>Ga0335085_10005962_pt1 | contig 19403 bp, 17 predicted proteins | sample Lox_Sample_45_FD_206712 | JGI IMG/M metagenome (GOLD analysis project Ga0335085, IMG submission 206712) | Soil microbial communities from Loxahatchee National Wildlife Refuge, Florida, United States - Lox_Sample_4.5 | ecosystem: Environmental > Terrestrial > Soil > Wetlands | place: USA...
TGAGGTAGCGCCGGTCACCAGCCCGGCTGTCGCGCGGGCGTCCTCGCCCGCGCCGTCCGCTGGCACCTTGACCGCCGCATCCTCTGCTACGGCAACAAAACCGTCGTCTTCGACTGAGGCAGGGAACAAAGGGCTTGTCGGAACTGTCATCTGCTCGGAAGTTTTGTATCCGAGGCTCGCGCCTTAGCAGTGCCGCAACATTGAGGTAGCGCCGGTCTCCAGACCGGCTGTCGCGCGGGCGTCCTCGCCCGCGCCTCGCGCTTTCGCCCAGGGCCTGAATATCCCGCGACCTTTCATTTCGCACCATCCGTCCGCCAAGGGGTGCAACCCGGGTGAATTGAGCGTGCCGAACGTTTCGCAAAGCCCCGCCCCCGGAGGGGGCAAAGAAGTTAGCCCCGGGTGAAGTGAGCAGCATTAGGCGAACGAAACCCGGGGAACTCGACCCACCGAGACTCAGCCCCGTAGGGGCGGAAGATCTTGCCGCACGAATGCAGGCCCGCCGAGAAGGATGGTGGGCATTAGGCCCGTCGCGAAAGACGGTGTGCACATGGCCCCCTCCCCCTGATGGCCGTCACCGAAAAGCGGCGGCCACCGCACCCGCTCTGACAGAGCGCTTCAATCCGCAAACGATGAAGCCTGCAGATGCGGGCAGTCTTCAGCCAAGCACAGGCCATCGTTGCGCGGTTCAACCCACAACGCTCTAACCCCCGCAAAATCTGCTGAATACGATCATTTTTCCCACCCATCCCACGAGATCTGCTTGCAAAAATAATCCACTTGGGTTATTTTACTAACCAGTTAGTTAATCGACAAACCGTACCCATCCATGACTCCTTCCGCCCATCCCGATCTTCACGCTGACCGCTCCGCCGAAACTCGCAGCCGCATCCTCGACGCGGCCCTCAGCGAGTTCGCCGCCAACGGCCTCGCCGGCGCGCGCACCGAGCAGATCGCCCAGGCCGCCGCCGTCAACAAAGCCCTGCTCTACTACTACTTTGAAAGCAAAGAAAAGCTCTACTCCGCCGCGCTTGAAATGGTCTCTGCCCGCGTCCGCGACCGCTCCATGGCCGTTTTCCTTCGCGAGGCCAGCCCCGGCGAACGCATGTTGCGCGCCGCACTCGATCATTTTGACCGCATTTTGACGCAGCGCGAATTCCAAACCCTCATGCAGCACGAGATGATGCGCCTGCACAAGGGCGAAGAGGGCGAGCTTCTCATCCTCGTCAAGCGAATCTTCGCGCCGCTGCATGCCATGTTTCAGTCCATGGTGCGCGAGGGCATCGCATCCGGCGAACTGATTGAAGCCGACTGGCTCCAGATGGTGCTGACCGCGCTCGGCGGAAACGTCTTCTACTTTCTCAGCGCCCCCATCTGGCGTCACATCTTGCCCTTTGAGCCCTTTGCAAAGGACGCTCTCCAGGCGCGCCGCGTCGCGCTGGTCGAGTTTTTAGGCAAAGCCATCTTTCAGGACCGCACGCACGGCGCGGAGCTCGCGGCAAAGGTCCTCAATGACACACCGATGCCCGACTACGCGGAATTCGAGAATTTTGAGGTGAAAGCCAAGTGAGCGCGCGAAACAGAGTTTTTCTCATTTTAGGTTTGCTGACTATCGGATCGCTGATCTGGTATCTGGCCACCACCAATCGCGGCGGCGATCTGCAACTCGTCGGCACCGTCGATGCCAACGAGGTCATCGTCAGCTCCAAGATTCCCGGCCGCATCCAGAACCTGACGGTCGAGGAAGGCGACACGGTCAAAGCCGGCCAGCTCATCGCCTCCATCGAGAGCGACGACCTTGCCGCGGCCACCAAAGCAGCCGAGGCCACCGCTGCCAGCGACGCACAAAAGATGCGCGCGGCCATGGAGACGGAACGCGAGAACAATGGCGAAACATCCAGCGCAACCCTCGCGGCAGAGGCGCAGGTCAAGGCCGCGCAGGCCACTCTCGCGCAGGCTGAGGCCAATCTCGCGCACCAGAAGGCCGACACCAGCCGCACCGTCGAGCTCGCCAGGCAGGGAATCATGAGCGAGCAGGCTAAAGACGAAGCCGTCACCAGCCTTCATGCCGCCGAGGCCGCCGTCAACACGGCCAAAGGGAACTTGACCGCGTCAGAAGCTAATCTGAAACAGGCGCGAGCTCATGAGTTGCTCACGCAGGTTTCCGCGCACACGGTCGATCAGGCTCGCGACGACGCGGCCAACGCACGTTGGCTTGCCGATGAAGCCAAGGTTGATCAGAGCTACGCGCAGGTCGTCTCGCCCATCGACGGCAAGGTAGACGTGTGGGCCGCGCGTCAGGGCGAAGTGGTCACCGTCGGCGCTCCCATCGTCACCATCATGGATCTTTCGCAAACCTGGGTCTACGCGCCGCTGCCTGAGACCGAGGCCGACAGCGTTCAACTCGGCGATTCGCTCCGCGTCGTCATGCCCAGCGGCGACACGATGTACGGAAAGGTCATCGCCAAAGCTGCGGAAGGCGATTTCGCCACCCAGCGCGACGTCAACAGCATGAAGCGGGATATCAGGACCATTCAGCTCAAGCTGCTCATTCCCAATCCCGGCGAAAAGTTCGTGCCCGGCATGACGGCCTACGTCTACATCCCCAAAGCGAAACTGGTGAAGCAGTGAGCACGGCCATCAATCACAACCCGGCAAGCGGCAACGGCGTCGCCAAGCCCGTAGCCATCGCTGTCGAAAACATCGTCAAGCGCTACGGCGATTTCGAGGCGGTCAAGTCCGTCAACTTCAGTGTCACTGAGGGCGAGATCTTCGGCCTGCTCGGCCCCAACGGCGCAGGCAAGAGCACGCTCATCCGCATGATGACCACCCTCATCCCTGTCACGTCCGGCAAAGCCACCGTCGCCGGCCACGATGTCGCCAAGGATCCCGACGACGTGCGGCGCGTCATCGGCGTCATTCCCCAGGCCCTCACCAGCGATCAGGATTTGACGCTCCAGGAAAATCTCGTTATCTACGCCAAGCTCTACGGCGTGCCCCGTGCCGAGCGCGAAAAAAATATTGACTCCGTGCTCGAGGCCGTCGACCTCACCAGGTGGCGCGACGCGCAAACCAAGACTCTTTCCGGCGGCATGCGGCGTCGGCTTGAGATTGCGCGCGGCCTCGTGCACAACCCCAAGATCTTTTTCCTCGATGAGCCCACCACCGGTCTCGATCCGGTTTCACGCATCGCCGTCTGGGAGATGCTCAATAACCTCAAAACCACGCGCAACCTCACCATGCTGCTCACCACGCACTACATGGAAGAAGCCGACAAGCTCTGCGATCGCATCGCCATCGTCGATCACGGCACGCTGGTTGCGCTCGGCACTCCGGTCGAGCTCAAGAACAGTGTCGCCGGGGCCAACGTCGTCGAGGTTCACTTTGACCGCGAAACCGAAGAGTGGCAGGCGCGCCTCGAAAAACTTGAAGGCGTAACCAGCGTGCAGCCGGAGAGCGCCGGTTTTTACCGCGTGCTCACCACGTCGGGATCAAAGACCACCATGCAGATCGTGGAGCTCGCCTCCAGCCTCGGCGAGACGCTCACTTCGCTCAGCGTCCAGAACACCACGCTCGACGACGTGTTTATCCACTACACAGGTCGCCAGCTTCGCGATGAACAGGTCAAGCCGGTCTTCACCATGCCGCCGCGGCCGGGAGCGCAGCCATGAACAGAATGTTTGCCATCATCGAGCGCGAGATGCGCAAATTCTTCCGCTCCCCAACGCTGATGATCATGTCGCTGATGCTGCCGATTCTCCAGCTCATCATCATTGGCAATGCCTTCGGCGGCAAGATCGTCGGCACGCACGTGGCTGTGGTCGATCATGACCATGGACCGCAGGCGGTCAAGGTGCGCGAGGCCTTTGATGCCGTCGCCGCCAACATCAAGACCTTTACCGTCGTCGATTATCCCAATGAAGTCCAGGCGCGCGAAGACGTGCGCACCGGCAAAATCGACGCTGCGGTTATCATTCCCCAGCAGTATTCGCGCCGCGTCTACGATCAGGACGCGCCCAAGCTCGGCCTGGTCGTCGATAACTCTGACCTGTTCACCTCCGCCACCCTCGAAGGCGAAATGCAGTCGCTCGTTGACGCTTTGAATGCGCCCGATGTTCAGAACCGGCTCGCGAAATCAATCGCCCTCGAGATCGTCGAGCTCTACCCCTACGTCAATTACCTGAAGTATCTTCTGCCCATGACCGTTGCCCTCGCCATGTACATCTCCGTCATGATCGGCGGCGGCATGCTCTACATTGACGACAAAGCCCGCGGCGTCCACGAGGGCTACCTCGTTACCCCGATCACCAAACTTGAGCTGGTCTTCGGCCTCAACATCGCCGGCGCCATCAAGGCCACGCTCAGCGGACTCTCGATCGGCGTCATCGGGTCGCTCATCGCAGGCCTGGGCGTTATCTTTCACCCCATGATCGTCATCCAGATGCTGAGCCTCATCATTGCCGGCTCCATCGCTTTCAACGGCATGATGTTTCTGCTCATGGTCCGTGTCGACGATCCGCTCGTCCCGCGCGCCATGTTCGGCGTGCTCAATGTGCTCCTGCTCTATCCCTCGGGCGCCATGTATCCCACTGTGTCTTTCCCCAAGTGGATGCAGGCCATGTCCGTGATCGATCCCTTCACCTACGCGATCCACGGCTTCAAGGCCGTTCTCTTGAAAGACGGCGGTTGGGTCGCCATCAAAGGCGATCTCGCATTCTTAACCATCTTCGGCATCGCCAGCTTGCTCATCGCCACGCCCATGTTCAAGCGCACGCTGTAGGGCCGTTTGCACAGGTCGCGCTTTGAAAGGGAGCGATGTCATCCGCGCCGTGCGTCTGATGTAGCGCCGGTCTCCAGACCGGCTGTACCGGCGGCTTCCAAGCCGCCGGAAATCAGCCCACCAACCCTCTTCGATCACCGCCAACTCCGCCCGCTCCGCTAACTCCGCTAGCCCCGCTAACTCGTCATCCCGCCAGCCCCCGCCAACTCGCGAACTCGCGACCACGCCAACTTGCGAAACTCCAACTCCCCCAAACTCCGCGAACCCCGCCAGCTCCGCTAACCCCGCTAGCTCCGCGAGCTCCGCCCGCTCCGCTAACTCCGCTAGCCCCGCTAGCTCCGCGAGCTCCGCCCGCTCCGCTAACTCCGCTAGCCCCGCTAGCTCCGCGAGCTCCGCCCATTCCGCTAACTCCGCTAGCCCCGCCAACTCGTCATCCCGCCAGCCCCCGCCAACTCGCGAACTCGCGACCCCGCCAACTTGCGAAACTCCAACTCCCCCAAACTCCGCAAGCCCCGCCAGCCCCGCAAGCTCCGCGAGCTCCGCTAACCCCGCCGCTTTTCCCTGTCAAGAGCCTTCCCCCAAATAAATCCGCCTACCTGCCGTAAGTCCCTTTTCTCTCGTCTCTTATCTCTGTTCTCTCCTCCGTCCAAGTTTGCCGATAATTATCCCTCTCCGGCGCATCATGGTTACATCATCAATTCTCATCAAGGAATCCTGCCATGACCAAACGTCGCAACGCGTCTTCATCCTCGGCCGGCTCCGCAACAGCGGAACCCGAAAACCTCCAACCCAAACGCAAAACCTCGAAACCCAACTCCGGCAACCAGCAGAACGCGGCCCTCGATCGCTGCGTCAAAGCCTGGCAGCGCACCTTCAACCTCGCTTCCATCGATCCCAAGAATGACACTCTCGCCCCTCCCAGCGACGACACCACTTACTTCGCGCGCAAGCAGGCCTCGCTCTCCTTTCGCGACGCCATGCCCCCTCTGTCGGGATACGAAAACATCCGCGATTTCATTGCCTGTACGACCTATGCAATGCTCAAGAACATCCTCGACGACGACGACTGCAAGAGTCTCTTCGTCGCCGCCAGAATCGCCACGGCCGTCCTCAAAGCGCAGCCAAAATCGCCGCCCCGCACTGTATGATTTTTTTTCGTGAAAACTGCACCATTCCTGGTGCAAAATGGGCACTTTTCAGAGACTTTTCAATAGAGTCAATGACTTATCTAGTTATTGATCGGGGCAATAATATACTTGACAGACTACGCTATTTGTTCTATATTTAGATCATGGATGCCTCAATCAAGACCTTACAGCAAGCGATTCAACACTTTAGCGACCCTGAAAATTGCCGAAAATTCATGGTTTTCGTTCGCTGGCCGGACGGTGTGCCTTCCTGCCCGTACTGTGGAAAAACCAAGTTGACTTGGCTGGCAAAGGCCAATGTCTATCGCTGCTACGGCGATCACAAGAAGCAGAAGTTCTCGCTCAAGGTCGGGACCGTCTTCGAGGATTCGCCCATTGGCCTAGACAAGTGGCTTCCGGCCCTCTGGCTGCTCTCGAATTCAAAGAACGGCATCTCCAGCTACGAACTACACCGTGCTCTTGGTGTGACTCAGAAAACCGCATGGTTCATGCTGCATCGGATCAGGCTGGCAATGGAGACTCAATCGTTCGTGAAGCTCGGCAGCGGCGGCGGGGCCGTCGAAGTCGATGAGACCTTTATCGGCGGCAAGGTCAAGAACATGCACAAGTCCAAAAAACCCAAGGGGACTGGTTACAGCGGCGTGGCCGTGGGCGCAATGGCAAAGACCATCGTGGTTGGTTTGCTTGAGCGCAATGGCCGCGTGCGGACCGAGATCGTGAAGGAACGGACCCAAGACATGCTCACAAATCTGGTCCGTCATCACCTTGACCCATCCGCAACACTCATCACCGATGAATGGGGCGGCTACCAAGGATCACGCTTTGTGCATGAGGTTGTGAACCATGCCGAGACTTACGTTCGCGGCCAGATTCACACAAACGGAATTGAGAATTTCTGGTCTTTGCTCAAGAGGGGATTGAACGGAACCTACATTTCGGTCGAACCGTTCCATTTGCAACGTTATCTGACTGAGCAAGTATTTCGCTACAATAACCGTGCGACCAAGGATAATCCGTTGACTGACGCGGATCGCTTCACGCTGGCAGCATCGCAGATTTCAGGGAAGAGACTGACTTACGCAGAACTGACCGGCAAGGTGGGACAAACGCAAGCGAACTAACGCGCCTTGGATGGCAAGGCAGGGACGCGGGAAGCGGAACGTTTAGACGTTCGCTTCGCCGCTTTTTCTGCATCAAGTTTGGCTTTGATTTCTGCGTGAGGCACAGACACAAGCCTCCGCATGAACCCTACGAAGCGATCTTCGCCCTGCTCATTCTTCGCGGGAAGTTCAGGGTGAAGCGCCGACCTGCTCATAGAGAGCAGGGTAGGGGTTTGTGTGTCAAAAGTCAACCGATCGGCATTCGACAGCTCTGGGATGGCTTTAATCCCATGGGAATAGAAAAAGGTATCTTCGTGATTTTCAAAGGCTACATTGACGAAAGTTACGACAGATATCAGCGGCTCTTTACTCTCTCCTGCATGATCGGTAGAGGTAAGGACTTCCATGAAATGGAGAGATTATGGAAGATGCGTATCAAGGCTAAAAACAAACAACTTGAAAAGGATGGGAGAAAGGTTCTCAGCCGCTATCATGCCACCGACTGCAATGCGCGGGGAGGCGAATTCCACGGGTGGGAAAGAGAAGAGCGCGACGAATTTGTACTGAAACTCTTTCAAGTGTTCAAACGAATCCCGCTTCACTGCATTGCGATTGACATGGACCTTGATGTGGTGTGTAAGGCATTCCCCGAATATTCGGGCGATCGTTTGAAATTGGCCTATATGCTGCTTACCGATTTCCTTCTTTTTTCAATCGGAGAGGATTTCGTTAGGTTTGCTGGTGGCCCTATTGGAAATCACAAAGTAACGTTATTCCACGACAGAACCGCGAACGGCAAGTACGATCCCACAATTCTGCGCCAGTTTAATAACACGCTTGCGACTCCTGGTTTTCGCCATGCAGAGTTGTACACTTCGATTACCTCTCTTCGCTGGCAAGACTGTATTTTATTGCAACCCGCCGATCTCGTCGCATTCGAGGCGTTACGACAAGCTCAACATTTTCATGATCAAAAAGACAGTCGCAAGTCATTCGATGCCCTTGTGAGCTTCGATACATTCGGCATTCACTTGCAGTCTTTTCGAGACGAGGGGGCGGCGCTCTCCCTTAGGCAGAAAGTGAATAGTTGTCGGAGCCAGTACGACTTCAACGGGACCGTATAATTGTGCCCATCATGCCAGATGAACCTTACCAATTCGGGAGCGAAAAAGACATTCGCAATGTAATGAAATTGCTCGTAGATGCCATTAAACTTTGGCAAGTTCGCGCAGTGACGCAAGATAAAATTCTGAATGCGATAATGGCCGCTCCCCCACAAAAAAGGGCGGCCCTTTCTGTAGCCGACATAGACGCCTTAGCTCGCGATATACGTCCCCAAGCGGGGGCTGCCGCCGACCTTTGGGCCGAACAGGTTGAAAAGAAACTCCAAGAGGGCGACTTTTTGAACGCCGCCCGGATTTACGCTTCGCAGCAATTTTGGAAGAGCGAAGGGATGTAGCCATAGACCGAAAATATAGCAAAGTCAGCCAAGTATGTTATTGCCTTGATCGGTTAATAATCTATGTACTCATCCGTCAACATCTTTAGCGGAAGAAACGGGGCCCTTGAGGCCCCTGAATAGCGCCCACCATTGGGCGCGGCCCTCAGGCCCGGGCACCGACGATATCAAGCTGGCCTCTTCCTTTGCGGCGGCGAACCAAAGAGCGAAGGCTCACTCTGCCATTCCCTCAACGCGGAGTCCCAAATCTCTATTGCGCCGGCGGCGTTGCCGGCGCACCCGCATCCGTCTGCTTCGTGAACTGGAAACTGCACGGCCGCCCCAGAATTCCCGCGCCTTCTTCCCGCTTGCCCGTGCCCGACGTTCCGTCGAACTTCGCATCCACGTAGTAGTCGTACTTGTTGCCTTTCAGTTGCGTCACCAGCCCGGCTTTACCCGCCGACACTTTGCCCTTGGCATGGAGCTTCGCCGAGCCGTCCGCTGCGATGCTCCCGTCCATGACCATGTAGCCCGGCCCTCCCTCTTCGCCATGTTGTCCGTGGTACATGCCGTTCGTAATCGTGCTCACGAATGTCCAGGTATAGGCAGGCATGCGTTCACTCGCGTCGCACGACATGTTTGTGGTCCAGGTGCCGTCGAATGGGCCGCCCGCAGCCTGAGACCAAAGCAACGCCGGCGCGCAAACCACGGCAAAACACAGTGCTTTCCCGATTCTCATGGATGACCTCCAGATGGATTTGAGAATACGCGCAGCGGCTGGGATTCTGGCAAGAGCTTTTTTATGAAACTCGCTCGTGTTCTGTCTTCAAACCTCATTCAAAAAAAGAGGGCCGTCATCCCGCGCGCCTACGGTTGCGCCAGCACCTTCTCGTAATACCGAACGTACTGCGGCACCACAAGCGTCGCGCAGAAGCGTTTCTGCGCGTCCTTCCGCGCTGCCTCGCGCATCTTGCCGAGCCGTGCCGCATCGTTCAGCAGGCTCAATGCGCCCGCGGCCATCGCATCCACATCGCCCACAGGGAAGAGCAGCCCCGTCACGCCGTCTTCAATCAGCTCTGGAACTCCGCCCACCTTCGTCGCAATCGAGGGAACCTTGCAGGCCATGGCTTCCAGCGCGGCCAGCCCAAAAGATTCCAACTCGCTCGGCATCAGCATCAGATCGGCGACCGCCAGCAGCTCGCTCACCCGCTCCTGCTTGCCGAGAAAGTGAACGCGCGATTGAATGCCGAGGTCGTGCGCCAGCCACTCGGCGGCCGAGCGGTCCGGTCCGTCGCCCACAAGAATCAATTGCGCTGGCAGCTCGTGCGCCACCTGCGCAAAAATCTTCACCACGTCGGTCACGCGCTTCACAGGCCTGAAGTTCGAGAGGTGCACCAGCAGCGGCTCATCCGGGGCCGCGTAATGCGCGCGGCAGCGTGCGCGCTTCTCCTCATCGGCAATCGGCGTGTACACATCGCAATTCACAAAGTTCGTAATGGTCTCGATCGGCCGCGTCACGTCGAAATCTGAAATCGTCTTCTCGCGCAGGTAATTCGAAATGCTGGTCACGCCATCGCTCTCTTGAATCGCGTGCCGCGTAATGGGCAGATAACTGCGGTCCAGGCCCACCAGCGTAATGTCGGTGCCGTGCAGAGTCGTAACAAACGGCAGCCGCCTCCCGCGTACCGCCAGCATCTGCCGCGCCAGCAGCGCCGAAACTGAATGCGGAATCGCGTAGTGCACATGCAGCAGGTCGAGCGAGTTAAACTCCGCCACCTCCGCCATCCGCGACGCCAGCGCCAGATCGTACGGAGGAAACTCAAACAGCGGATAGTTCGATACCGGCACCTCATGATAGAAAATCCCGTCTTCGCGGCCATTCAGCCGGAATGGCTGCGAATACGAGATGAAATGGACTTCGTGTCCCATCGCGGCGAGCTCAATGCCCAGCTCGGTTGCCACAACGCCCGAGCCGCCGTAAGTCGGATAACAGGTAATTCCGATGCGCATGAACCCTTCTTGCACTTGAATTTATATACTTTGCTGCTACGCTTTGGACGCCGGCCACTGACTGCAGGATGCACAGAGTCAGCAGGCCTGCTCATCAGCATGTTACGGGTCGAGCGAACCGGAGGCCAGGCCCGCAAACGAAATGAGCTTGATCGCGGGAAACTCCTTGAGCGCCGCCAGCGCCGCCCGCTCCACGTCCCGCGTGCCACGCAGCCGTGTGCGTACGCGGTCCAGGTCGGCGTCGTTGTAGCCGGGATGCGTCACCAACTCCCACGCCCCATCGGGCAGGCTCCGCAACAGCGACCGCAGAGTCGCAGCGTCCAGAATGCCCGTGCCCGCCACCGCGACAGTTCCGCTGGTGGTCGCAAATCCCTCTTCCTCGATGATCCGCCGCGAAGCGGGCTCCAGCCATCGCAACGCGCCCACCTGCGCCAACCGCATCCAGTGCGCGCGCCGCGTCGCGCGTGTGGACCAGTGCGGCTCAAATGGATTCCGGATCGCGCGAACTCCCGCCGCGCGCGCAGCTCGCAGCAGCGGCCGCAGCACAGGGCTGAAAACGTGCGTGTGCTTATGCGTGTCCACGTGCGTCAGGCGAATGCCGCGTCGCTGCAGAAATGCAATCTGCGCTGCGATCTCCGCTTCCATCTCCGCCACGCGAATGCGTCCCCTGATCAGGCGGTGCAGGAACGTAGCCAGCGAATTCGGAAAATGGCCGGTCTTTCGGTCGACGAGCGTTGGAATCTGTTCCCTCGGCAGCACCGGCTCGCCGTCCACCAAAACCACGTGGCACCCCACGCCGAGCGCCGGTGTCCGCGCCGCAAAATCGATGGCTTCTTCCGTAGCCTCGGCGCGCGCCATCAGCGAAGTGCTGGTCACAAGCCCGGCGTCGTGCAGCTCCATGATGGCGCGATTCACGCCCGAGGTCAGCCCGAAATCATCGGCGTTGACGATAAGTGCGCCCACCAGCCGAGTTTATCAACTGGCTGCGCCGCGTCTTCCGCATCATGAATGCGCTGCTATCATGGACAGTAGGCTGCACCCGTTTGCAGCGGCGTGGGCGGTTAGCTCAGTTGGTTAGAGCGCCTGCCTTACAAGCAGGAAGTCGGGGGTTCGAGTCCCTCACTGCCCACCAGCCTTGTTCGCAATGGCGAACGAGGCTGCCGCGCCGAAGCCCGCAGAGCGAAGGCGGGCAGTGCTTCATTTCAACGACAAACTGAATTTGCCCAGGATGTATCCGTACTCGGCCACCACAACGGCCTGTCCTCCTGCTGACACGCTGAATCCCAATTCGTTCGACTTGCGTGTGATGGGAATGTTGAGTGTTGCAGCGCTGTGGTACACCTGCACAAGCTGGATCGCATGGCTCCCCGCCGGGATCGCGAAAACAACCGTCTCGCCAATTTGGACCGTTCGCACGTCTTGGCCATCGACCACGATGGTATTCGTGATCTGACCAAAGAATCCCCCATAGTCAACGACCGTGAAATTGACCCAGCCGGTAGCGGCAGGCGTCTCGATCGGATTCGCTACGGCCACGGGCGCAGAGGTGTAAGCCGGAATCGCAGGTTCGGCAGAAGTTTGGTTGACCGCGGCGCCGCATTCACCGCAGAACTGCGCGCCATCTTTAAGCATCTTGCCGCATCTGCCGCAATACTTCACGGCCGCTCCGCACTGAGCGCAAAAGCTCGAGCCGTCTTTCAGCGGTTGCCCGCATTTTGTGCAGTTTGCCATTCAGGATCCTTCGCGTCGTTTGTCGATTTCGAACATCATATGTGGATGCTCCCGGCGCGTCAAACAATCCTCGTCTTGTCTGGCGACGTTTGCGCGTGCCATCGGCGATGATAGGAGCAGTGCTTCTGAAGTCTTCGGAGTCGTGAGTCCGTTGCAGCCTGACCTGGCAAGATCGGCAATCACCCCAACGGCAATCGTTGTCGGGGGCGGCGTCGCCGGCATGAGCGCCGCCTGCGCGCTCGCCGAGGCCGGCCTGCGCGTCAAGCTTGTCGAGCGCCGTTCCTATCTCGGCGGCCGCGCCAGTTCCTATCGCCATCCCGGCGTCGACGAGGTCATCGACAACTGCCAGCACGTGCTCTTCGGTTGCTGCACAAATCTGACTGGCTTCTATCAGCGCATTGGCGTTGTCCAGCGCATCCATTGGACGAACTCGATGACCATGATCGAGCCCGGCGGCCAACAGACTTGCCTCGCATCTTCCTCTTGGTTGCCCGCCCCACTGCACGGCCTGCCCAGCCTGCTCGCCGCCAAGGCTCTCACGCGTGCCGACAAGAAATCGCTGGCGCGCGCCTTTCGCGCGCTCATGCGCCCTGTGCCGCCTGACTCCACCGAAACGTTGGGTGCGTGGCTCAGGCGCAACGGGCAAACTCCCGGCGCCATCAATCGTTTCTGGCGCCTGGTCATTGCCAGCGCGCTCAATGCGGATGTCGACGAGATCGCGTTGCCCTACGCCGCCAAAGTGATCCGCGAGCTCTTTCTGAACTCCGCCCAAGCCGGCAGCATGGGAATGAGTTCCGTGCCGCTAAGCGAGTTGTACTCCGGCGCGGAGCAATATTTGCGAGATCACGGCGGCGAGGTGCTCTTCAATGCGAGCGTAGAAGGTGCGGCCTGGGATGAGGAAACATCGCAATGGACTTTGACGACGCGCGCCGGCGAACACGTCGCTGACTTTCTCGTGCTCGCGCTCCCCTTTGAAGCAACGGCAAACCTGCTGCCGCTCATGCCACCGGCAAATGGCGTCGAGAAACTTGCCGCGCAAATCGCGCGCCAGGAACATGGTCCCATCTGCAGCGTGCATCTCTGGTTCGACCGCGAAATTACGAACCTCGATCATGCCGTCCTGCTCGACCGCCAGATTCACTGGATGTACAACAAAAGCCGGCTTCAGCCCTCGCGCAAAGGGAAGGGAAGCTATCTCGAACTCGTCGTCAGCGCCTCGCATGAATTCGCGGCGCTCAGCCGTGAAGAAGCGATCGACCTGTCCGTGCGCGAGCTTGCTGAGTTTTTCCCTGAAGTCGCCGCTGCCAAGCTGGAAAAAGCTGTACTCATCAAGGAAGTGCGCGCCACATTTACCGTCCCGCCGGGGATCGACGGAGCGAGGCCTTCTTCCATATCGCCGTGGCCGAACTGCGTTCTGGCCGGCGACTGGATTCAAACTGGCTGGCCTTCAACCATGGAGAGCGCCTCACGCAGCGGCCATCTCGCTGCCGAAGCGATCTGCACCGCCATCGGCAACCGCCGGCAATTCCTCGTCGCCGATCTCAAACCGCGCGGCCTGATGCGCTTTCTCTAGAACCTGTTGCACAAATGGTTTTGTGCCAGGGCACGACCGGGGCACCCACGCAGTGCGTGGGTCGCGTGCCGCATGAGGCGCGTAAACAGCGGGCCTTAGCCCCTGAGGGAGGTTCCAGCGCCAGCTGCGGATTTCAATTGAAGTGGTCTCTAATTGCGCCAGAGAATACTCCGAAGCATCCCCAGGCACATCGAGGCTAGTGGCTAGAAGCTAGCAGCTCGAAGCTGTCATTCAGTGCGCCAGCAGATACACGCCAATGCACACCAGCCCTGCTGAAACCCAGCGCCGCCTGTCCACATTCTCTTTGAGAAAGATCTTTCCGGCGACCGCATTCGTCACCAGCGTCAGCGACGCCGCGGCCGGCGCCACGAGGCTCAGGTTCAGGTGATTGAGCGCAAAGAGCAGCGCGAAAAACGCAACGGCCAGAAAAAAGACCCCCGCAAAGAACAGCGGGCAGGTGAGAACCGCGCGAATAGCGCCCTTCAGTCCCGATCGCGCTCGAATCAAGTCCAGGTCCCCGATTGACTTCATCGCCGCTGCGGTCAGCACTTCGCCTGCCGTGGACGTGAGCACAATCGCGGCGATCATGGCCGCAGCCGTCCATGGATTTGTCGTCAGGTTGACTGGCGTCGTTGGAATCGTCATCGCGGCTGCGCCTCCGTTGCGACAGGCTCTTCCAACTGCGGCTCCTCATCAATCGAGGCCGGGCGCTCGGTGAGCGCGGGTCCTTGTGCGACGAAGCCCACGCCAAGCGTGATCAGTACGATTCCCGCCCAGCGCTCCAGCGAGATCGTTTCATGCAGCCAGAATCGCGAAATGAGCGCCACAATCACGTTGCCCAGCGCCGTCGCAGGCAGCACAAATGTCAGGTCAGCCCACGAGAGAGCAGTCAGATAGCTGGCAAAGAATCCGATCAGCAGCGCAATCCCCGCAGCGATCCACGGAGTGAATACCGCTGCAAGGAGCGCGCCTGGATGGGCCAGCGAAATCGAAGGCAGCGAGACCATGCCGCGGGCCAGGCAACTATCGCCAAGTGGAGCGCAGAGAGAAACCAATCCCAGGATCAGGTATTGGCGCGACGAAAGTGAGTGTTGCACCATCGGTGGCCGCTTCATCCGCAGGTTGAAGCTTGAAATAAATTGAGGGCGGACACCCGCCACGGCGGACGCCGCCCTCGACGTTGCGATTCGAAAGTTGCCTACGCGCCGGCGCCGGCAGGGGCGGTCGGCGTTGCCTGCTGGCTGCGCGCCACTTTGACCATTCTGTTGCGCTGCGCCCTCAGCTTCAGGAATGCCTTGGCTTCCGTGTAGAGGCGTGGCACATCGCGATTCACAATCGCCTTCCATACCACTCTGAAAGCGGCCTTGGGACGGAAGTAGTACTCGTCGTAGAAGCGGTGCACCATCTCCATCACGTAATCCTTCGGCAGGCCAGGGTACTCGATGTGCGCCATCTGGTGACCGCCGCCGTCTTCCATCTTTTCATTGGTGATGAAACCGTTGGCCTTGGCGTACTCGTAAAATTCTGTGCCCGGATAGGCGTGCGCAATCGAAACCTGAATGGTTTCGACGTCGAGGGACTTGGCGAAATTGATCGTGTTGCGGATCGACTCTTTCGTCTCCCCGGGAAGTCCCAGGATAAAGTCGCCGTGAATCGTCAGGCCAAGATCGTGGCAGTCCTTCGCGAAGGCCCGCGCGCGTTCAACCGTTGCGCCCTTCTTGATGTTCTTGAGAATCTGCGGATCGCCCGACTCGAATCCAACAATCAACAGCCGGCAACCTGCTTCCTTCATGGCCTTCAACGTATCGTAATCGGTGGTCACGCGCGACGTGCAGCTCCAGGTGAGACCGAGAGGCTTGAGCTTTTCGCACAGCTCGATGGTGCGCACCTTCTGAATGTTGAACGTGTCGTCGTCAAAGAAGAATTCCTTCACCTCGGGGAAGTTTTCCTTCGCCCACTTCATCTCCGCGGCAACATCCTCAGCCGAGCGCTTGCGCCACGCATGACCGCTCAGGGTCTGCGGCCACAGGCAGAAAGTGCACTGCGCCGGGCAGCCGCGCGTGGAGTAAAGCGCGATGTACGGATGCAGCAGGAACGGAACGTTGTAGCGCGTAACGTCCAGGTCGCGCTTGTAAGTCTTCGTGGCCCAGGGCATCGCGTCAAGATTCTCGATCTGCGGTCGATCGGGATTGTGAATGATCTTTCCATCTTTCTTGTAGCTGATGCCGAGAATCTCGTTGAGCGGCTTGCCCTGCGCAAACTCCACCACCGAATAGTCGAACTCGCGCCGGCAGATGAAGTCGAGCACGGAACACTCATTCAGCGCGCGCTCGGGGTCCGTGGTAACCGGCGGCCCGACAAAGCAGATGCGCAAAGACGGGTTCGCAGCCTTGATAGCTTCGGCCAGGCGCTGGTCGCCCTCCCATCCAACGGTCGAGGTAAAGAGCACCAGGAACTCGTAGTCCTTGCAAATCTTGATCGTTTCCTCGGCGGAAACGTGGTGAGGCGGCGCGTCAAGCAGCCGCGAACCCTCAAGCAGGCCAGCGGGATAGGTGAGCCACACCGGGTACCAGTAGGACTCGATCTCGCGAGTCGCCGGCCAGCGCGAACTGGCGCCGCCATCGAAGTTCTCGAATGAAGGGGGGTTGAGGAAGATCGTTTTCAGAGGCATCGGCATCTCTTTCATTCTACCATTCGGGCTGTTTTATTAGACGCATTTACCAGGAAACGCCCGGCACGAAGTAAGTGCCCAGTTGTAGGCCCTCATGAGCCTATAACTAGCGCAGAATCAGCATAGAAACCTGAACTATGAAAGCGATCAATGCGCGATCTGAGGGGTTGCTCCGGGGGTACCCGGGCGCAATTACTTCGCGTGGAGCTCGTCCAGCCAGTCCTGCATGTGTCCCAGGGCGCGCAGCAGGTCCAGCCGTGCCTTGCTCAGGTCCAGGCCGGAGTCAAGCGCATCGACGTATTTCTGGCGCTCGTCGATGCTGGCCTGTTGCTCGGCCGTCGGCGATAGTTGAGGCGGAGCGCCTGGAGTGCCAACCGCGCCATTGCCCACCTCCAGTTGCGCATGAATGCTCTTCAATTGATCTTCCGCAATCTGCTGCTTCAGGCTCGCTACTTCCGCTTCCGCGTCTAACTCCCGCAGGCTTGAGGAGAGTTGCGCAATTTGAATGTCGTTTTGCTCCTGTGCCTGCTCAGCCTCTACTTTGGCGCGGAGTGCCTCGGCCGCCGAGACCTTGGCCTTGGCGCGAACCGCAAAGTCAAAGAAGGGTAGAGAAATCTGAAGACCAAAGCTGACGTTGTTAGGCGTGAAATTGTTGTAGTACTTACTGTAACTATTGAGTTCGTTGGAGTCGTAGTTATAGACTGCGCCGAACCCGATCGAAGGGCGTCGCCACGCCAGATCGGCTCCCTTCGACTCCAGAAGCTTGGAACGCGCCAGAGCATTCGAGGATTGGATGCCGAGAAGCGGTTTTGGCGCCTCGTCGGCAGAAATGGCAGGAATCTCTGGAATGCTGGCGTGATCTGGAACGATGGAGCCGTCGGGCAGGCCAGTGAGTGTTGCAAGCTGCTTGGCCAGCGTCGCGGCGCGCGTCTCCAGGTGCAGGCGGCTAAGCTTGAGTTGCGCTGAGGTCAACTTCGCTTGCAGGAGCGCGCTGAGAGGATCGACACCCGCTCCCGTGCGTTGCTCCTCGATGGTGACAAGACTCGCTGCATCCCGCTCCTGCTCGGCCACAGCTTCGAGCTCGCGTTGCACAGCGTCCAGCTCAATGTATTCCGAAGAGGCGTCCAGGGCGACCTGCTCCTTTGCATCCTTGAGACTCAGGTTCGCGGCCTCAACACCGGCTCGTGCGGCCTTGACGTATTGGCGTTGAGAGAAGCTGAGAACAAGAGACTGCATCGAAGCGTTGCCAACTGAGGGCTGGCCGGTTGGAAACCCGTGAGAGTAGCCGATCTGGGACCCGATCACAAAGTTGGGGATATACGCGTCTTCAGTTTGCGCCAGGGCGGCCTGTGCCTTCAGAACGTCGGTGTTGGCGAGTTTGACTGAGGTTGAGTTTTGCTGCGCCAGCTCAACCACGGTAGTCAGCGACACCTGCGCCTGCGTCATTGCCGCCGCGCAGGCAAGCGTGACGGCTACCGCGGCCTTGGCCATGCACACGAGCGATTTTTGTCCAATCTTCAATCGAGCCTTTCGCATGAACGATTCACGCCTGTGCCGGATTAAACTCTTTCGCCAACTGCGCCGCAATCGCCGACTCCGCCTTGGCGCCCGCGGCATCGCCAAGCTGCTGCTTCAGCCGCGAAAGTAGAATGTGCGCGATGAAGGTCGGTGCATCCTCGGACGTCGATGAGCTCGCCAGATAATTCTGCAGCATCTGCGCGGCAAGCGAAGGATTCCGCTTAGCCGCGATGAGTACGCCTGCGCCGTCATAAAGCGCAAAACTCGAATTCTTGTCCTTCGCTGCCGCGGCGATGCAACCTTGAATCGCCGAGTCCAGATCGGACCACCGCTGGCGCGAACGGTAGAAATTGGCCAGAACACTCCAATAGTCGGCAGGCTCTTTAGCCACGGCCACCGCCTGGCGATACTCATTCTCAGCCGTGGTGTAGTCCTTTTGCGCCATCGCAATGTCGCCGCGCAGCTGCTGGGCTCGCGCGGAATCAACTTTGTCCAGTTGTAATGCGATCGCTTGCGCCTTGTCCGTTCCGCCGCCCGCGATACCCGGAGCCTGGGCATAATAATCGCCGAGGTCTGACAGAGCGGGGCCGTTTTGCGGATTGAGTTTGACTGAGGTCTGCATTTCAGAGAGCGAGTGCTTGGCGATTCCAAATGCGGAAATAAAGCTCGCGTGGCTCGCTTGCCGGCCCAGAACCCGGCCTAGCCACATGTGATTGTCTGAATTCTGTTCGTCCAGATTGACTGCCTGCTGGCAGTTTGCCGCGGCCTGCGTCCATTGCTGCAGAGTGAATCTCACGCGGCATAGAAGGTTCTGTGCTTCAGCCGCGCCATCGCCGGAGGTCGACAGGGGCGTCAGCAGCGCAATGGCCTTGTCTGCCTCGCCCGCCTGCAACTCCGCATTGGCCTGGCTCAGCGTCGCGGGAGAGATCTGCGCGTAGCCCCGATTCGCTGCCGCCGGCATCAGGCAAGCCAGTGCGAACGCGATGGCCGACACCGCCGGACGCATCACCGTTGTTCCTTGATCGGTACGCCCTCCTGCAAGGGCTGCCCGTTGGTTGTCCCGATTGCGACGATGTCGCCCTCATTGAGTCCGGAAAGAATCGGCACCTGGGTTAGGTTGGGAGTTCCAATCGTGATGGGAGCGCGGACCAGCTCGCCGTTTTCCACCTTGAACGCAAAATAACTCCCGTTTTGCTCGTGGAGCGCTTCGCGCGGCATGCTCAGAGTGTCAGGCTGGCTTGAGGTCGTCACCGTCAGAGTGACGTTCGTGTCGGGCAAAAGTCCGTCCGGCGATCCATCGAAATCGATCAGGGCCTCTCCAACGTTGCGCGTGGTGTAAGTCACCACATCGGAGGGCAGGCGAGATACGTGTCCGTGCCATTCGACGCCTGGTTTGGCATCCCAGTGAATCACGACCGGTTGTCCTACCGCCAATCT
>Ga0335085_10005963_pt1 | contig 19402 bp, 19 predicted proteins | sample Lox_Sample_45_FD_206712 | JGI IMG/M metagenome (GOLD analysis project Ga0335085, IMG submission 206712) | Soil microbial communities from Loxahatchee National Wildlife Refuge, Florida, United States - Lox_Sample_4.5 | ecosystem: Environmental > Terrestrial > Soil > Wetlands | place: USA...
CGTGCTTATAGGGAGGCTAATTTGATTCACATCAAAGCGCGCTGGATCGCAAAGGCGAAAAGTCTGAGCGCTTAAATAGGATACCTACGATCACTGTCTCTTCCATTTTTCATCATCAACAGGAGAAGTGTTATGGCCAAACGTCTGTCCGAACAACTTGCTGACCTTTCAGTGCGGGCAAAGAGCGTCGAAGACACGTTCGCGGCCGCGCAGAAGGAGGCGCACGAGAAGCTTCAAGCGCGCAAGGACCAGGCGCGCGCTGCGGCGCGAAATGCCATCGAGAGAGTGGATCAGGAAATTCAGGCGGCCGGTCGATCTGCCACGAAGGACTTGACAACCGTGAAGGCGAAAATCGGCGCGGACATGAACGCCCTTAAGGCCGATGTGCAGCACGCCAAGCAAAAGCTCGACGTCAAGGTCGCTGAAAAACGCGCGGAAGATTTGGAATGGGAGGCCGGGTTCGCAGTTGATTATGCCATTGCTTCCATCGAGCAGGCGAAGTTTGCCGTGCTCGATGCAGTCGATGCCCGTGTGGCCGCGCAACAAGCCAAACGGGGCTAGGGTCGGGTTTTCCTGCCGCACGGAGACTGACAGAGGCGGTGATGACCAACGTCGATATCTAGGCGACCGCGGCCGTGCACCAGGAGGCGCCAGCCGTCGGCATCGGGCCGCCATGCGGCCGACGCCGACGGTCAAGCCGGTGTCAGCGCCGTTTTGCCATTGAGTTTTGCCATGCCGCGTTCCTCCCTGGTTTCAAGAAGTAGGCCGCGCCGGCGGCGGTGTCACGCCCGCCGCAGCAAAACAAACGCCCTTGCCGTGCCGGCAAGGACCGGGATACGGCGGCATGAATTTCAGAATGTGGCGCCCAGGAGAGGGCTAAACCTTTCCCGAGCTCTCATTGCGTTACCGCATCGGTTACCAACCGTTGCCCGCAATCTGAGGAGCATCTGTCATGAAGCGTATGCATGTTCACGTCACAGTCGAGGACCTTCCCCGATCGATCAACTTTTATTCGGCGCTGTTCGATGCCTCGCCAGCGGTGCTGAAACCCGACTACGCAAAATGGATGCTTGACGATCCACGCGTCAACTTCGCAATTTCAACGCGCGGTCACCAACCAGGCCTCGATCATCTTGGCATCCAGGTCGAAAGCCAATCCGAGCTGCACGAGGTCTACGCGCGCCTGCATAAGGCCGGCGGTCCGGTCATCGAACAAGGCGCAACAACCTGCTGCTATGCGAAATCGGAAAAATCCTGGATCGACGATCCGGCGGGAATTTCGTGGGAGACTTTCCACACCACTGGCGAAAGCACCGATTACGGCGATGGCACAGGCGAGCGTGTCGCCCGCGTCGCGCGTGAAACGTCGTGCTGCGCGCCGAGTGCCGCCAGCTGACGGCGGCGGCGTGCTGCAGGTCATAGGCGCAACCAAGGCGCCTTGGAATCTTTACGCGGTTGCGTATTCCAGCGACTTGAAGCTCAGCTGCCGTGCGCCTTCCGGAGCATCGGACAGCTTGCGGATCGCGGCCCAGGTCTGTTTGTAGTTTGGAATGATCAGCTCGTTAACGCCGGGCGAAACCACATTGCCTTGCACCCCATTGGGGTTGGCGAACAGCATGAATGTTTCTTTGCGTCGCGCTGTGGTCGTCGGATACACCATCGCCTGCGTCGAGCCGTTGTCGTTGTAGATCTCGACCAAATCGCCGGCCTTCACCTTGATATCGGCCATGTCTTGCGGATTCATCTGGATCAACGGGAACGGCATGCGATCCATGACGAACTCGTTGTCTTGGTCGAGATAGGCGTTCTGCCAGACCACGTTGGTGCGGCCGTTATTGACTAGGTAGGGCCACTTCGTCTTTTCGGCTTGCTTGCCGGGCGCCTCCAAGCCTCGCCACTTTGTCTCCATGAAGACGGCCTTGCCGTCCGGCTTGTTGAACTTGCCGTCAGCAAAAAGCCGCTTGGTCCCGATGATTTTGCCGTCCTTGAAGTCGACCGCCGGCTCCTGGAAGCCATTGGTTCCCATCGCGCGCAGCCGTTCGTATGTGACGAACTGGCCGCCTTTCTCATGGCCGTGATAGCCGTCCATGAAAGCGTCTTCTTCCGTCTTCCAGTCAAAGCCTTTGAACCGGTCGGCGTATTTCGCCTTGCCCTGTGCGCGCAGCACGCGTTCCATGTGGTTGGCAATGCGCGCCGCGATCAAGCAGTCGGGCATGGCCTGGCCCGGCGGGTCCATGTAGCGCTCGGTGAGGCGCATCCGGCGTTCGCCGTTCATGGAAGTGAGGTTCGCCTCGCCGGAGGTAGCTGCGGGCAGCCATACGTGACAGGCTTCGCCGATCTTGGTCGGCACGATATCAACGTCCACGGCAAATAACCCGCCCTTCTTGATCGCATCCATGATGGCTTTCACCATCGCATCGCGATCGCCATAAGGCACTGTGAGCATGGCGTCCTTCACCAGGTCAGTGCGCTTCTTGTAGGCCTGCTTGAACTTGAAGGCGTTGAGCGTCGTCTTGTAATGGTCGCAACCCCAAATGTGGTGGACACTGCCCTTTCCAGAGATCAGGAGCTGATCGACATAGGGGGCCGGCCGCGGTCCTGGATAGTCGGGTCGCGAATAGCCCTCCTGATGCCCGCCCATTCGCACGCAGCCACCGCCGGGCCGTCCGATATTTCCGGTCGCCAGCGCCACGTTCACGAGCGCGCCATTAGTCCGGTAATTGTCGTTCCCCCAGATGAGACCCTTTTCATAAGCGAACATGGTTCGGCGGCGCGCTCCGCCGGTCTTGGGCTGCGCGATCCATTCGGCCGATTGCCGAATCTGATCGGCCGTCAGGCCGGTGATCCGTGCCGCGTCTTCCAGGCTCGTCTTATTGGCGGCAAGTGCCGCATCGAAGCCCTTGGTCGAAGCGGCAATGAACGCTTTGTCGGTCCAGCCCTGTTGGCCAATGTAGGTAAGCCAGGCATTGAACAGCGCGAGGTCGGTGCCGGAGTTGATCGCAAGGTGCATGACGCGATCCTTGCCTGCCTCCACCTCGCACGCGTTGACTGTAACGGTGCGCCGCGGGTCAACGATAATGATCCGACCTTGCTCGACCGGCTCTGAACCGAATTCAGCTTTCTTCTTTTGGATTGACGTGCCGCGCAGGTTCGGCACCCAGCGGTTCAGGAAATAATTGGTCTGCGTTTCGAGTGCATTTGTGCCGACCGCGACGATAGTGTCCGCAAGCTCGGCATCCTCGTAGCAATTGTTCAGTTCCCCAACGCCCATGTCGCGGGTGGCGTGCACTTCCGAATTGTATGCCGGGCGATTGTGGATGCGGATGTTCTTGACCTTCATCGCGCCGAAATAAAGCTTTCCGGTGCCCCAGGTGTTCTCATAGCCGCCGCCAGCGCCGCCGTGATCGAATGCGGAGACGAACAGGCCGTCTTCGCCTTGCTCGTTGAGGACGGCAACAGTAACGCGGGCGACGAGGTCAAGCGCATCGTCCCAGCTTGTCGGCTGCATCTGGCCATAGCGCCACACCATTGGATCGGTGAGCCGCTGCAATTGCGTGTTCCGCGCGCGTGAATAGCTCATTTCAGCTATGCGAGCGCCGCGCACCGAACCGAGTCCGGAATTCACCACGCAATCCTGGTCCGGCTTGATCACAATGTGCACGTCCTCACCGTTCTGCTGCACGATGTTGTACATGGACGGCGGATACCACGCGGCCGTTTCGGCCGGTTGTTGGGCGCCAAGGTCGACGCCGAACACGTTGTCGGCCGCTGCCGTACCGCCCTGCTTGTTTGTCGGCCACGTGTAGGCCTTGTAGCCACAGCCCACGATGCAATAGTGGCAAACGACATTGAATTGCTTCGCATCCTTGGGGATGATGGGAAGTCTGCCGATTTGACGTTTGAAAGCCATTGTTGCCTCCGCTACAGGACGTTGGACAGCCGGCCGTACAGCAGCTCATCGATTCCTTCGGCGTAGATGTCGCCGTTGGCATCGACGCGCAGCATGTACTGCGGGAGGTTTTGCGTTGCATGGCCCCAGGTTTGCTGGCCGCCCGCTTCGACATCGAAACGGGAGTAATGCCCGGGGCAGTTCAGCGTCCGATCAGTCTTGTTGTAACCGAGGGGGAATCCCTTGTGCGGACAAATCGTGGAGAAACCAACGATGTCGCTGTCTGGCCCTACGCCCGAGGGTACACGGGTGCCAAGTTTGATCAGAACCCCCGGGGCGTCGGCGTCCGGGTATGTGACGCTCAGCGGCTCATTGACTTTGAGGTCATGCACATTGGCGAGGCGATTGGAGGGATAGACGACACCCGCCGTGGCCGGCGCCGCTTTCGCTTTGGTCGGCATCACCGCGGCAGCTGCGGCGCCAACCGCCGCCACGCTGGCGCCGGTAAGGAACTTGCGGCGGCCAGCATCGATCAGGGCGTTGCAGCCTTTCATGATTTTCCTCCCTTTTTGCGCTCAGCCCTGCACCCTCTCGCGGGTTTTGAGGCCGATTGTCACACGGCTGTCATGCTGCTAGCGATATGTCGAGAAGTCTGGACATATGATGGGTAACACAATATCTCCGCTTTGTCATTCGGCGCCGGAGACGGGTTCTGGGAAACAGCATTGGTGAAGGCTTATGAAGAAGACGACTTTGGCGGTCGTGGGCCATATCGGTCCCGAGCAATCGGGCGATCAGATTTCCGTTCCGCACGCCCTCGCGGCCCTTGCGGCTTTGGGCCAACCGACGCGGCTTGAGATTTTTCGGACGCTCATTGGCGCCGAGCCCAAGGGTCTTTCGGCCGGCGCGCTCGCGGAGAAGATCGGCTGCCCGCACAATACGCTATCGTCGCATGTGAGCATTCTGGCGCGATCTGGTTTAGTGCGTGGTACCCGCGAGGGTCGCTCGATTGTTTACTGCGCCGATGTTGACGCGATCAGAAGCCTAATTGGCTTTCTCGTGAATGATTGTTGTGGCGGCCATCCGGAGCTGTGCGACCTGCAGGATGCGATCCGGGACGCAAGCTGCGGCTGTAAGGTTACCCAGAAAAGCACATGGCGGAGGAGCTAAGCCAATGCGCGTTGTTGCCGAAAAGAGACCTCTTAACGTTCTATTCTTGTGCACTGGCAACTCGGCCCGCTCGATTGTGGCTGAGGTGGTTCTCAATCGCGCCGGCCAGGGCAAGTTTCACGCATTCTCAGCGGGAAGTCAGCCTAAAGGCGAGGTTCACCCGTATGCGCTCGACCTCTTGCGCAAGCTGCACTATGACGTGAGCGGCTTGCGCTCGAAGAGCTGGCTGGAGTTTTCCGGCCCAAATGGGCCGAAGCTCGATTTCGTTTTCACTGTCTGTGACAACGCGGCGAAAGAGACCTGTCCGGTTTGGCCAGGGCAACCGATGACGGCACATTGGGGCGTACCCGATCCGGCCGCTGCGACCGGAACCGAAGCAGAAATACGATATGCATTTGCCGACGCGCTGCGGATGCTCACCAACCGCATAAATATTTTTGTCAGCCTGCCGCTTGAGAGCTTGGATCAACTGAGCCTGCAACGGCGACTTGACGCGATCGGCAAGACAAAGGACGAAGGTGTCAAGCCTGCGTCCGAACCCTCTGCGGCCTGATCATGGAAATCGCTCCTCCGCTTGCCCGGCGGCTTCTAGCCGAAGCGGTCGGGACGGCCATTCTCGTCACTACCGTGGTTGGGTCCGGTATCATGGCGGAGCGTCTTGCCGGCGGGAATCAGGCGATTGCGCTGCTAGGAAATACAATCCCGACCGGCGCCATCCTTGTCGTGATCATCACGATCCTTGGTCCAGTTTCCGGCGCCCATTTTAATCCAGCGGTGACGCTCGTCTTCGCGTCACGTGGAGAGACTCCTTGGGGCGAGGTGCTGCCCTATATTATTGCGCAATTCATTGGAGGCATCGCCGGTACCGCGATTGCACACATGATGTTCGATCTTGCGCCGCTGATGATCGGCATCAAGCCGAGAAGCGGCCCGTCCCAATGGTTTGCAGAAGCGGTCGCCACTTTCACTCTTGTGCTCACGATCCTCGGCGGCCTGCGCTATGCAGCTTCGGCAATTCCATGGCTTGTCGGCTTGACGATCACGGCCGCATACTGGTTTACGTCATCGACCTCATTTGCCAATCCGGCGGTGACGCTTGCCCGCGGTTTCACCACGACATTCGCTGGAATCGCAATCAACCATGTTCCAGGCTTCATTGCAGCCCAACTCGTGGGCGCGGCAGCGGCTGCGCTGCTCTCCGTCGTACTGTTTCCGACGCACCCTAAATTACCCGCCCGCATCTTGGCGCCCGGCGAATAAGGCCAACGCAGTCGCGGAAGCGGTTGCGCAGGGAAAAGCCGCACCGATAACGGTTGCGGCTCTTTCGGCTCTTCAGCCAACTTCCCGTTTCCGCCAACGGCCCCGTCCATAGATTCTCCGCAGCCGGGTGACTTCTCGGATTCCAGAGCCGGTAGCGAATGTCTCTATTTGGGAAATTTCGCCAGAATGTCGAATCGCATCGCCGGATCGCCTCTCGGGTGCGACGCGGCCGCAACGCTCTATATGTTGGTGCCCAGGAGAGATGAGCAACAAACGAGCGTTGTCAATGATTTGTCGTGTCCCACCTTTGCCAAACGTCCCATTGAGTCTCAATAGGTATTTTCGAGATTGTCCCACCTAATGCGACGCCACGCCGACTCGCGCTCCACCTTGATTACGAGTAGCGCATGCCGAGATTGTCGAGTCCGTTGGCGACGCGATCAAGCAGTGTAGCGGTATGAGGTAACCCGCTTCTGACCTCGGCGATGGTCAATTCGGGAAAATCGCGGCAGAGCACGAGGAAACTTTGTTTCCCCTCGTCGTGCTTGCCGGCGTGCACCAAAGCCGCGGCGAGGAAGCGATTGATCCATATCGCCTTCGGCTGTGCGGCAAGCGCTCGCCGATACCATTGAACCGCGGCGGGGTAGCTTCCGAACTCGAAGTTGGCCGCCGCAATGCCGATCGACCACACGAAATTGAGTGGGTCGACAGGCGCCAGCACCCGCGCGATCTTGCAACACTCGATCGCTTTGGTTGTTTCTCCCCGATAGGCATGAACCCATGCGAGGCGGCCCCAGCCCCAGGGCGATCCGCCGTCGATGGCGAGCGCCTGCCGCGCATGGGCCTCGGCGGCGGTGAGATCGTGTGCCAGCATGAAGGCGGCCGATAACATCGCATGAGCGAGCGGGTCGCCAACAGCGAGCGCCGATGCGCTCGATGCAAGTTCAAACGCTTTACGCCGCTCGGCCTCGCGATGGGCGGTGAAGTGATGGCCGGCTCGCAGCCCGTGACACCACGCCGCCATGGCGATCGGAACCGGATCGCCCGGCACGCGCGCGATCGCCTGGTCGAGCAATTCGAGCGCCGTGGCATGCATGGCAGGGTCGGCCGCAAGCACCATCGGAAGAGCCTGCATGCTGAGCTCCCAGGCGGTGAGGTGTGCTGGCTCCACGCCAGCGGCACGATCAATCTCCGCGTCGCATACGACCGAACGAAGCGCGCCCGATACGATGTTGGAAAGCCAATCCGGCGAGTCGAACAGATCGCCCGCCGCACAATCCGTGCAATCCGCCCAGATGTACCGGGACGTGGTTTGATCGAGCAGCGTTGCTCTAATCCGCAGCACGCCGGCGCCGTCATCCTTCACGCGGCCATGCAGGCAGTAGCGCGCTGCGCGAACCGGCGCGATCCTGACCCAGCCGGTTCGGCCCAATGCCGCGGCGATCTCCTCACCGATGCTGATCGCGCAAGCCGCTTGCGGCCCAATAAAATCAAACGGCAGGATCGCAAGCGTCGCCCGCTCCGAACATGCAGCCAATCGGAAAGACGACGGATTTAGTTGCTGCGGAATACACCTATATCGCAGCGTGTCGGAGGGACTTTCTCCGTAGCGCTCGCGATAGGTCACGGCAAAGCGGCCGAGATGTGTAAAGCCACATTGGGTGGCCATCCCGGTCACACTAGCGCCCGGCGTTGCCGCAATGAGCTTGCGCCGCGCCTGATCGAGCCGCGCGGTGCGCAAAAATTCCAGCGGCGCGCAGCCGGCGAAACGCCGAAAGTGCTTCTCCAGGGTGCGCCGCCGCACGTCACAGAGGCGCGCCAGATCCTTGACGGTCCAACGCCGCGCGAGGTCGCCTCGCACGAGATCGATCGCTTTCTTCACGTCATGCGGAAGCACCTGGCGCGGCATCGAGAGCATCTCCGTCGGCGACAATACCAGCCCAGCCCTGCACGGTCATTCGGATCGGCGCCGGCGCGGCAGTTTTTTAGGCGCAAATTGGATAGTCGCGCCGCAAATCGGATTGTCCGGCTGCGGCACAGAGGGCGAAGCTGTTCGCGCCAATGCGCGCCGCGCCCAGCGAAACCTCGATGAAAGGATCGATGCATGACCGTCCGACCGATCGCCGACCTTGACGGCCTCAAGACCCGCATCAGGGCGACCTGGATGGCGGGAGACTATGGCAGCGTGGCCGCGCTGACTGAATCCGCGGCGAGCGATTTCATCAACCGTCGCCAAATCAAGCCGAACATGCAGGTGCTCGACGTCGCCTGCGGCAACGGCAACCTTTCCATTCCCGCGGCGAAGGCCGGCGCCGCCGTCACCGGCGTCGACATCGCTCCCAATCTGCTCGATCAGGCGCGCGCGCGGGCCACGCGGGAAAAGCTAAATATCAGGTTTGAGGAAGGCGATGCCGAGAATCTTCCCGTTGCCGCCGGCGCATTCGATCTCGTCGTCAGCATGTTCGGGGCGATGTTCGCGCCGCGACCCGACCTTGTCGCCGCCGAGCTGCGCCGCGTCTGTCGGTCCGGCGGGCAGATCGCGATGGCAAATTGGACGCCAAGCGGCTTCATCGGCGCGGTGTTTCGGGCCACCGCCAAGCACGTCGCACCGCCCGCCGGCGTGCCGAGTCCGCTACAATGGGGCGATGAGGCGACCGCTTGTGAACGGCTCGGCGCCGATGTGAAGAACCTGCAGGTGACGCGCCACTTAGCGCAACTCAAATTTCCATTGTCGATTTCGGAAACGGTCGAGTTCTATCGGGTTCATTATGGTCCGACTCTGAAAGCATTCGCCGGGCTTAGCGAAACGGCCCAAGCCGCGCTCCGCCGCGACCTGGAAGACCTCTACGCCCGGCACAACGACGCCCATGACGGCACAACCTGTATCGCCGCCGAATACCTCGAAGTCGTCGGAACGCGAACTTAAGCGAGCTACCTCCGTTCTAAATTGATGGGAAGCAGCGACGCCTAACAAGGCGCCCTTGTCGCATCCGCAAGGCGACTTGCATTTCAGCTTCGGGTCCATGAGCGACCGAATGGAGATCAACTTCGAGTCTTACCCAAAATGAAGTGGACGGTACAATCAGGTCCGGCACCCGGTTATGACGTGCGGGACGATTTGGCGGAAGTCCTGTCGGCCGGTCGCTTGCCCTCCAAGAGGGCGCGTTCCGAAACCAAGGCGGTCGCCAAGAAATCCATGACGGCGCGGATGCGGGCCGTGCGCTTGAGGTCGTTATGCGTGAGCAGCCAAAGAGCCGAGCGAGGCACCGATAACGTCTTCTGCACAGCACGCCGCAGCCCATCCGCAGTGTCACCGAGGTAACAAGGCAGCACCGCTAGGCCCAGCCCGGCACGGGCTGCCTCGCAGAGGGCAGGAAGTGAATCGATGCGGCAGATCACGCGTGCCGCTGGGACGCTTTCGTGCATCCACCGCCCGATGACTGTTCCGGCCAGTGCATCATCCAGTCCTATCCAATCATGCTCAGGCAGGGATGCGGTATGGCGCGACAAATACTCGGGCGATCCGTAGATCGCATGCGCGATTTCCGCGATGCACCGCCCGACCAGCGTCTCAGGAGGTTCCGGGGTCGGTCGGATCGCGATGTCCGCTTCACGCCGCGTCAGATTCGCCATCGCATTCGATACGACTAGTTCAACCCCGATGTCCGCGTGTGAAGAGCGCAGCGCCGCCAAGTGCCGTATCAGAATTGTGGCGATAGTATCCGTTGTCGTAATCCGGACCGTTCCAGACGGCCGCAAATCCTGCCCTGAGATCTGGCGTTCGAGCAAAAGTACGTCTTCAGCGAAGCGAGCGGCCAACGCCGCTGTCGCCTCGCCCGCCGGGGTCGGCGCGTAGCCATCCCGGAAACGCTCAAACAGCCGAACGCCCATCTGCCGTTCGATCGCTCCCAGCCGACGGAACACCGTCGAGTGGGTAACGCCAAGCATGCGAGCAGCACCGGAAAGTGTGCCCTCCTTTGCAACGGCGTACACAAGCCGCAGATCGTTCCAGTCCGTCGCACTGTGCATTTTTGCAAATTCACTTCGCATAAATGGATAATAGCTGTTTTTAGATAAACAGCCTAGATGCCTGCCATCGAGTTCAAAACCGTGGAGGCTTATATGTCGCCGATTCTTCACAACGCCACAGACGCGCATCCAACGGCGGTGCCGGCGCTAGGCTGGTTGGTAATAATCGCGGCGGTGGCAGCGATGCTGTTTCTCATTTTCTCCACCCTCAGCTTCCGGGGGTTGGACCGTCTCCTCCCTGCCAACGAGCTGTTCCTGCCCTACTTCACGACCTGACGATCTGATCGGTCGCGTCGCGTAATCGAGCATCAAGATTTTCAGAGAAGGAGAATGGGCGTGAATTTTCACACCGCCAGGCCAACGCGCGCCGAACACCTCGATACGCGGACGGGCATTCCACGGCGATGGCTTGCGTTGCCGGTTCTACTCACGGGAGCCTTTCTCCCGATCCTCGATTTCAACGTTGTCAATTTGGCGCTTCCCTCGATCCGCCAAGACCTCGGTGCGACTTCGAGCGAAGTGCAATTCGTCATCTCCGCTTACGCCGCGACCTACGCGGTGTTTCTGATAACCGGAGGGCGGCTCGGGGATTTGTTTGGACGTCGGCGATTGTTCTTGCTCGGCGTTGCCGGCTTCACGATCGCCTCCATACTGTGCGGCAGCGCATGGTCACCTGGCGTTCTTGTTGCCGGGCGGATCCTTCAGGGCCTGATGGCGACATTGATGGCCCCGCAAGTGCTCGCTTCGATACGCGTGCTGTTTCCCGCGGCCGAGCAGGGGCGAGCGCTCGGGTTCTATGGCGCGACCTTCGGCTTGGCCAACATCTGCGGCCAAGTGCTGGGCGGCGTGCTGGTCTCGTCCCATCCCTTCGAGTTTGCCTGGCAGGCGATCTTTTTTATCAATGTTCCGATTGGCCTTGCCGCCTTCATCGGTGGTCTGCTCTTTCTTTCCGACTCGCGGGCGCCCCAGGCGCAGAAGCTCGATGTTGGCGGCGTCATCCTTCTGTCGCTGACACTGGGCCTGCTCGTCTTTCCATTGATAGAAGGGCGCGAGACCCGATGGCCCACGTGGATTGTGGCCATGCTCGTCGCGGCGCCGGTCGCGCTCATCGCTTTCCTCCGCTTCGAAACCCGCTTGTCCGCGCGCGGCGGCGATCCCCTGGTCGCCCTGTTCCTCTTTCGCAACAGCGGTTACGTGATCGGACTTGTGATGGCCCTGGCCTTCTACATGCTCTCATCGTTCTATTTGACCTTCGCGGTCTACCTGCAGGGCGGGTTGCACAAGTCGCCGCTGGAGGCTGGCCTCGCTACGCTTCCATTTGCGGTAGGTTTCTTCGTCGGTTCGCTTGCATCATCCCACGTCATGCAGCGCCTTGGGATGCGTGCTCTGACTGTGGGCTTCGCGCTCCAGGTGTTCGGTTTCGGCACTGTGATGCTCGCTGTCGGCAAGGTGCTTCCCGAGAGCCTCGACATTGGTCTATTTGCAGGCGGTTTAGGTTTCGGAACGGTGATGCCGTCCGTTATCAAGGCTGTCACTGGCGGTATTGATCAACGATACGCGGGCCTCGCTTCGGGGATCATCATCTCGACTTTTCAGATTGGTGCGGCGCTCGGTGTCGCGATCATTGGCGGTGTGTTCTACAGTGTACTTGGGACAAGACAGGACGTTGATGCCTATGCACACGCCTTTATGCTCGCGCTTGGCTGCAACGTCGCCTTGCTCGCGTTGGGCGCACTCCTCTCGCTCGGGCTTGGTGGCGAGCGGCCTGCTTAGCTTTGCGCTACGGGCGCCGAAAAGTCCTCAACGTGTGAAACAAGGGATCGGTGGGAGCGATGAAGCTCATGATCAATGGCATCTGGCAAGGGGATGCCCCTCCCGCGCCCGAGCTGGAAGCACGGCGAATGATCCACGCCGGGAGCTTCCGCGATCGTGTGACGGCGGATGGATCGACGGGCTTTCCTGCGCAAGGGAAGCGATATCACCTCTACATTTCCTATGCCTGTCCATTTTCCCACCGTGTCATCGTGGTGCGCGCGCTGAAGGGGTTGGAACAAGTCGTCGGCCTCTCCGTGCTTCATCCGCTTTGGGATACACTTGATGGATGGGTCTTTGGCGATACGCCCCTTTCGACGCCGGATGGTGCGCGCAACGGCTTCCTTCGGCTTTACGAGGCATACGCTGCCTCCCGTTCCGACTACACCGGAAAGGTGACGGTCCCAGTTCTCTGGGATCAGGAGAAACGTCAGATTATCAGTAACGAATCTCTAGAAATCGCGGAGATGTTGAACGATGCGTTCGACGAGGTTGGTGGCGACCGGCATGTCGATCTCTACCCATTGACCCTTCGGCGTGAGATTGATGCCTTGAACGTCCGGATTACCCGTTGTCTTGCGAAAGGAGTTTATTCGGTAGCCGGTGCCCGTGATCAGAGCGAATACGACTCGACTACTGGCGCGCTGTTCGACTTTCTTGATACGCTGGAGCGTGAGCTGGCGGATGGTCGCAACTTTCTGCTTGGAGACTGGGCCACGCTCGCTGACATCCTGGCGTTCACGCCACTGGTGCGGTTTGATGCAGTATACAATCCACTCTTTCGCGCGAGCAGAAAGCGCCTTGTTGACTATCCGTGCCTCTTGACATTCGTCAGACGCATTTACGACCTTCCGGGCGTTGCCGAAACGGTCCGCTTCGATCACATACTCACGCACTATTATGACGGAGACTGGGCGGTCGCGACTCGTCGCGGAATTGTGCCGCAACCGCCCGAAATAGACTGGCGGAGTGCCCGACAGGCTGTTGGGGTCGGAACCGCGCGTTCCTAAACACGGCCAGCCCATTCATTACCGGACATCGCGTCACACGCCCGTTATGTTCGGCTTGCCACTGAAAGTGGACATGCACAGTGCAGCCGCATGTAAGATTTCGCGACGAAAGTGATGGAGTGCGATTCCGTTTTGCTGTAGTGGGACTTTGTCAGAAAAAACCGAGCAAAATCAAAAACGTATTTTTGCGTTGGTGCCCAGGAGAGGACTCGAACCTCCACGGTGTTACCCGCTAGTACCTGAAACTAGTGCGTCTACCAATTCCGCCACCTGGGCCCGTGCGGCGATAGGTACGGAGCCGTCTTCTGGTTGTCAATCGAACCGGCTGACCCTCTATACACCGCGAAATCGATCCTGTATTTCCGCCGGCCATGGCGCTGCACAACAGGTCCGACACGCTCGTCACCGTGTTCGGCGGCTCGGGATTCCTCGGCCGCCACGTGGTGCGGGCGCTGGCCAACCGCGATTACCGCATCCGCGTCGCGGTGCGCCGCCCGGAGCTGAGCGGCTATTTGCAGCCGCTCGGCCGCGTCGGCCAGATCCATGCGGTGCAGGCCAATCTGCGCTATCCGCAATCGGTCGAAGCCGCGGTGCGCGATGCCGGCATCGTCGTCAATCTGGTCGGCATTCTCTTTGAAAAAGGCCGCCAGCGCTTCGAACAGGTACAGGCGCTAGGCGCGGAAGCCGTCGCGCGCGCCGCCACGGCCGGCGGCGCCCGCCTCGTCCACGTCTCCGCGATCGGCGCCGACGAGAATTCGACGTCGCGTTACGCACGCTCGAAGGCGATAGGCGAGCGGCTGGTGCGGGCGGTGCAGCCGCACGCGATCGTCATGCGGCCGTCGATCGTGTTCGGTCCCGAGGACGACTTCTTCAACCGCTTCGCCGGGCTCGCCTGCATCGCGCCGGCGCTGCCGCTGCCGGGCGGCGGCCGCACCCGCTTTCAGCCGGTGTTCGCCGGCGATGTCGCCGAAGCGATCGCCAGGGCCGCCGACGGCGCGGTCGAGCCCGGCACGGTCTACGAGCTCGGCGGGCCGGACGTGCGCACGTTCCGCGAGCTGATGGAATTCACGCTCAGGACGATCGAACGCCGCCGCCTGCTCCTGCCGGTGCCGTTCGCGCTGCTCAAGCTGCAGGCCGCCTTCCTGCAATTCCTGCCGAAGCCGCCGCTGACGCCCGATCAGGTCGAACTGTTCAAGACCGACAATATCGTCTCGGCCGCCGCGCGCGCGCAGGGCCGCACGCTCGAAGGCATCGGCATCGTGCCCGACTCGATCGCCGCGGTGGTGCCGGATTATCTGTGGCGCTTCCGCAGGACCGGCCAATTCCGCGGCCGCCCGGTCTAGCTAAAGCGGGATGACTTTTCGTCGAATCGGCGGCCGCTTTAGCTATTGGTGCAGCATGATCTTTTCCGAAAACCGGTGTCCGCTTTTCGGGATCATGCTTTAGCGTTCGCCGCGCGCTACGCCTCGTATTTGAACGAGAGCGCGACGCGGGTGCGGAAAGCGGTGACCTTGCCGTCCTCCACTTTCATGTCCATTTTGGTCACCTCGGCGACGCGCAGGTCGCGGAGCGAGCCAGCGGCCGTTTCGACCGCGACGCGGCCGGCGTCCTCCCACGATTTCTCGCTGACGCCGACGACGTCGATAATGCGATAGACGCTGTCCGATTGCTTCTTCTTCGCCATTGCATCGCTCCTTCCCGGCTCCATCAAATGCGCGCGGCCTACCCTCGCGCGTACCGCCTCAGCTTAGATCAACGGGTACCGCGGCGTCGATGACCGCGCTGGACTCCGTCAACCGAAAGATGGAAGCTGAATGCAGGCGCGGTCGGCGCGCGCGGAAAGGCGCAACGATGCCCGGCAAACGCGTGCAGTTCGACGACGAGACCTGGCGGCAGCTCGACCTGCTCGGGCACGACCAGATGAAGCACTTTCAGGACCTGGCCGACGAGGCGTTCCGCGACCTCTTGAAGAAATACGGCCGCCCGCTCGATCTGAAAGACGCGCTGCGGCGGAGCGCGGGTGTGTCGGCGACGGTGCATCAACTAAGGCCCGGCCACGGCAGGAAGCCGCGGCGGCCATAGCCGGCACCCGGTTTGCGCGCATAATGACGCGATGGCGTTTAAGGCGTCGGCCGAACAGCGTTTCGATCGCGCCCGAACAGGGTTTACGAACAATGAAAAATTGTAACTGCGGCAGACAGATAAAGGGAATTTTCAGGTCTCGCCGGTAAAACCCCGCAACGACATCCGACCCGCTTTTCCAGGGTTCAGCAATCGCCATGCGCGTGGCGCCGGTGCATAAGCTCCTCGCCAGACAACTTGCCGAGGCGACGACAACCGCCGGGAGCGTCGACCTCCAGGCGCTGCTCGCGCTTGTCTCCGCCGCGTACCAGCAATCGGACAGCGATCGCCAGCGCACCGACCGTTCGATCGCGCTGATGATCGGGGAACTCGAGCAGCTCAACCGCGGGCTCGATCAGCTCGTGCAGGAGCGCACCGCCGCGTTGCGCGAGCGCGAAGCCGAATTGCGGACGCAGAACCTGTGGTTCGACGCCGCCATCGAGAACATGCCGCACGGCTTGTCGATGTTCGACCGCAAAGAATGCCTGGCCGTCGCCAACAGCCGCTACCGCGAAATGTACGGGCTGACGCCGGAGCAGACCAGGCCCGGCGCGACGCTGCGCGCCGTTCTCGAAGCGCAGGTGCGGGCCCGCGACTTTCCGGTGAAGGCGCAGAGCTACGTCGAGGAGCGCGTGGCACGGATCCGCGAGGGCGCCCCCTACTACGTCGAGACCGTGATGAGCGACGGTCGCGTCATCGCCGTCAATCACCGGCCGAGACCCGACGGCGGCTGGGTCGCCATCCACCAGGACATCACCGCGCAAAAGCAGGCGGAAAAGCAGATCGCCTACATGGCCCGCCATGACGGCTTGACCAACGTCGCCAACCGCGCCGTGGTGCTGGAGAAGATGGAGGAGGCGCTGGCGCGCCTGCGGCGGCACGGCAGCCGGTTCACGCTATTCATGCTCGACCTCGATCTGTTCAAGACCGTCAACGATTCGCTCGGGCATCCGATCGGCGACGAGCTGTTGAAGGCGGTGGCCGGCCGCCTGTCAGCGTGCGTTGGCGAGACCGATACCGTCGCCCGGCTCGGCGGCGACGAGTTCGCCATCCTGGCGACGGCGGACGGCAACCAAAGGGAAGCCGCGATCGCCATCGCCAACAAGCTCCTGGAAGCGGTGGCGGCGCCCTGCGATCTCGATGGGCATCATCTCAATATCGGCACCAGCATCGGCATCGCGCTCGCTCCCGAGCACGGCACCACGGTCGACCAGCTCGTCAAGAACGCCGACCTCGCGCTGTACAAGGCCAAATCCGAGGGCCGCGCCGCTTTCCGTTTCTTCGACGATGCGATGGGCATCGAAGCGCGCACCCGCCGCGCCCACCAGAACGATCTGCGCAGTGCCGTGGCCAACGGCGAGTTCGAGCTGCACTACCATCCGATCGTCGATATCCAGACCCGGGAGATCGCGAGCGTGGAGGCGCTGATCCGCTGGCGCCACCCCGAGCGCGGCATGATCGCCCCCGCCGAGTTCATCCACCTCGCCGAGGAAACCGGCCTGATCAATCCGATCGGCGACTGGGTGCTGCGCCAGGCCTGCAGCGATGCGCGGCGCTGGCCGGCGCCGGTCAAGGTCAGCGTCAATCTGTCGGCGGTGCAATTCCGCAAGTCCTGTGCGCTCGACGACTTTCGCAACGTCTTGGACGAGACCGGCTTGCCGCCACAGCGCCTGGAGCTGGAAATCACCGAATCGGTGCTGCTGCACGGCAGCGTCGAGAACGTCGAAACGCTGCATAAGCTGCGCTTGATGGGCATTGCCATCGTGCTCGACGATTTCGGCACCGGTTATTCGTCGCTGAGCTATCTGCGCATGTTTCCGTTCGACAAGATCAAAATCGACCGCTCGTTCATGCACGAACTGTCGAAGCGCGCCGACTGCGCCGCGATCGTCGCGGCGGTCGCCGGTTTGGGAAGAAGCCTGCGGATCGGCACCGTTGCCGAAGGCGTCGAAACCGAGGATCAGTTGCGGCTGGTCCGCGCGGCGGGCTGCACCCATGCGCAAGGCTACATGTTCGGCCGGCCGTGTCCGGCCGCCGAACTCGCTATCGCGCAGGCGCCGCCGCCCAAGCCGGCAAGCGCCGCCGCTTGAACGGCCGCCTGGGTTTGCGGTTGCCTGCCGCGGTCGGTCTCAAGCAAATCGTTCCCGCGCCCGTGCCCGCGCCCTCATCGCCTCCACTTCACGGTCTCGCGCCGGACTGGCGGTTTCGAGCGTCGCCAAGAGGCGGCGCGCCGCCTCGGTCACGTCATCGACCGCCCGGTTGAAAGCCGCCTCGTTCGCCCGCGACGGACGGGTGAAGCCGCTCAGCTTGCGGACGAACTGAAGCGCCGAGGCGCGGATTTCCTCCTCCGTCGCCGGCGGTTCGAAATTAAACAGCGTGCGGATGTTGCGGCACATCGGGTCTCTCCTCGAACTGCTGCGCGCATTCTACCTTTCGCCCGGCAGCTTGGGCAAAGCCGCCCGCGGCGGGTAAGATCACGGCGCGCCATCAGCCCGCGGAGCGATCGTGCCGTCCACCGCCGCCCTGCCGATCACCATTGCCGTTGACGACGGCATTCGCGTCTCCGGCTTGCTGCAAACGCCGCCGGGCGCCCGCGCCTGCTATGTGCTGGCGCATGGCGCCGGCGCCGGCATGAATCATCCGTTCCTCGCGGCCGTGGCGGCGGAGTTGGCCGCGCGCGGCATGGCGACGCTGCGTTACCAGTTTCCCTACATGGAGCGCGGCGGCAAGCGTCCCGACCCGCCGGCCTTGGCACAGTCATGCGTCCGCGCCGCCGTCGCCGCCGCGCGCCGCGCCGTTCCCGATCTGCCGCTCGTCGCCGGCGGCAAATCGTTCGGCGGCCGGATGACCTCGCAAGCCCAGGCGCAAGCTCCGCTGCCGGGGGTCTGCGGGCTCGCGTTCCTCGGCTTTCCGCTGCACCCGGCCGGCCAGCCGTCGCGGAGCCGGGCCCAGCATCTGTTCGCGGTGGACATCCCGATGCTGTTCCTGCAGGGAACGCGCGATGCCCTCGCCGCGCTCGATCAGCTCGAGCCGCTCTGCCGCGCGCTCGGCCAACGGGCAACCTTGAAGCTGTTCACGGACGCCGACCATTCCTTTCACGTGCCGGCGCGCGGCGGCCGCACCGATGCGCAAGTGCGCGGCGAAATGCTGGACACCCTCGCCGCCTGGATCGACGGCGTGATTACAGCCCAAGCCCCAGCGCGATGAGACCGAGCACGCCGACGACGAGCCGCCACCCGACAAACAGGGTGAAACCGTGGCGCGACACGTAGTTGAGGAAAGTCTTCACCACGAACCACGCCGAGATGAAGGAGACGATAAAGCCGACGGCGACGATCGCGACGTTGCTGTGGCTCATCTGCGCGTGCTCTTTGTAGAGGTCGTAGGCGAAAGCCCCGGCCATGGTCGGCATGGCGAGCCAGAACGAGAATTCGGCGGCGGCCCGGCGGTCGGCGCCGAGCAGCATGGCCGACACGATGGTCGCCCCCGAGCGCGAGACGCCCGGTATCATGGAAAGGCACTGCGCGAGTCCGATGACGAAATACATCGGCAGCGTGAAGGTGGTGGCTTCGTGATAGCGCGGCTTGAGGTCGAGCCGATCCACCCACAGCAGAATCGCGCCGCCGACGACCAGCGACACGCATACGATCCAAGGGTTGAACAGCACCTCCTTGATGAATTTGTAGGCGATCGCACCGATAATCGCGGCCGGCAGGAACGCCACCAGCACGCCGATGATGAAACGCCGGGCCGCCGCATCGGTGAACATGCCGAGAAACAGGTGCCAGAGCCGTGTGGCATAGATCGACAGCAAAGCCAGGATCGCGCCGAACTGAATGAGAACCGCGAAGCTCTTGCCGAAACCCTCGTCGCCGAACCCGAAAAAATGCTGCATCAAGAGGAGATGCCCGGTCGACGAGACCGGAATGAATTCCGTCAGCCCCTCGACCACGCCGAGGATGATCGCCTTGATGAAGTCGAATGGCATGGATCTCTCCGCAGCGCTTAAGCGAACGGACGGCAAGCGCCCGTTAGCAGACTGGCAGGATTCGTTTGTCAAACTTGTGAACGAGCACCGGGATTCTGGCAACGGTAAAGGGGGTCCGTTAAC
>Ga0335085_10005965_pt1 | contig 19401 bp, 14 predicted proteins | sample Lox_Sample_45_FD_206712 | JGI IMG/M metagenome (GOLD analysis project Ga0335085, IMG submission 206712) | Soil microbial communities from Loxahatchee National Wildlife Refuge, Florida, United States - Lox_Sample_4.5 | ecosystem: Environmental > Terrestrial > Soil > Wetlands | place: USA...
GGTTTCACAATATTTACTCTTCCATCAAGAAAAGCTTCTCGATTTACTCTTCCATCGGGAAAAGCCGCTCGCCGGAGCCGGTTTGCGCTTTTCTTTGTTTCTTTTCTCCCATCAACTGCAAGGCTTGATTTTCCCAATCCCGAAAACGGTGAAAGCACATGAGCGGTGAGCATTTGTACCGGCGGCTTGAGCAGCAGGGCGAGGCCTTTGGCGGTCCCGGCATGCAGCCGCGATGGACATCGAGTGTGAAGGATGCGGTGGTGACGGCCTACGCGGGATCGAGCCGCATCTGGTTCACGTGTTCCCATGGCATTCTCAACGAGATCTACCACCCCACTATCGATCACCCGCAAGTGCGGGACATGGAGTTCCTGATTACCGACGGGGAGACGTTTGCGCACGAAGAGAAGCGCGACCTCAAGACGAGCTTCGAGTACATCGATCCCGAGGCGCTGGGAATACGGTATGTCAACCGCGATCCCAGCGGGCGTTACAGCCTGACAAAGGAAATCATTTGCGATCCGCATCGCGGCGTGGTGCTGACGCGGGTGCGGCTGGAGGGGCTGGAGGATCTGGTGCCGCGGCTGAAGGTGTATGCGCTGCTGGCACCGCATTTGGATGGCGGCGGAGCGGGGAATTCGGCGTGCGCGATCGATCTGGCCGGGCACAAGGTGCTGCTGGCATGGAAGAACGAGTGGTCGCTGGTGATGACGGTCAGTTGCGGGTTCTCGCGGGTGAGCTGCGGATTTGTGGGCGCGAGCGACGGCTGGCAGGACGTTATGCAGAACTTCAAAATGGACTGGGAGTTCGGCTCGGCGATCAATGGGAATGTGGCGGTGATGGGTGAGATCGACCTGGCGGGCAGCGCGCTCAAGTGCAACGGAATGATGGGAGATAACGGAGCCGGTGGGAGCGGTGGGAGTGCGAACGGCCTGGCGGTGCGGGAGTTCACGCTGGCCATCGGAATCGGCGAAGGACATCATACCGCGTTGCAGAAGACCATGGTGTCGCTGGCGGCTCCGTTCGAGGAGCAGCGCAAGCGGTTCATTGTGCAGTGGCGCCGGGCCGCGCATCCCGATTGGCTTGCCAGCAAGGCGCAGGATGGCGGCAAGCTGATGCGGGCCAGCCACGCTGTGTTGCTGGCGCACGAGGACAAGACCTATTCAGGCGCGTTTGTGGCTTCGCTTTCGATTCCCTGGGGACAGACAAAGGGCGATGATGATTTGGGCGGCTATCACCTGGTATGGACGCGCGACATGGTGCAGACAGCCACGGCGCTGCTGGCATGCGGGCGCGTGGAGACAGCGCGGCGGGCTCTGGTGTACCTGGCCTGCACACAGCAGCCCAACGGCGGATTCGCGCAGAATTTCTGGATCGACGGAACGCCCTATTGGAGCGGCAAGCAACTGGACGAAGTGGCATACCCGCTGATATTGGCGTGGCGGCTATGGAACGCCGGCGGGCTGGGTGAGCTAGAGGCCTTCGAGTTTGTCGAGCGGGCGGCGGGGTACCTGGTGCGCCACGCGCCCATCACACACCAGGAACGTTGGGAAGAGAACGCCGGCTATTCGCCTTCGACGCTGGCGGTGGTGATTGCCGGGCTCATTTGCGCGGCAGAGATATCTCGCGCCTATGAAGCAGCAGAGCTGGCAGAATTTCTTGAGGAATTTTCTGATTGGATCGAAGGCCATCTCGAACACTGGACGGTGACCGACAGCGGCGTGCTGCATTCTGAGATCAAACGGCACTACATGCGTATTCGCCCGCCGGAGTGCGGCGAGGCCTATGCACACGAGGAATGCGGGAGAGAGATTGTCAGGCTGCAGAACCAGCCACCGGGAGAGCGGACAGAATTCGAGGCACGCGAGATTATCGATGCGGGTTTTCTGGAACTGGTGCGGTATGGAGTAAGGCGAGCGGACGATCCGGTCATTGTGGACTCGCTAAAGGTGGTGGACGCGGTGCTGAAACGCAATCTGCCGCAGGGGCCGGGCTGGCTGCGCTACAACGGAGACGGCTATGGGCAGCGGCCGGACGGCGGGCCTTTCCAGGGATGGGGACAGGGGCGTGTTTGGCCATTGCTGACAGGCGAGCGCGCACACTACGAACTGGCGGCGGAGAATGAGATCGGGCCACTCATCAAGGCGTATGAGCAATTCGCAAGCTGCGGGCAGTTGTTGCCGGAACAGGTTTGGGACGAGGCCGACTGGCCGGAGCGAAGGTTGCGGACAGGGAAGGCGGCGGGATCAGCGGTGCCGCTGGTGTGGGCGCATGCGGAGTATTTGAGGCTGTTGCGCTCGGCTGTGGATGGCAAGGTATTCGACCGCATCGAACCGGTCTACGAGCGATACTGCACGCCCGAGGGGCGCAAGAGGATCCGGCGCGGTGTGGAAATCTACAGCCGGCAACGGCCCATTCATAGAATGGACGCGCGCAGCACGTTGAGGATTCTGGACGAGTGCCGCTTTGAAGTGGTGTGGACTGACGATGGCTGGCAAACGGTGAACACGGCAATCAGCCGGGGGCTTGGCAGCCCGGGGTTCAGCGTGGACATTGCGCCCGCGCACAGGAGCCGTGAATTAGAGTGGACGATACACTGGACGGAATCGAACGCCTGGCTTGGATACAATGTGAAGGTCAAGATAGAGCAGCCGTAAAGCAAAATGGGCAGTTACTCTGCGTAGTTCAAGGAAAGGAATTTATTCTGAATTTATGAGTTCAGGCGTCGCGTCTTCTCTCTCTCTCGACCAGCTTTCAATCAATACATTGCGGCTGCTCGCCGTGGACGCGGTGGAGAAGGCCAAGAGCGGCCATCCCGGCGCGCCGCTGGGGTGCGCGCCCATCGCTTACCTGCTGTTTCACAAGTTGATGAAGCACAATCCGGCTCATTCGAAGTGGGCTGACCGCGACCGGTTTGTGCTCTCGAACGGGCATGCTTCGGCGTTGCTTTACGGATCGCTGTATCTGGCCGGCTACAAGCTGACGCTGGATGATTTGAAGAGCTTTCGCCAGTGGGGATCGAAGACCCCGGGGCATCCGGAGTTCGGCTTAACCGACGGCGTGGAGTCGACCACCGGCCCACTAGGGCAGGGATTCGCGATGGCGGTGGGAATGGCAGCAGCGGAGAAGTATCTGGCGGCGATCTACAATCGCCCTGGCTTCGATGTTGTGGACCACCGGACCTATGTACTGTGCGGCGACGGCGACCTGATGGAGGGCGTGTCGCACGAGGCCGCGTCGCTGGCTGGAACGCTGAAATTGGGTAAGCTGATCGTGCTCTACGACGACAATCTGATTTCGCTCGACGGGCCGACGGAGTGGAGCTTTACAGAGGATGTCGAGAAGCGCTTTGAGGCTTATGACTGGCACGTGCAGCGCGTCATGGACGGCAACGATCTGGAGGCTATTGAAGCGGCTGTTGAGGCTGCAAAGGCTGTGACAGGCAAGCCCTCGCTGATCGCCGTGCGCACGGTGATTGGCTACGGAAGCCCGAAGGCAGGCACGAACAAAGCGCATGGCGAGGCGCTGGGAACGGCTGAAACGGCAGCGACGAAGAAGTTCTTCGGATTCCCTGAGGACCAGAGCTTCTACGTTCCTGAGGATGCGCTGGCCAACTGGCGCGAGGCCACGAGCCGCGGAGCGAATGTGGAAGCGGAGTGGAGCAAGTTATTCGCGGGGTACAAGGCGGCATTTCCTGAGCCGGCGGCGGAGTTCGAGCGCACGCAGGCGGGCAAGCTGAAGGCCGGATGGGAAAAGGCGATTCCCAGCTTCGGAACAGAGAAGCCGATGGCAACGCGCAACGCGGGACAGATGGTGATGAATGCGATTGCCGAAGCTGTGCCGGAGCTGTTCGGCGGGGCGGCGGATTTGACAGCTTCGACGAAAACCATCTTCAAGTCGAGCCCGCATTTTGCCGCCGATCCGGCGGGGCGCAACGTGTTTTTCGGCGTGCGCGAGCTGGCCATGTGCGCGGCGGTGAACGGAATGGCGGTACACGGCGGGTTGCGGCCGTTCGGGTCCACATTCTTTGTGTTTTCGGACTACGCGAAGCCGGCGCTGCGCATCGCTTCGATCATGGAGGCGCCGTCGCTGTTCATCTTCACGCATGACTCGATCGCAGTGGGCGAGGACGGGCCGACGCATGAGCCGATTGAGCATTTGATGGCTTTGCGCGCAGTGCCGGATATGACGGATTTCCGTCCCGCGGACGCGAATGAGACGGCGGCCGCATGGAGGCTGGCGCTAGAGCGCAAGGGCCCATGTTTCTTTGCGCTCACGCGGCAGGATGTGCCGGTAATCGACGCGTCGGCGCGGGATATGTACGCCAGCGTAAGCAAGGGCGCCTATGTGCTGGAAGACGCGGCCAATCCGCAGGTGGTGCTGATCGGGACCGGGTCGGAGGTCGCGGTGGCGCAGGGCGCGGCCAAGCTGCTTGTGGCCGAGGGAATCCGTGCGCGCGTGGTTAGCTTTCCGAGCTGGAAGCTTTTTGAAGAGCAATCGGCCGTGTACAAGGCCAGCGTGCTGCCAGCGGGAGTTCCCAAGCTGGCAGTCGAGGCCGGTGCGACGCTGGGCTGGTGGAAGTATGTGGGCCAGGACGGCGACGTGGTGGGGCTGGACCGGTTTGGCGCGTCGGCGCCGGGACCAATTCTGATGAAGGAATTTGGATTCACGGCGGAGAATGTGGCGGGAAGAGCGAAGAAGTTGGTGAAGCAGCGGGGTTAGCGGTGATAACCGCGCTTTGCGCGTGTTAGCGGAGCTAGGGCCTGCAACGCCAGCTTCACCGGAGAAAACCTAGCACCGTTGACTCCGCTAACACCGCTAACTCCGCTTTCGAAAGGAATATCGTGAAGCTCGTTATTGCATCCGATCATGCGGGATTTGCACTGAAGGAAGAGATACGCGCGTATCTGGCCGCGGCCGGTCACGAAGTGGTAGATCTGGGCGCGCACCGGTGCGATCCGGAAGACGACTATCCCGACTTTGCCGCCAAGGTTGGCGAGGCGATCAAGGATGGTGTGGCCCCACGAGGCATTGTCATCTGCGGCAGCGGTGTGGGCGTGTGCATCGCGGCCAACAAGATTCCGGGAGTTCGGGCCGGAATTTGCCACGATACGTATTCCGCACATCAGGGCGTGGAGCACGACGATATGAACGTATTGGTGCTGGGCGCGCGGATTATCGGCTCGGCGCTGGCCTTCGAACTTGCGCATACGTTTATTGGAGCCACGTTTCAGGCCAAAGAGGGGCGGTTTGAACGGCGCTTCAAGAAGGTGCTCGCCATCGAGGCCAAGTACCTTAGACCGGATTAGACGCAAATGTTGCCTTTCGACGCGATCCTCTTCGATGTGGGCGGGGTCCTGCTGACCAACAGCTGGGACACGCGCGAGCGCGCGGCAGCGGTCGAAAATTTTCACCTGGATAATGAGGTCTTTGAGGCCAGGCACCAAGCCGCGTACGACGGCTGGGAGCGGGGCGCGATTTCAGGAAAGGCGTACCTGAACGCGGTGGTTTTTTATGAGCCGCGCGACTTTCCCCGTGGCGAGTTCTTCGCCTTTATGCTTGCCCAATCGCAATTGCTGCCGGGAGGGGCGCTGCCGATCCTTGAGCAGCTATCTGCCTCGAATCACTATTTGCTGGGCGCTCTGAACAACGAAGCGCGGGAGACAAACGCGCACCGCTTCAGCCGCTTCGGCCTGCGACAGTATTTCAAGGTAGCGTTCAGCTCGTGTTACATGGGCTTTCGCAAACCGGAGCCTGCCATGTATCACCGCGCGATTGACATTCTGGGTTGCACTCCGCAGCGGATTTTGTTTATCGACGATCGGGAAGAGAATGTAGCGGGCGCGGCGGCAGCGGGGATCAAAGCCATCCGGTTTAGGGGCGCAGAGGAGCTCGGGGCTGAGCTGGCTGTGTTGGGCGTGTTGTAAAGGCGGGCGAACGGAGAACGGAGATCAGGGATTAGAGATTCGACATTCGACATTGGAAAATAGAGGTGGGAAGGTCTCGCGGCTGCGACACTTATCTTCGATCTGAGTCTAAATAACAGAGACGTTTCGAGGGCTTTATGCGTGCCTTGCATTTTTTCCCGCTTGCGGGGTTGTTTGCCTTGATTGCGGCTTTGCCGCCTGCTGCCGCGGCCCAGTCCGGGGTCCCCACGGACAGATTTTCGTTCGAGGAGTGGGAGTCCGGCAGTTTTCAAGTTGCGCAGCACGGTCGCGCGGTGGGCACAGCAAGTTTTCGCTTTCGCGCCACAGCGAACGGCTACGACTCGACCTCTCTGGTCCGAGTCGACCTGCAGGGCCTTGACTATGCACTCTCGAAGAATGAGGAGCTTTCCTCGGCGAACCATCTCGAACATGTGCTATTGAGCGCGACGGTGAACGGCGAGGCAGTGAACGTAGTTGCAGCGCCCGATTCGGCCCAGCTTCTCGTAAATATTTCGGCTAGCGGAAAGAGCTCGACCACGCGCCTGGCTGCGCACGCAGGCGCTGTTTTTCTGCCCGACTTCGATCCTGGCGCGCTGGAGACGCTACTGGCGCTCGCGGCGACACAGAACAACCGCGATCTTTGGGCCATTGTGCCGAAAAACGCCGGCTCCATTGAGCCGGTGCAACTGGCCACCTACGCCGATCAGCAGGGAACGCTCGACGGCAAGGCCATCACGGTGCATCACCTTGTGGCCACTATCGGCGGCGCTAACACGGATCTATTTTCCGGTCCAGAGAATCAACTGCTGCAGGCCGAACTGCCGCAGGAGGGTTTCGCGCTGGTTCGGAATGGCTTTGTGCTCAAGCCCCCGTCCAAGCCGATTGTCCCGCCTGAGGCTTTGCAGGCCACTCCGCAGCCGCAGAGCTGATCTTGCAGCAGATGTAAGGTTGCGGCCGCTTGGCGGGCAATTCCACATCCCATAAAATTTCATTCGATTGCAGATGCCTGGTGAGAGTAGAATCGCGGGCAAATGCATCCCACACGCTCTGGAAGGAAGTTGCAAGATCAGGATGCGAAAGGCGAAAGTATGAGCGAAGTTCCATCTCCAGCCGCTCAGAGCCCAGGGCTACCGCCTCAGCAACCACGGCTCAGTGAGCCACCCGCCGTTGGGGACCCCGGGCTACCACCCCAACGACAAGAGCCCGTCGTTGGGGACCCCGGGCTTACGCAGTGGCAGCGCGTGACCAGCACGTTTGGCGCTCCGTCAAAGACCTTTGAAGACATCGAGCGCGGCAACAGAAGCTGGTGGCTGCCGCTGATCATTGGGGCTTTGTTTACCTACATTCTGTTTGGCGCCATTGTCCAGAGGATCGGGATTCAACAGGTGGTGGACAACCAGATTCGCCTCAATCCAAAAGCGCAAGAGCGCATGGCGCAGGCTACGCAAGCACAGCGCGAGATGGGTGAGAAGATCTCCATTGGAATTACAGAGGGGGCATTTCTTGGCGGGCCTGTGATCGGCATGATCGCGGTGGCCGTTTTGTCGCTCGGACTTTGGGGCACCATCAACTTTATCTTCGGCGGCAAGGCGAAGTACACGACCATCTTCCCCGTTTTTTACTACGCGTGGCTACCGCAGATTTTCAAGCCAATCCTGGGAACGATTGTCATCTACGGGGGAATGGCGCCCGAGTCATTCAACGCGAAGAACTTTTCACCCACGAATCTGGGCGCCTTCCTGGATCCCGTGGAGACGAACAAGGCGCTGTATACGCTGGCCACGTCGCTCGATGCCGTCACCATCTGGACGCTGGTGCTGTTGAGCATTGGCACGGCGATTGTGGCAGGAACGAAGCGGAGCTCAGGCTACATTGCGGTGTTCGGCTGGTGGGTAATCTTCGTGTTGATCGGCGTGGCGTGGGCCGCAGCGATGGGATAACATGAGCCAAGTGGTTACGAACGACAAACGATGACCCTTCGCCTCTTTAATACCCTCACGGGACAACTGGATCCACTTACTGCTGCCGACGGCAAGGCATTGCGCATGTACGTCTGCGGGCCCACGGTCTACGACTACGGCCACATCGGCAATTTCCGTACCTTTCTCGAAATAGATATTCTTCGCCGATTCCTGCGGCTTACGGGAATGCCGGTACGCCACGTGATGAACATTACCGACGTGGACGACAAGATCATTCGCAACGCCGCGGAGGCAGGCATTCCGATTAGCGAGTACACGCCCCGTTACGTCGAGGCGTTCTTCGAGGATTTGGAGGCGCTGCGCATCGAGCGCCCGGAGCAGATGGTTCGCGCCACCGAGCACATTCCGCAGATGGTGGCGCTGGTAGAGAAGCTGGCGGCGGCAGGAGCGGCATATAAGGCCGAGGATGGCTCGTGGTACTTCAGGCTGGCGGCGTTTCCCGAGTACGGAAAGCTGAGCAAAAAAGATTTGAGCGGCATGGAAGACGGCGCGCGCGTGGACGTGGACGAGTACGAGAAGGATTCGGCACGCGACTTTGCGCTGTGGAAGGCCGCCAAGCCGGGCGAAACCTCGTGGGAGACGGCGATCGGTCGCGGCCGGCCGGGGTGGCACATTGAGTGCTCCGCCATGGCGATGGAGTACCTGGGCGAGAGCTTCGATTTGCACGCTGGCGGCGAAGACCTGATGTTTCCCCACCACGAGAACGAGATTGCGCAGAGCGAGACCGCGACGCACAAGCAGTTCGCGCGGCATTGGATGCACGTGCGCTTCCTGCTCGTAGACGGGCGGAAGATGTCAAAGAGCGAGGGCAACTTTTATACGCTGCGCGATCTGCTGCTGAAGGGATTCAAGGCGTCGGCGATCCGACTGGCGCTGATCTCGGTGCCTTACCGGCATCAATTCAACTTCACGTTTGAGGGGTTGACGGAGGCGGCAAGCGCTATTGACCGGCTGCGCACGTTTCGCGAGCGGCTGGCCAAGGGCGACTTCGCGGCCGGCGAAAACGAGGAGATGCAGGAGGCGGCGAAGAAGGCGCAGGCCGAATACCGCGAGGCGCTGGCCAACGATTTGAATACCGCAGAGGCGCGCGCGCCCATCTTTGAGCTGGTGCGCGCCGCAAATACGGCGATCGATCAGGGCCAATTTTTTGCTGCCGACCGCGATGCGATTTTGCCTGTGCTTGCGGATTTCGATGCGGTATTCAATGTGATTGAAGATCGCGACGCCGAGCCGACACGCCGCGCGCTGGCATGGGCCGAGAAGGCGGGACGGATGAGCGACGTGGCGCCGGAGCTGCTTGCCGCGCAGGCGCTCACCGATGAGGCTATTGAGACGCTGGTGGCCGAGCGGACGGCGGCAAAGAAGGCGCACAACTTTGCCCGCGCCGACCAGATTCGCAATGAGCTGGCGGAAAAAGGCGTGGTGATTGAGGATTCGAAGGACGGGGTGCGGTGGAAGCGGAGATAAGGCAGCTTTCAGCTATCATCTGTCAGCCTTCAGCTTTGAGGCGCTAAACGCAGGTCCTTCGACTCGTTTTGGCGTAAATGCGCACCAAAACTCGCTCAGGATGACAGATCATTTATCTTGCGTACCAGAGCTATAAGATGCGAGGCAGGGGGGCACCGATGGAAGCCAACGAAGCGCAGGAACTGAAAGAAGACGCAGAGCACGGAGCGAGCGAATCGGCGCTGCGGCCGGTCGCCTTTACTATGGCCGTGCTGGCTGTGCTGGTGGCGATTACGACGGTGCTTGGCCATCGCACGCATACTGAAGCGGTGCTTGACCAGAACAAGGCCACCGATCAGTGGAATTTTTATCAGGCGCACAAAATTCGCGCCAACGAAACCGCGTTGGCAGCCGATCTAATGAGCGTGGTTACGCTTGCCGACAAGAACGCCGCCGCCAGGATGGAGCAGGTCTACGCGGATCACCAGAAGAAATGGGCAGATGAGCTGAAAGAGGAGCAAGAGAAGGCAGAAGCGCAGGAAACCAGGGTAGAGCAGGCGGAGGCGCACGCCGACCGCTTCGATCTGGCCGAGGCTCTGCTTGAGATTGGCCTTGTGATCACATCGGTCACACTGCTCACGCGCAGCCGAATCTACTGGTACCTGGGTCTGGTGTTTTCGGTGTTGGGGATCGCGTCGGCGGCGTCGGCCTATCTGATCAAGTAGCGCCTTCCCCGGGCAACTGCTCCAGCCCCTCGATGGAATCCTGTTTTCTCTTTGTGCGTATCTGCGAGGTGGTGAGAAGAATCACTGCCACAACGATGGCGGCCATGCCGGCCAGTTCCGTAGAGACGAGCCGCTCATGGAGCAGGACGACTCCCGCCAGCACGGCAACGAGAGGATTCACCCAGGTATACGAGGTGACCTTGGCCACGGGTACGTGCTCCAGCAAGTAGACAAAGGCCGAATAGCCGATGAGCGATCCGCCGGTAATGAGGTAGGCAAGCGAAACCAAGGCTGCGCGGTTGAGGTGAGCCTGGGGCCATTCGCCCAGAGCTGTGCCCAGAGCCGTGTTGAAGACGCCGGCGAAGAGCATCTGCCATCCGGCCGCCACAAAGACAGGAACCATGCGCCGCGCGTGACGCGAATAGATGCTGCCGATGGTCCAGGAGAAGGCCCCGCCCAGCAGAGCGGCAAGAGCCCAGGAGACGGCGGAGCTGCCGGCTACGGCAGTGTGCAGGGAAGGCCACAGCAGGGCCGCCAGGCCAGCGAATCCCAGCAGGATGCCCAACCAGCCGCGCGCTGAGAGCGTTTCGCCGCCAGGAATGAGCGATTCGATCAGCGCCACATAGAGCGGAATGACGGCATAGGAGAGCGCGGCAAGTCCGCTGGGGAGGGTTTTCTCGGCATACACCAGGCTGACGTTCGAGCAGCCCAGCAGAAGAAGAGCGACCACCGCTTCATTCAATAGCGCGCGCGGCGGGTGCGCGATCTTCATTCCGCGCCATGTGCACCATGCGAGGAGAATAGCGCCGGAGATGAGGAATCGCACGCCGGCCAGAAGCGGAGCAGGTATAGCCGCTACACCTACCCGGATAGCTGTGTAGGTGGTTCCCCAGAAGAAATAGAGGCAAGCGAAGGCCAGAATAATGGATGCCGCAGAGGCTCGGTCGGATTGGAGAGAGGATGAACGCATGCGTGTAGTTCCATGGTAGATCGAAATCGGCATCGGTCTCGCATCGCACTAGCAACTCCGTGCTATCCTCAAGCCAGGAGTATGCGATGCGAAGGAGCCGCGAGCACGGAATAGCGCTTGTGCCGGCCACGAAGCGCTGGTCGCGGCAGCGCGCGCAATGCATCTGCCCGCGCAAGCACCTGCGCTCGCTTCCCATCCGCACTCGACCTAGCCTCTTCGGCGGCGATTAGCAGCAGGACCGCCGAAGATCCTCGCCTTTATTGGACCTAACACGGGTCCGCAGAACTGAAAGATCCCACAAGGCTGGGATCCGCGGCTGCGCCGCATTTGCCCAACAATAACGGGCCGATGCTGCACGAGACCGCGACAACCAAATCTGCCGAGGAGAGCGGACAATGATCAATCAAGAACTGCACGCGAAATATGGGCCAAAACTCGTTTGTCAACTGCCGGGGCCCAAGGCGCGGGCCGCCGTCGAGGCCGATGACAGGCTCATCTCGCCGAGCTATACGCGTTCGTATCCGCTGGTGGCCAAGCGCGGGCGCGGCGCGCGCATAGAAGACGTGGACGGCAATGAGTTTCTCGACTTTGCCGCGGGCATTGCCGTGGTTTCAACCGGCCATTGCCATCCCGAGGTGGTTGCGGCGATTCAAAAACAGGCCGCGGAGCTGATCCATATTTCGGGGACCGATTTTTACGACGAGCATCTGACGGATCTGGCGGCGCGACTCTCAGAGGTGGCGCCGATGAGAGGTCCACACCGTGTCTTTTACGGCAACTCTGGCGCGGAGGCCATTGAATGCGCGCTTAAGGTGGCTCGCTATCACACAGGACGCCAGCAGATCATCGCGTTTTTCGGCGCGTTCCATGGGCGCACCATGGGCGCGTTGTCACTGACCGGATCGAAGCCGCAGCAGAAGCGCCGCTTCTCACCGCTGGTGCCGGGCGTGACCCATGTGCGCTATCCGTACGTTTATCGCGGGTGCGCGGGCGGGCCGCAGGCCGAAGAGGCATTCAGCCTGGGCTGTGCGCGCTACATCGAGGAGAAGCTTTTCAAGACCATCCTTCCCCCGGAAGAGGTTGCGGCGATCTTCGTCGAGGCCATTCAGGGCGAAGGCGGTTTTGTGCCGGCCCCGGCGAACTTCCTGCGGGAGCTGCGCGCCATCTGCGACCGGCACGGCATTTTGTTGGTTGCGGATGAGGTGCAAAGCGGATGCGGTCGGACCGGCAAGTGGTGGGCCATCGAGCACTCGGGCGTGGAGCCGGATATCGTGTGTCTGGCGAAGGGCATTGCCAGTGGGATGCCGCTGGGCGTATGCATGACGCGCGCGGAGATCATGGACTGGAAGCCTGGCTCTCACGCTTCGACATTTGGCGGCAATCCGGTGTCGATTGCGGCTGCTCTGGCGACCATGGACATCATCGAACGCGAGGGGCTGGCGAACGCGGCCCGAGTGGGCGAGTTTATTTTCGAGCGAGTGAGCGGATGGAAACAGAGCCATCCATCCGTGGGCGACGTGCGCGGGCGCGGGTTGATGATCGGCCTGGAGATCGTAAAGGACAAGGCTACGCGCGAGCCGGCCGCCGGATTACGCAATCGCATCGAGACGCTGGCCTTCGAGCGTGGCCTTGTGCTGCTGGGCTGCGGGGAAAGCTCGCTGCGGCTCTCGCCTCCGCTCATCGTGAGCAAAGAAGAGGCCACAGTGGCGCTGGACATCCTGGAGGATGCGCTGACAACGGCGGAGAAGGAGCACGAACAGAGCGCAGTCGCGGCTACGGTGTAAGCGCGGGCGCTCTGACGCTGAAGCCGATACGGATAGGCCGCAGGGATCGGTGAATCCATGCGGCCCACGCACTTCAGAAGCATTTCTCCTTCAGTTGTAGCGGTTGTCGAGCATGTATAGCGCAAGAGCCATGTTAAGCGGCTTATTCGGCGAGGCGCATGTTGGCGATCTCTGAGGTGCGGTGCGCAGCGTGTTCCAGATTGAGCGCCATCTCCTTGGTGGCCAGCCGTTGCTCCTCGGCGGCAGCGGCCATCTGATGCGAAAGCCCTGACAGATCCTCGGTCTGGCTGGAGATAAGGCCAATGGCCATGATCGCGGCAGAGGTGTCAGAGCCGATGGCGCCCACCTTGGCCTGTATTTCGGCGGTGGCCGCGGCTGTTTGCTCGGCCAGCTTTCTTACTTCACTGGCCACCACGCTGAAGCCCTTGCCATGCACGCCCGCACGGGCCGCCTCAATGTTTGCATTCAATGCGAGAACGCTGGTCTGCGTGGCGATGGAGGCGATCAGTTCGGCCACTTTGGCTACACCGCTGCTCGAGATCTGGAGGCTCTCAATCGATGCCTTGCTCTCCGCGCTTGCGGCGCGCGATTTCTCAGCTGCCTGCGCCAGATCCGCGGCGTTTTTGGCAATCTCGGCAATACTGGCCTCAATCTCGTGCGTGGCTGTGGCCACCATTTGCAGATTGCTGTTCAAATGCTCGATGTCGGTGCGCTGCGACTCCTGCGCCTGACGCAAGACATCGATCTTCTGCTGGGTGTTGATGCCCCAAAGCACGACTGCGCCTATATATTCGCCCTGCTGGCCGGTCATTGGCTCGACCTCCAGATCGAGCTTGAACGGCCCCAGGTTGATGATGGCTTTATGCGGAAGGACATGGTTGCCTTGATGCTGCCCGGCGCCCAGAATTTTGTCGATGTTCGCCGTGTTCCTATGGAAGATGTGGATCGACTTGCCTACGATCTGGTCAACAGGCACGGGCAAGTACTGCTGCAATGAGAGCAGGGTCTTGCGCGCGTTGCGATTCAGATAGCGCAGGATCAGCTCGCGGTCACAGAACATTGCGTTGCAGGGCAGAGCGTTGAGCGCGAACTCGAAGCTGCGGTCGGCGGCAGCGTCGGCGGTAACCTCGGCGGCGGGCGCGAGCAGTTCGGCCGCAACGGGCGGCGCCGGCATGGTGCGCTGGGCGAATAGGCCTCCGAACAGACCATGAGACATGGCGGAATTCTCCTTAAGCGTATACTTCCAACTTCGAACAAGTTGGGCGCGGCGAGCACCGTAACTCGACGATTGGTTGCGGATTGGTTCCGAAATTGAAACCGGACGTTTCGTTTTGGGCTTGCAAGGCGAGGCTGAACTTGTGCGTGCAAGCGAAGATTCGACGGAAGTAGGCTGCGCCTTCGCGGTGGAGGTAATTTGCATTCGATGCGCATCCGGACAGAGAATGGTTGGCGATGAAAAGCGCGGCGCAGATGCGAGCAGGATGCCTGGAGCGCGTACTGGCCGGGCTGGATTGGCTGGCGGCGCGACGGGGCCATGGACGGCCCATGCCCGGCCATTTGCTCACCGGCATTGAAGGCGAAGAGGCCGCTTACTTTTACCTGCGCCGCAAGGGCTATACGGTGGTAGCGCGGCGGTGGTCAGCAGGCAATTTGCCCGGCGATCTGGACCTGATCGCGTGGCAGGGACCGATGCTTTGCTTTTTCGAGGTCAAAACCCGAACCGCCCGCGATTTAACGCCCGCTGAAACCGCTGTTGATTTTCACAAGCGCACTGTCCTGCGCCGCCTGGCACGCCAGTACGTACGCCAGTTGCAATACGAAACCGCCCCGCAGACGCGTTTCGACGTGATCAGCGTGTATCTCTTGCAGGGACAAGAGCGCGAGTTTGCGCACTTTGAGAACGCGTTCAACTGGGATGAGAGGCGGCGGGACGGCGATTGAGCGGGAACGACACTTTGTAAAACTTCTTGCATCCCCGAACTGACTGCAATATGATTGCAGCCATTCAGCCGCAGTGTAGACATCTTACATTTGAAGGGCGCCGAAATGATATTGAGCTTACGCGAAAGTCTGTGCTCAAAGGGCCTTTTTATGTTGCCTTCATGGGGCCGCATGAGACTGATTACTTGCCTTACCGTGGTTATTGCTTTAGTGGGATTGAGCGGCTGTGGACCGAGGAGGGTCCGGGCCGACTTTACCGGCTATGAAAAGAGCTACGCTGAGACCTCGAACCATGAAGTGCTGCTGAATCTGGCGCGGTTAGAGCAGCACGATCCTACCTATTTCTTCAAGCTCGGCCAAATCTCGAGCAGCTACCGGATGCAGGCCGGGTTATCGGGGTTTGGGCAGTACGTGCCTCAGGGATCGAACACTGGAGTGGAGGTGCCTACCGGCGGCGGCACGCCCAGCGCTATTTACGAGAACGATCCCGCGTTCAGCTTTATTCCAGTGAATGACGAGGTGAATGCAAAGCTGCTTTTGACGCCGGTTCCCGAAGAGGTGTTCTACGACCTTTATTACCAGGGCTGGCGTGTAGATCAGCTTTTTCGCTTGATGGTGGATCGGATCGAAGTGACGCTACCGGCAGAAACCGGCGGCTGCAGAGTAAAGATTATTCGTAATGTTCCACCGCCCGTTTTTAAGTACAAAGACGCAGACGGCAACATCCATGTGCGCATTGATTACGATCACGAGCAGGCATCGGTGGCCGACTATATCACGTTTCTTCGCGTGAGCGCGGTGGTTTATGCGCTGCAAAAGTACGGGTTGCTGCAATTGCGCGGAACTACGTCGTTCGAGCCACTGGATGAGAATTCATGGTTGGGCGAGGATAAGTCGAAGCAGCCGCCTGACAAGCCTGTTGAGGCCAGCGATAATTCGGTGAAAGTCTCTGCCGATCACCAATCGGTAGTGGTGACGTTGCCCCCCGAGAAGTCAGACACAGGCGGAGGCAAAGCCGGGCCCACCGCTAAAGAGTTTGACGAAGTAGCAGCCAAAGATGAGATGTGGGAGTTGCAGGACGGCAAATGGCGCCTGGGCAGGAAGGTTCATCACACCTTGTTCCAGTTGACCTCGAGCAGCAGCGAGCAAGGCAAGACGCTTCCAGAGCTGACTCTTGGCAAGAACGTGAGCGATATAGAAAATATGCTGCGAAAGAAGATTTTTGTAGAGGACGAAAGTCTGCATGGATTGGAGGATACGGCGGAGCTCACCGATATTCTGGAGATTCTCTATAACGGCTTCGCCATCGAGGGATCGTCGGAGGAGCAGGAAGGCGGGATGGGATTTTGTCCCAAGGAGTGGTCAAAAGGCGCGCCCTCCCGGCTGGTGCTGCGTTCCCTCATCGGGTTGATGGCATCTGCGGCCCAGGAACAGGATTCCTTCGATGAACTTAAGAAAGAGAATCGTCCGGTGCCGCTCAAAGACGGCAGCGCGATGTATAGGATGACCGCGGATATTCACAAGGGCCTGCTGGAGATGGACCTCAAGAATCTGCAGGCGGAAGCCAGTAAAGGGGTTGACAAATATAAAGGGATCGACAGGATCGAACAAATCGAAAGTAAGGAGTACCAAGAGCGCGCGCAAGAGAACCTGGATAAGTTAAAGAGGTTCGACGATCTGGTACCAAGCATCGAACGGGTTCCTCTGCTGCGGCTTGACTGGTCGCAACCCAGCGACGTCTACCCGCCGCCGGCGCCATTTGCTACTCCTCCCGCGTCATTGGGATTGGAATTGAGTTATAAGGGCCAGGATTACGTGGTCGCCGATGCGGACCTCAGCAATGTGAATATTGAGGTTCCAGGAGCGGATGGCAAACCCCCTACGATTAAGAACGATTACGCCCGGGAAAACCAATGCTGGAACAGGGATATGTTCCGCCTGATCTGCCATCTCTCGTCGCAGGTCACGGTGGACATTTCTAAATTCCCGTTGCCGGAGGTTCTGCAACTGCGCACCGAGTGAGCTGCGGGGACGATCAGCTTCGACGGCGTTTCCAGAAGTAGTGTTGCCGTAATCAATTGAGTTCAGGGCCGTAACTCCTCAAGTCACGACGGGTTGAAGACGCCGGTTCCGGTTTATATCATTTCGGGAAACGCCATATGTCTTCTGGTTCTGAGCGAAACAACTCGATTTGTCTCCCGGCGGTACTGGCCATCGGCTTTACGGGCCATAGAAGTCTCAAGAATGAGGCCGGGCTAAGGCGGCCGATCCGCGATTTTCTGCGCGAACAAAAGAGCGCGTTTGAGGGAGTTGTTTACGGCGTGTCCTCGGCCGCGGCCGGCGGAGATCAGCTGTTTGCCGAGAGCTGCCTGGAGCTGGAAATCCCGCTGCGTGTGCTGCTGCCCAGGCCGGCGGAAGAGTTCCGTGAGGATTTCGACGACACCCAATGGCAGCGTACCGAGCGAATCCTGAAGAATGCCGTATCGGTCGAAGTGTCCGGTGGACAACAGAGCAGAAAGGAACAGTTTTACGACTGCGGGATTCAGACGGTTGCCGAAAGCCAGCTATTAGTGGCGCTGTGGGACGGCGAGCCTTCGCGCGGCGCCGGGGGCACGCAGGAGATTGTTTCCTACGCCGAACAGACGGGTCATCCCGTGGCCTGGATTCATAGCGAGACGGGCGAGCTTCGGATGCTGAACTCCGATGCGGTGAAGCAGATCGAGAACCGCTCCGAGCTGGATTTTTTGAATGGATTGCCGGATGCGGGCGTGCAGCTCGTGGCGGGCTCGTCGAGAGATTTGGCGCAGGCGTGGTTGCAAAAGGTGGATGAGAATGCGACACGGTTTGCGCCTCAGGCGCGCCGCGTAGCCTCGATTCCTATTGTTTATACGGCAGCCGCTGCGGTGCTGAGCGGAGTAGCTCCCGAGATCCCCGCGGCCGCACCCTGGCTGGCGTTGAGCGCCGTGCTGGGCATTGTCGCTATTGCGCTTCCCGCGGCGCTCCGCCTTCATGCGCGGCAACTGCGTTGGGCGCGCACGCGCACCGCAGCCGAGATCGGCCGCTCGGTTATGGCCATGTGGAAGACCCCCGCTCCGTATGAAGTGATTGGTGCGGAGGTTGTGGCTGAGTTCTCCGGCGTGCTGCGGTCACTGAACTTCCTCAAGATGGAAGACGGCCGCCGAAACGATGCATCGCTTGACGATTTCAAGCAGGAGTATCGCCGCGGCCGCGTAGCTCACCAGATCGATTACTTTTCCCGCCAGGCTGAGCGCGCCCGGCGGCAGAAACGCTGGTATGGGACGGCAGGCTGGGTCTTCGGCGGGCTGGCCACTGTGGTCGCGGCTGGTTATCTGGTCACCCAGACTCACTGGATCGAGGTCAGGGAGATCCCGCATCACTGGATCGCGCTGACCATGGCGGCGCTATTTGAAATGGCAACCATGGCGGGCGCCTTTGCAGGAATGATGGACTGCGCGCGCCGCGAGCGGCGATATAGCGAGCTGAGCAATCGCCTGCGCCTTTGGGACAGACAGATCGATGCGCTCCATACATGGACCTCCGTGCTCCAGGTCGTGGAGCGAATCGAGAGATCTCTGCTGGTGGAGTTGTTTGAATGGCGGTCTCTGGTAACAGGCACGGCGTCGCATAGGAAGTGAGACCATGAAAAGAATTCTGGCTATGGATGGCGGCGGCATACGGGGCGTTTTCACGCTTGAGGTTCTTCTGAAGATCGAGGAGCTGCTGCGCGAGCATTACAAGCAGCAGGATCGCGCAAAAGCGGAGAGGTTCGTCCTGCGGGACCACTTCGATTTCTTCGCCGGAACCAGTACTGGCGCGATTATCGCCACCTGTCTTTGCTGGGGCATGACGGTCGAGCAGGTGCTGAAACTCTATGTGGAATACGGCCAGAAGATGTTTCAGCCTGTGCCCTGGTACCGGCCGTACAAGAAATTTCTGCTCTCCAAATTCGAGTCCGGGCCGCTTTGCGACATTCTGCGGAGTCTTTTTATTGAAGATGGCAAGCCGGCGGCGCTGGGCAGCAAACTGCTGAGAAAGCGGCCGCATGAGACCGGCGACGGCAAGCTGCTGATGGTGGTGGTGCGCAACCATAGCACGGGGTCGGCGTGGCCGCTGACCAACAATCCAGATGCGATTTTCAACGACGAGAGCCGGCCCGACTGCAATCTGAAGATTCCTCTGTGGGAGCTGGTGCGCGCCAGCACCGCGGCGCCGGTCTACTTCGCTCCGGCGGAGATTCTGCTGGGAAAGAAGAAGCAGATCTTCGTCGATGGCGGCATTACGCCCTATAACAATCCTGCTTTGATTGCCGCGCTGACGGCGGTATTGCCGGGATACAAGGTGAACTGGACGCCCGGCCCGGAGAACATTCGCGTTGTTTCCGTGGGCACCATTCAGTTTTCGTCGGAGCTGCGCGTGAAGAATCCGAAGTTATGGCTGGGCTTTAACGCTGCTCATATTCCTGGCGCTTTGCTCTATGGCATGAACTGGCAGCAGGATTATCTTTGCCGCTGCCTGGGCAAGTGCCTGTTTGGAGAAAAGCTGGACCGGGAAGCAGGATTTCTGATGGACATGGCGCTGCCGGGACGGGAGTGGTTCAGCTACGCG
>Ga0335085_10005966_pt1 | contig 19394 bp, 17 predicted proteins | sample Lox_Sample_45_FD_206712 | JGI IMG/M metagenome (GOLD analysis project Ga0335085, IMG submission 206712) | Soil microbial communities from Loxahatchee National Wildlife Refuge, Florida, United States - Lox_Sample_4.5 | ecosystem: Environmental > Terrestrial > Soil > Wetlands | place: USA...
GGGCGCACTGCCATCCACGAACTGCTCGATCTCTCCGATCATATCCGCGAAATGATTGTGGACCGCAGGCCCACCAGCGAAATCAAGCGCGCCGCGCGCGACGAAGGCATGACCTTCCTGCGCGGTTCCGCCCTCTCCCGGGTCCGGCAGGGCCTCACCACCCTGCGCGAGATCAACAAGGTGACCTTCATTGAGTAGCCGGGCCACCGCGCGCACCGCCTCGGTTTCCCCGGGGATCTTCGCCCGTTTCCGGCGCTGGCTCAATCAGCCGCCCGCTCCCCATTTGGTGTGCGAATTCAGCGCCGAAGGCGTCTCCGCTGCGCGCACCGCGGGGGGCGGACGCCGCGCGTTTGAGAGTCACGCTTTCGAGCCCCTGCCCGAAGGCGCGCTGGTTCCCTCGCCGGTCGATTTGAACCTGGTCGAGGCGGGCGCCGTCGCCGGCGCGCTCGGGCGTGTCCTTTCCCGCGTCAACGCTCACGGCACCGAGGTGGCCCTCATCATTCCCGACCAGGCCGTACGCGTCTTTCTGCTCCAATTCGAGGCTTTCCCCCGCCGCGCCGAAGAGGCGGTGCCTTTGCTCCGTTTCCGCTTGCGCAAAAGCGTGCCCTTTGATTCCGAGGATTCCTGCGTGTCTTATTCCATACAGCCTGCCGGGCCGCCGGGGGCCGCCGCCGGAACCGTGCACATCCTGGCGGCCATTGCCCAGCGCCGCATCATCCGGCAATACGAAGACCTGCTCGAGGCCCGCCAGAAACGCGCGGCCGTGGTGATCAGTTCCACGCTGGCGGCTCTTCCCCTGGTTGACGACCGCAGGCCCACCCTCCTGGCGCGGCAGGCCGGGAACACCTGGACCACGCTGATCGCCAGCAACGGAGCTTTGGCCGTCTATCGCTGCACGCAGATGCCCGCGGCCGCCGATTCCCTCGCCGCGCAGAGCCTGCTGGACGAAATTTATCCCGCCGCCGCCTATTTTCAGGACACGTGGAACGAAAGCGTGGCCGAGGTGCGTCTGGCCGGCTTCGGCGCGCATGCGGAAGAATTTCGCGCGCCGCTGGAAGCCGAGTTGAAGTGCAGCGTCTCGCCCGTGGTGGCCTCCGCGGCCCTGGAAGAGCGCTTGGCGGGCGAGGCCCGCGCCCAGGTGGATCTCCGCATGGATGCTCTCGTCGGCTGGATGCTGGCGGACTGACCGGCGCAGGCGCTGCTGCGCAGAACAGGAGCAGGATCATTCGCACACGGCTGAACCTGGCCACCGCGCCGCTCGAAAATAGCCGACGGTTTTTGCTCGCCGCCGTGGCCGTCGGCCTGCCCGCGCTGGTTCTCTGTTTCGCCCTGTCCCTGAAGGTCGTTCGCGACCGCGGAGCTTCTGGCGAGCGCCGGATGGAAGCGGATCGGCTGGAAAAACAGATCGCCGGCTACCGCGCGCAGCGCGCCGAACTCGAACTCTTCTTTGCGGACCCGGCCACCCGCCTGCTCACCCAGCGCGCCGCCTTCCTCAATGCCATCATTGACCAGCGCAGTTTTCCCTGGACCGATCTGTTCGTGGACCTCGAGAAGCGCTTGCCCGGCGGCGTGCACATCTTGTCCCTGACCCCTACCCTGGTGGAGAGCCGCGTGGAAGTGAAGATGCGCGTGGGCGCCCTGAGTGATAAGAGCAAGCTTGAGTTTCTCAAATCCCTGGAGAATGCTCCCGAGTTCTCGCATCTCGAATTGCTCACCGAGGCGCGTTCTTCCAAAAACGATGCCCGCGACGTGGTCCTGCTGGACCTGACCGCGCAGTACCGTCCCGTGGCACAGGCTCCCGCGGGCAAAAATGCGGAGCACCGGGGAGAGGAATAATGCGGCCGCGTCGAGACTGGAAACGTGCCCTGCGCATCGTCCTGGGTGCCCTGTTGCTCGCGGACCTCCTGCTTCTCGGCATCATCTGGCAATCCGCAGAGCACCCCGCCACCGGCGCCACGCGCCTGGCGCAACTTCACGATGAAGACCAGCAACTCGCCGCCGATGTCCAGCGCGCCGCCGCCATCCGCGAGGGCCTGCCCAAAGTGGGCAAGCAATGCGATGCCTTTCTGCGGGAAACTCTGCGCCCGGCCGCCGGAGGCTATTCGGCCGTGGTCGCCGACCTCGAAAAAATTGCCGCCGATGCCGGCCTGCCCCCGGGCACCATCAATTTCCGACAGAAATCCCCGGACAAACAGGGCATCATTGAAGTGCAGGTGAGCGCGGGGGTTGAGGGCGGGTACAAATCCCTCGTAACGTTCGTCAACGGATTGGAGCGCTCCAAGAGCCTGTATCTGCTCGATAACCTCTCGCTTTCCACCGGGCAGGCCCAGGTCATTCAGATGCACTTGCAACTCCGCACGTATTTCCGAGGCTGATGCGGGAATGAACCAGCAGACCAAATTGCGCGTTCTCGCCGGCCTGGGGGTGATTCTCGCCGCCCTCGTGCTCTATCAGATGCGCGGCAGTGTCCCCGCCGTCACCGGAGCCTCCGCCGACGGCGCCTACAAACCCCTCGCCGTGGAAAATCCTGCGCTTCACCTCGACCGCATCGAACAAGTCCACAAGCTCGAATATCGCTCCAACGGCCGCGATATCTTCAGCGCCGAATTGCCCCCGCCCCCAAAGCCGCCGGCTCCCGCCAGGCGCCCCGCTCCGGTCGGTCCCCAGCCGCCGCCTCCCGATCCTCCGCTTTCCTTGCCTTTCAAGTTCTACGGCTATTCTGCGGATCCGCGCACCGGCAAGCGCCGCGCCTTCTTCACCAACGGCGACGATGTGTTTATCGCCGCCGAGGGAGACCTGGTGCAGGGACGCTACCTCGTCCTGCACATCGGCAGCACTTCGGCGGAATTGGAAGAGACCGCCACCAATCGCAAAGCTACACTGACGCTGGAAGCCCCGCCGGGGGGAGCAGGTCCCCAGGGATGAGCGCGCGGCGCACTTCCCGCCCGGCAGGTGAGCGCGGCATGGTCCTGCTGGTTCTCCTCTTCCTGGCCGCCGTGATGCTTGTCGCCGCCTCCGCAGCCGCGCTCCGCCTGGTCAACCAGGGCCGCCGCGAGAAAGAGGCCGAGATGGTCTGGCGCGGCGAACAGTATGTCCGCGCCATCCGCCTCTATTACCGCCGCTACGGCCAGTTCCCCAGGACCTTTGAAGATTTTTCGAAGAATCCCGGCAACCTCCATTTTCTTCGCAAGGAATACAAGGACCCAATGAATTCCACCGATGGCAGCTGGCGGTATATTTACGTCGGTCCCACCGGGCAATTGATGGGCAGTCTCACGCGCAGCCTGCCCATCGGCATTATCCCGCTCGGTGGCCAGCAAACAGGCGTCGGAGGCGCATTCGCCCCCGGCCAGGGCGCCAGTCCCAGTCCTTTTGGCAGCCTCTTCTCCGCAGCGGGCAATGCCCCTGGAATCGGCGCGGCCACCGGCACAACCGGAGCAGTAGGAGCCGCCGGCGGTGCCCCGTCACCCTCTGCCACGGGTTCCGGAGCACCAACCTCGCAGGGCTCTGGCTCGACTCCGCCTCTGGATGCCTCTGGCCTGCCCTCGGACCTCAGCGGAATCCCTGGATTGACTCCCCCGGGTGTGCAGCCGCCGCACACAGCCCTTCCGGGAGTTCAGACGTTGGATAGCCCGGTCATCGGCGGCCAGCTTGTGGGCATCGGCAGCAAGGTGGACCGCAAGTCCATCCTCTTCTACAAAGGCTATGGCAAGTACCGCGAATGGGAATTCTTGTGGGACCCCGCCCAAGATGCTGCCGCGGCCGGCGGCCTGCCAACTGGCGCCGGTGCCCTCCCCACCGGCATTGGGGGGCCCCAACCCGCTCCCGCTCCGCAGGGCTCGCAACCGCCCGGAATCCCGCCGCCCACTCCGCCTCAATAGTCGCCGCACGAGGCAGATTCTTCCGCGCGAGCGAAGTCTTCGGCCGCGCAGGTCGGAGGCTCAGAGATTAACTGGGAAGGGAACTGGCGGTTGTTTTTTTGAAGCGCGTCCGCGCCGCGGCAGGTTTGTTTACGCGCGCGTTCCACTGCCGCATTACCTGTTCGACGTACAGGCGCGTCTCCGGGATGTAGGGAACGGCGTGCACCCGGTCCACCGGCCCCGGCCCCGCGTTATACGCTGCCAGCGCCAGCCGCACGTCCTGGTGATACCGGTCCAGCAGCTCCCGCAGGTAGCGCGCGCCGCCGGCGATGTTCTGCCCGGCATCGAATACGTCCGCCACGCCCAGCCGCGCCGATGTGGCCGGCATCAACTGCATCAGCCCGCGCGCATTTTTCCGCGAGACGGCGTGGGGATCAAAGCGCGACTCCACTGCAATCACGCTGCTCAGCAGCTCGGGATCGAGCCCGTTCCGTTCGGCTGCCTCGCGGATGGAAACCTCCAGCGGCGGCGTGGCCGGCGTGGGATTGGGCGGAAAGTCCGCCTGCGGCTCGATGCGCTCCACCGCGTCCGCCGGCACGGTCACATATCCGTCCGCCAGGTGGAGCACCAACGCATCTCCGTTCTTCTCATAGCCGGTGACCGCCAGGCTCTGCCCGTTGCGCAACACCACCGTCTCCGCGCGTGCGGGCACCGCCGCGGCCAGGCAAATCAATCCCAGAACTGTCGCGGCTTTGAACCCCGCGCCATGAATGCGCAATATTTGCCGGCCTTTCATCCCTATTCAAACACCCTGTTCGAACACCGTGCTCAGACGCCCTATCAAACCTTCATTTTACCAGCCTTGCTCCGCCTCGGTAGCACAGGCTTTCAGCCTGTGCTCTCCGGCTCACGTTCGGGTCCACTACACCCCGATCCGCCGGCGGCAAGCGCGGGCAGCCTCTCGCGCAGTTGCATCCCAATCTCCGGGCGCCCGCTCAGATTTTCGTCTCATCGGCGAGAGCAAACCGCTCAATCGCCGCCGCCACCCCCGCCTCATCATTCGTGGCCGTCACAAACCAGCCATCCGCGCGCAGTTCCGGCACGCTATTGCCCATCACCACCGGCCTTCCCGCGAACGACAGCATCTCCACGTCATTCAGGTTGTCACCGATGGCCATCACTTCGCTGCGCTGGTAGCCGCGCCGTGCGCTCCATGCTTCCAGCGTGGCGCCTTTGGATACCCGCGGGTGCAATACATCCACCAGGGTGAAATCGCGCGCCGGATATTCCGTGAGTTGCACGGAGAAATGTGCCGCAAAATCGAGAGCCGCCAGGTGGCGCGCCAGGCTGCGCATGCGCTCCACTCCGCCGGTGTACATCACCTGGATGGGGTCTTCGGTCAGGCAGTCTTCCAGCGGCGCGATCTCCGCCAGGTACTCGCGGTTCCGCCGCCAGTAATCCGTGCGCGATGGGTCCGCCCAGTCCAGCAGTTCGTAAAGGATCTGGTTTTCGCGCGGCCGGTCAAACAGCACCAGCGTGCCCATACGGAACTCCGTGGTGGCTTCCAGTAGCCTCCGTGCCACCCTCCGTTCCAGCAGCAGCCGGTGGTGCGTTTCCCCTTCGCTGGTCCGCACCAGCGCGCCGTTGTTTACGATCATAGTCAGCGGTGCCGGGATGCGCTCCGCCACCGGCCGCGCAAACGTGTATCGCCGCCCGGTGACCAGCGCCACTTCGATTCCACGCGCGGCCGCGGCCGCAATTGCGCGCTGGTTCGCCTCCGGCACCTGCCCGCGGCTGTCCAGCAGCGTCCCGTCAATATCAATCGCAATCAGCCGGATGCCCATTGCTTCACACTAGCACACGCCCGAGAGCTCGCGATCAGCCTGTGTGCCCGGGAACATCTCCCCTGGGCATTGCCGTTCTGCTCTTCGTAGGAGCAGACGCCCGCCGTTTTTTGGCGCGTGGCTGCCCACCCCCGTTTCCCTCGCGCCGCCGGCGTCCTGCGCCGGCCTCGCTTCAATCATTCGGTACCACACGCTCTCGCGCCGCCTGACCCCGCCCTCCGCCTCCTCACTCCCTAGGCCGGCGGACGTAAACCTGCGTCCCAATCTCGATGCTCATCAAATCCTCGCCCATCTCCACCCACCCGGAATAATTCTTGCGCGTGGCCGCCAGCACATTCGGCGCGTCAATGGGAACAATGTGCGAAAACACCGCCAGCTTCGGCTTCACCCGCGTGAACACCATTCCCGCCTGCTCCGCGGTGGTGTGGTGGTCGATCACTTTCTGGACTTGCTCCGGCGTGTAAATCTGGTCCGCGGCGCGATACGCCTCCAGGTCCAGAACCTCGTGGATCAGCACGTCGGCTCCCTGGGCCATGCGGATCAGGTTCTCCGAGGGGCGCGTGTCCCCGGAGAGCACCACGGAATGGCCCGCAAAATCCACCCGGTATCCATACGCCGGCTTCACCACTCCGTGGTCCACCGCAAACGCCGTCACCTTCACGCCCTCGCCCTCGTAGGCGGTCCCGGGTTCCACGTCGTGCGCTTGAATCCGTGCCCCCTCTCCCGGCAACCCTTCGTCCACGTCGCGCCTCATGTGCACATCAAACGCATAGGCCTGCTCCAGGTGCGCCATCATTTCTCTCGTCCCCGGCGGTCCCCACACCCGCAGCGCGCTCTTCCGTCCCATCACCCAGCCGGTCAGCCACAGATCGGGAATCCCCACGGTGTGGTCGGAATGCAAATGCGTCAGGAAGAGCGCGTCCGCGCCGCCAAATGGGATGCGGAGCTGGTAGAGCCGCTGCGTGGCCCCGCGCCCGCAGTCGAACAGAAACACCCTGCCGCCGGCTTCCACCAGGATCGCCGGTCCGAATCGCGACATCGCCGGACGCGGGTTCCCCGTCCCGAGCAGCGTCACTCGAAACATGCGCTGCGCCGCGGGCCCTCCGGTCTGCTGTTTTTCCGGGGGTGGAACCTCCGGGCGGACGGCATGCATCCCGAGCGCCGCGGCCACCGTCCACAGCACCAGCGCAAGCATCACCAGCAACGATGAGCGAAGCATCATTCTCACGTTTCTCTCCTTCCCTGAATCTTAGTGCATCCAGATTCCATCCGGCCACCCGCCACTGGCCCCTCCCTCCACTGGTGGCCGCGCTTCGGCCCTGGCTGGTACACTCCCTCCCATGCCCTCATGCATCACGCATCTCGAATGCAGCCGCTGCGGCAAACACTATCCGCACTCCGCTCTGCGCAACCTGTGTGATTGCGGACGCTCTCTGTTCGCCCGTTACGACCTGGAGCGGGCCGCGGGCGGCCTCACCCGCGACGCGCTGGCCGAGCGCCGTCCCACCATGTGGCGTTATGAAGAGGTTTTGCCCCCCGGCGACCGCGTCACCTTGGGCGAGGGCTGCACGCCTCTTATTCCCTGTCCCCGCCTGGGTGAGGAGCTGATCCTGCAAAACATTTTCGTCAAGGATGAGGGCTTAAATCCCACCGGATCATTCAAGGCGCGCGGCCTGGCCGCCGCGGTCACCCGCGCCAAGGCGCTGGGCGCTGTGACTCTGGCCATACCCACCGCCGGCAATGCCGGCGGAGCGCTGGCCGCCTATGCCGCGCGCGCCGGTCTGCGCGCCGTGGTGGTGATGCCCGCGGACACGCCCCAGGCCAACATCATCGAATGCCGCGCCGCGGGAGCGGAGGTTCGACTGCTCGATGGCCTGATTTCCGATTGTGGCGCCTTCGTCGCCGATCACGCCGTGCTCGACGGCTGGTTCGACGTCTCCACCATGAAAGAGCCCTACCGCCTGGAAGGCAAAAAGACCATGGGCTACGAGCTCTGGGAACAGTTTGGGGGGAAACTCCCGGAAGTAATTGTCTATCCTGCGGGCGGCGGGGTGGGCCTGCTCGGCATGCTCAAAGCCTTCGATGAGATGGAAGGGATGGGATGGATCGGCTCAGAGCGCCCGCGCATGGTGGCTGTGCAGGCCGCCGGATGCGCACCGCTCCTCCGCGCCTGGAAAGCCAACCGCGATACCGTGGAAATGTTCCCCAACGCGGCTACCCTCGCCTCTGGCCTGCGCGTCCCCAAACCCTTTGCCGACGTCGAAATTCTCACCGGCATCCGCCGCACCGGAGGTACCGTGGTGGACGCCACCGACCAGGAGATGATGGCCGCGGGAAAACAACTGGCCTCCCTGGAAGGCATTTTCGCTGCGCCGGAGGGCGCCGCCACGGTCGTGGCCCTGCGCAAGCTCGCCGAACAGGGCTGGCTCACCGGCCGCGAGCGCGTGGTGCTCTTCAACACCGGTACCGGGTACAAGTATCTCGAGGCATGGAACAAGGCAGTTCAATAGCTCTCTGTCGGGCGCGGCCATGCCACCACGATTCGCGGCAGACAGTTGAATGGAATATGGAGAGTGGGGAAGGGCAGAGAGGAACCGATGACCGACCGGCTCTACTACCACGACAGCCTCCTGACCGAGTTCGACGCCCAGGTTGTCTCCTGCTCCCCGGCCGGCGACCGCTTCCACGTCCTCCTGGACCGCACCGCTTTCTATCCCACCTCCGGCGGCCAGCCCAACGATACCGGCACGCTCGGTGAGGCCGCGGTGCTCGACGTGCTCGAAAACGAAGCCGGCGAAATCATTCACGTGCTGGACCGGGCGCTCCCGCCCGTCCCCGTGCGCGGCCGCCTGGACTGGCCACGCCGCTTCGATCACATGCAGCAGCACACCGGCCAGCACCTGCTCTCCGCAATTTTCCTTTTGCAATGTGATTACGCCACAGTTTCCTTCCACCTGGGCCGGCAAATTTCCACCATCGACCTGGCCGCGCCCTCCGGCGGAATTCCCACCAGCCGGATCGAGGCCGCCGAACAGCGTGTCAATGAGATCATTTTCGAAGATCGCCCCGTCCAGGTTTGCTTCGGAACCCGCGAAGAACTGGCCGCCGCTGGTGTGCGCAAGGAAGTGGACCGCGAAGGCGTGCTCCGCGCCATCTCCATTCAGGGCGTCGAGGTCCAGCCCTGCGGTGGCACCCACGTTCAGCGCACCGGGCAAATTGGCCTGCTTCTCCTCCGTAAGTGCGAGAAGCAGAAATCCAGCTGGCGCCTCGAATTCGTCTGCGGCCCCCGCGCCTTGCAGGCCGCGCGGGACGACCGGAAGATCCTTCTCGATGCCGTCCGCAATCTCGGTGCCGCTCCCGCTGACCTGCCGGCCCTCCTCGCCCGGGCCGATGAAGAGCGGCGCGAAAGCGACCGCCAACGCAAGGAGTTGCATTCCCGCCTGGCCGGCTACCAGGCCTTGGAACTTTGGCAGCAGGCCGGGGGAATTGCTTCCGGGCCCCGGCTGGTGTGCCAGGCGCTGGACGCGGCAACTCCGGAGTACCTCCGGCTGCTGGCCACGAAAATCGCGGAACGCGGGTCGGCCGTTGTTTTGCTGGCCGCGCGCCCCGGAGGCCACGTGGTTTTCGCTCAGTCGGCGGGCCTCCCGGGAGACATGAACGCCCTGCTGCGCGCGGTCCTGCTCCCGGCAGGCGGAAAAGGGGGAGGCACCAGGGACTTCGCCCAAGGCAACTCCCCGGAGGCTGGTAAGCTGGAAGACATCCTGCGCGCAGCCTCGGCGCGTCTCAGTTCCAGCGCCGCCACCGGGTAGCCGCGCGCGTTACACGGTGGTGGGCCATCGGCCGGAGGGGAGCACAATGATCAACCGCCCGCGGTATGTGGCTGCCTGCTGCTTGTTTGCGGCTGTCTCTCCCCTGCGGCTGGCTGCGGCTGGCCCGGCAGCGCCGCTCCCCGCTCCACTGCAATCGGCTCCTCCTCCGGCCCAGGCGGAAAACTCTGCGAAGCAGTCCGGGACCGAAACGCCAGCCCCTGGCAAGCAGGCCGCCACGGAGCAGGCCCCCACCCCCGATCAACTTCTCGCGCGCTACATCCGCGCCTTGGGCGGCGAAGCCGCGCTCAAGAAAATTACCTCCCGCCGCATGAAAGGGAAATTCGAAGCTCCGATCCAGCAGATGATCGGAGAAGCGGAAATTCTGACCGCGTCTCCGGACCGTTTTTATTCCCGCGTGACCATTCCCGACCAGGGTGAATTCATCTCCGCGTTCGACGGCAAGGCGGGCTGGTCCCGGGATTCGCGCAATGGCCTGCGCGAGATGAAGGGTCAGGAGCTGGAAAACATGCGCCGCAGCAGCCAGTTTCAACACGAACTGCGCTTCCGTGAAATCTTCCCGCAGCTCCGCGTCCTCGAAAAGAGCCTCGAAGAGGGCCGGCCGGCTTGGGTTCTGGAGGCTACGCCCCCGGGCGGCTCGCCGGAAAAATTCTACTTCGACGCGGAATCCTGGCTGCTGGTGCGCCACGATTCCGTGCAGCTCACTCCCAACAGTGAAGTTCCCATCGAGCACCGCTACTCGGACTACGCCCCGGTGGATGGCGTCCAGGTGCCGCGCCTGCTGCGCCACAAGGATCCCAACGTCGAGTGGCAGGTCACCTTCACCGAAATCACCCAGAACGTTTCTCTGGACGCCGCGCAATTCTCCATGCCCGCCGCGCCCTAGCCCACGCGTGCTGCTACGCCTTTGGACAGGCATTCTTGCCTGTCTCCCCTGGGACAGGCATTTCTGCCTGACCTCCGCGCGGAAACCTTTTTCCCGCCCCTTGCGTTCCTTCCACTGGGCGCATGCGCATTCTCAAGCATTGCTGTCTCCTGCTGCTCTCCCTGACCTGCTCCAGCCGCTTCGCGCTGGCCCAGGACGCGCACACCATCCTTTCGCAATATGCAAAAGCGGCGGGAGGCTCCAAAGCCCTCTCGCAGGTCCGCACCCTTTCCCTCCAAGGCAGCCTTCAACCGGCCGGGGAGGGCCCGGGCGGCACCTTCACTTTCGAGACCCGCCAGCCCAACCGTTCCTACCTGGAAGTGCTTTCCGGCGACCAGCGCTTGATCGAAGCCTTCAACGGAAAATCCGCCTGGCGGGAAACTCGTTCCGGCGATCCGCAAACTCTCCTGGGGCCCGAGGCCGTCGCCCTCGAGGCCATCGCCTTGGTGGCCAATACCCGCCTGCTGGATCTAAAGAAGAATAAGCTGTCGGTGACCTACGCGGGCATGGCGGAGGTAAACGGCCGGGCGGCCGCGCAACTGGAAGTGCTCACCCCGGCCGGAGCCCGCCTCCAGGAGTTCTTCGACGCACAGTTGCACCTCCCCGTTCGGGAAACCGCGCAAATCGGAGACGTGCAGCAGGAAATGCTTTTCAGCGACTATCGTGCCGAGGCGGGAGTTCAGGTGCCGCATACCATCGAATTCCGCCGAGGGCCCCAGACCTGGCGTGCCGTCATCACCCAGGCCTCCGTCAACGGCGCGGTGAGCGAACGCGTATTCGATTTCCCGCGCCAATCTCAGGTCCAGCTTCCCAATCTGAAGGCGCTCTTCCACGAAATCGATGAAAACCAGAAAGCCATCGACAAGCTGAAAGAGAACTACGCCGGCTCCAGAGTCGAGGACCAAACAGAATTCGACGGCAGCGGCAAGGTCAAGAAGCACGAGACCAGCGAGTACACCTTTTTCTACCTGCTCGGCCACGAGGTCTCCACCCTGGTCAGCAAAAACGGCGTCGCCCTGACCAGCGAGGAGCAAAAAAAGGAAAGCGACCGCGTGCAGAAGCGCATCCAGGAAATCCAGGACCAACAGGCCAAGCGCGAAGCCAAAGATGCCAAGCGGCAAGACGAGCAGCAGAAGAAAGGGGATTCCGCTAAGAAGGATGAAGACGATGACGTGGGCATCGAAATCTTTCTCCGCGCCTGCCAGTTCGTCAATCCCCGCCGCGAGCGCTTCCGCGGGCAGGACGTGCTGGTGTTCGATTTCGAGGGCAACCCCGATTTCCAGCCCCACAAGCTGGCCGAAAAAATTGTTCAGAAACTCGCCGGGGTCATCTGGATCGACGAGCACGCCCACGACGTGGCCCGCCTCGAAGCCCACTTCACCAGCGACGCGCGCATCGCCGGCGGCCTGCTGGTCAACCTCCAGCGCGGCTCAGGATTTGTCTTCGAGCAGGAATTCCTCAATGGGGAAGTCTGGCTGCCCACCTATGAAGAGGCCCATGTGGGTGCGCGAATTCTGCTGCTGAAGGGAGTTGCCGTCACCGCCGTCACCCGCTATTCGGACTACAAGCGGTTTCACGTGGAAAGTACATCCCAGGTGTCCGCGCCCAAGCAACCCCAGCAGGCTGCGCCGCCCCGGCCTCCAGCCCGTTTGCCCAGGCGCTGACCGCATGCTGCAAACCCCGTGGGGCAGGCATTCTGGCCTGTCTCCCCGCGCCCGCAGCACCCTCGATCTCCCGCCTAAGAGCTTCAACTCAGGCCGGCCTGCCCGTGGAGCTTCTTGTGCAGCACCCTGTCAGCGGTTTCCCTCTACTTGGGGGGCGCAGCCACCGCCGCGCCCCAGAAGTCCACCACCGAGTCGGTCAGCGCGATCCCGTAGCTCCACCGCCCGTTGAGCTGCGATACGCTGCGCCAGGCCACCCGGCACCGCGCGCTCTGCCCGGTCTGCTGGTTGATCACCTTCAGCCGGTCGTTCAAGTCAACTTCCGCTGCCAGGGCAATCAGCGCGCCACCTTCGTTGATCAGCAGCGTGGTCGTTTCCTCCGAGAATGGTTTGTGAAATCGGTCCTGGCCTTCCGCCAGCAGGGGAATGCGCGCAGGGATGCGCGGGCTGGACCGCTGGTCGGAATGTTCCTTCATCGTTGCTGAAGTCCTCCCCGCCCCGTTATATCGCGTGCTCTCCTATGGAATCCTATCGGCAATTATGCCGCGCAGCAAGCATCCCCTGCCTCCGGCCTCTGCCCCAGCGACTCCGTAGCGCCTGCCTCCTGGCTTTCACTGTCAATTCGGACCCGGGCGCTTCTTGCAAGGGTGAGGAATCTGCTCTTGCCGTTCGCGTCGCCCTAGAGCAATCGCTTCAGCCCCGCCCGCGCTTCCGTGATCTGCGGCAGCCGCGCCGTCGAATTCTCGAAATGATTCAGAAACCCCTGGTAGGAGTTGATCGCCTCGGTCTTCTTGCCCTCGTGCTCGTACACTTTTCCCAGGTAGAACTGCGAGAGCGTATAGGTGAGAAAGCTCCGATCGCCCACCGTGCCGAGGTTGGCCCACAGGAGTTGCAGCCGCAGCACCTCTTGGAGATACTTCTCGCCCTCCTGGTACGCCCCCGTTTCCACTGCCGCCCGTCCCGCGGCCCACGTGGCATCCTGCTTCTCCGAAGGCGGTAGCTCTGCCCAACGAGACATCACTCCGCTCCAATCCCCCGCCCACACCTGGGCATCCATCCGCCCTGTTTCCACCCAGCGGGAGGCCGCGAATTCACCGACGAACGGAATGGCCTTGGTCTGCGCCGCGTTATATTCCTTCTCCGCATCTTTTTCCTTTTTCATCACCTGGTAGGCGATCGCGCGCACATACTCGCTTCCGGGCCCCTTCATTCGCTTCCCCAGGGACAGTGCGGCTTCCGGCCGTCCCTGCTCGAGATATACCTGGGCCGCTTTCAGCAGGATCGGCGGCGCGGAGCTCGGCGCAACCTCAAGATACAGCCGCGCTGATTCTTCGTAGCGTGCGGCGGCGCGATCCAGAGCCCCCCGCGCGACCTCGATCTCTCCAAACATGCCTGCCGCCGCCGCCTTCATGCGCGGGTCTCCGTGCTCGTAAATTCCCTGAATGCTCGTTTCCGCCAGCGAATACTTGCCTTGCATCAGATAGACCAGACCCACCTTGAGTCCCGAACCCTGAAATCCTGGGTTCAGCTCCACATTCTTGCGGTATTGCGCCAGCGCCTCATCCAGCTTCCCGGAGTACGAGTACACGTCTCCTCGGGAGTCAATCGGATTTGGGTCGTTGGGTGGAACCAGCGCCGCATATTTATCCAGGGCTTCGAGCGCATGCGGAAGATCGCCGGCTAAAGCGTAGTCGTAAGCCATCAGGTTGTACGCATTCGTGGCATTGCTGTCCAGGCGAACCGCTTCCTGCAGTACCGCCAGACTCTCGCCGCGGATGCCGAGGGGGAGTTGCAAAGTGGCCAGCGCCAGCCGGGGTTCAATCTCCCGCGGAAACTCGCGGATTATGGTTTCGTAAGCCTGAGACGCCTCGTCCGTGCGGCCGTCCAGCGCAAGCTTGGTGGCTTGGATCAACAACTTCTGAAGCTGGGGAAGGGGCAGTCGATTCGCCAGCTCCGCTGCGTGGGCAATGGCGCGGCGCGCCGCCGGAAAGTCCGAGAGCCACAGGGCCGCCCCCAGTTGGTTATAGGCCATGGCAAACTGCGGATCGAGTTGCGTGGCCCGCCGAAACGATTCAGCCGCCTGATCCAGCAGAAAGCGGTCATAGTAGGAGTTACCTTCCTCGTAGGCGCGTAAGGCTTCCATGTTCGATGTCAGCATGGCCGCCACGTTGGGCCGCGCCGGGGCTTCTCCCGGCGCCAGGTCCGCCAGAATCACCGTGGTCGCCTGGTCCACCAGACCGAAAACCGCCTGGGCATTCGGCGCTTCGACCTTGTTCACCAGCAGCACTTTTCCGTTTCCGGTTTCCTGAACGCGCAGGTCCAGCCTCAGCCCCTCTCCCACTTTCAAGAGCGCGCCGCTCACAAACAGGTCCGCGTGCGCCGCCTGCGCCACCTCCTGGGCCTGCCCGGCGGGCAGCTTTCCTTCGCCCTTCACTCGTTCGCGGATGATTCCTCGCACCCGCTCCGAAGAAATCACCTGCAGGCCTTTGGCTTGCGCCAGGTTGGTGGAGAGCAATTCCACCACGCCGTTTCCCAACCAGTCGAGCGAGGGATCCTGCGTCAGATTTTCGATCTCCACTACGGCAATCGCCTTGCCCCCTCCCGGGCCGGCAGGCTTTGCCAGAAAGCGCGGCCCCAGCTTCCATACCGTCAACGCGCTCACCAGCACGATGGCCAGCGTCACAACCGCCCGGGTCAAGCGGTGTGCGCCTGCGGCAGGCACCGCCGCGGTTTCCACCCTCGTTGCCGTAACGGCTGCGCTACCGGAGGTCCCTAAACCGAGGGCCACGCCCGGCGCCGCAGCTCCCGTCGCCCCAGGTTCCTCCGCAGCGGCCTGCGTCACGGCCGCGCGCGGCGCCGAACTGTCCCGCAGCAGCCGCTGCAAGTCCGCGCGCATGTCCGCGGCGTGCTGATAGCGCAGCCGCCGGTCTTTCTCCAGCGCCTTGTGGATCACATCCTCGAGTTTAGGCGGCAGGTCCGGATTCACCCGCACCGGAGGCGTAGGCGCGCGGTTCAGGATGCCTTCGGAGATCACTCCGGAAGTTTCCCCACGAAAGGGCAGAGCCCCGGTGGCCATTTCATAGAGCACCGCGCCGAAGCTGAATAGATCCGTACGCGCGTCCAGTTCCTGTCCCCGCACCTGCTCCGGAGACATGTACGCCACCGTGCCCACCGCCGTGCCCGGGCTGGTCAAGTGCTCTTCGCGCACGTCTGCGGTCATCTGGCTGCCCAGCGTCGAGCCTTCTCCGGCCCCGGGCGTCTGCTTGGCCAGTCCGAAGTCCAGAATTTTGGCGTGCCCCCGCGTGGTTACGAAGATGTTGGCCGGCTTGATGTCCCGGTGGACGATGCCCTTGGCGTGCGCCGCGTCCAGCGCATCCGCAATCTCCACGCCCAGCTCCAGCAGCTCCTCCAACGGCACCGGCCGGCCGGCGATGCGATGTTTGAGCGTGGCTCCTTCGAGCAACTCCATCACAATGTAGGCCAGGCCGTTTTCTTCGCCAATGTCGTGCAGCGTGCAGATGTTGGGGTGATTCAGCGCGGAGGCCGCTTGCGCTTCCCGCCGGAAGCGCTCCAGGGCGGTCTCGTCGCGCCCCAGGCTTTCCGGAAGGAATTTCAGCGCCACCTGGCGCTTCAGCCTCGTGTCCTCGGCCCGGTACACTATGCCCATGCCGCCCCCGCCGAGGCGCTCCAGAATGCGGTAATGGGAAATGGTTTTTCCTGCGAGGGGATCCAATGCGGGCATCGGTCTTGGATATTAGTCCGCGCCGCAAAGTCCGTCAACGCTGCCCGGCCCGCGTGGTTCCGTCTGTTCTTCCGCTGCTATGGACATGCCTGCCGGCCCGTTTGCCGGGATCCCTTTCCCGCCGTGCCGTATCCCACGTCACATCCAGCCGTGTACTGGCTCACCGAACGCAGCAGGCTTCACGTGCTAACGAACGAGGTGTGGTAGGTGCTTATGCGCTCTAGCGGCTCAGCTCGCAGGCCCATGGATTCATCTACAGACTGCGTGCTCACCGTGGACTGCCCCACGCACCACACCAAAGCCCGCATCACCATTGCCAGGTGGAGGGCCGGCAACGGGCAATACACTCCGTGGACCGTCGTGGATTGCTCACTGCTCCCGGCCGGCGATACCCCCTGCCACGTGGGCTGCCTCGCTCAACTGACTGATGTTTCCAGACTGGCCTGGCGCAAGCGCGGCCGGCCAGGGTGAAATCGCCTGCCAGCGGCCTTCCCGGGCGCCTGCCACTGGCCTAGCCCCGGCTTGCCATCTTAGCTTCCGTGCTTCGTGCGCTTCGCTGCCAGGGCCTTCGTTGCCAGTGTCTCCAGCACCTTCGGGTCCACATCCGCCAGCTTCTTGATGTAGAGGCACCCCTTGCCCGTGGTGTGCTTGCCGAGCCTGGCCAGCAGCGCATCGGCCCCGCTGAATCCAGTCATGCCGTACAGCACGGTTGCCGATTTTCGCGGCGAAAAAGCGATCAGCGGCATATCACCCTCGCGCCCGCTTTCGTATTTGTAGTGGTAGCTGCCGAACCCGATGATGGACGGACCCCACATCTTCGCCTTCTCCCCGGCCGCGGCTTGCATCATTTTTACCAGCGCCTTCGCGTCCGTCCGCTTCGCCGGGTCCGCCAGGGCCTCGATGTACGCCGTCACGCTCACCGTGGTGGGCTTGGTTTTGTTTTCCGCCATTCCCCGCGCCTCCTGTGCCCCCGCAAGGTAGCATGGCTTGCCAGTGGACGCACGGGCGCCGCGTCGCGAGTAGTGGGTCAGTTTGCCTCGTAGCACAGACATTCCTGTCTGTGCGCGGGGTCAATTCCCTCGATATAAGCTGACAAAGAAATGCTACAGCCCTTCCTTCGCTCGATCCCAGCAAGCTGAACTCCTACCGCGCCGCGCACCGCTATCGCGTTCTGCAAACAATCTCGGTTTGTCATTGGCCGCAAATCCTTGCCGGTACGATCCCGCCATCCCCAGAGCCCAGTTTCAAGGCAGGTTCACCATGTAGCCGGTGAGAAAGAATTGACATTCAATTCCTCCGCTCGCTGGAGCCGGACCAGTCAGCCGGACCCATCCCCCCAGAGTTGCGGACCCACTGGTTTCGATATAGAACCGCACCAGTTGCGATGCGAAGAAGCGGACGACGCCTTGTCCGTCCGTTAGCGATTTGGTGACCGGCAGCGGAAAGATCTGATCGAGGACAAAATGTTGCGGCGAGGTCTCGTCGTAGATGAAGTCCAGACTGGCCACTTGCACCTTTGCGGCCGCCGGGATGGGACAAACCCCGGTTACGTATTCAATGACGATGCCTTTCTTGGGAGGCAGCGCTACCGCCGCAACATTGTGGAATTCAGTCAGTCCGGTATTGACATTCAGGATAAAGCTGCCCCGGAACGGGATTCGTGCCGGGTTGTCCGCATCCCTTACGCTTCCGGTAACCGGCAGCGGCGTATTCACCACATTCACATCGGTGGCCGCATTCGCGCGAACCGTTTTCTGGGGGAGCACAGAGACCCCAAGTGCAAGAGCCGCGAGTCCCAGCGTGGCGCCGAGCAGCCGTGCGAATCGTTTCATCGTCTTCCTCCTTGTGGTCACCTTTACATTGCAGCCGGTCCCCTGCTGGGCGGGTTGCGCTGTGGAAATTGGGGATCGCTGCCACTGCACCTGGGGGTGATGGTACCTCTGCGTCCGTCGTTTTGTACCCGCCCCCGCTGCGGGCCATGGCACTCCCGAGGAGCTGCATGGAGCTCCCCATCCATGTTGTTTTCAAATTGGCGCGCAACTCGGAAGAATCTCGGCCGGAGCAGTTGCTCGAACCCATCCCATCACCGCTTCTTTCCGCCGCCGTTCTCCTTGTGCCATTTTCGATCGGATCGTGCGCCGAGTTCTCACCCCTCCTCAAACCGCACGGCCGCGATATGATTCCCCCTGATGAAGCTACTGGTCCTCTTCGTTGTTGCCATGGGGAGTTTTCTGCTCGTTCCCGCCGGCCGGGCGGACCAGGGCTGCCGCTACTTCAAATCGCGCGGCGGTCTCTCTGGATTTGAAGATGGCGGGATTTATATCCTCGACCACTCTCGTCTCACCAGGGGCCGGGCGGACCTCCGGGAGTTCCTGTGGCAGCACTGGTCGGGCCATCGGAAGGGAATCGCCGAGGCGCGGATTCGAACCGCGGGTCACGGCACCGTCAGAGCCCTCTACGTGGTCCAGCCCGACCCTCAGGGGAGGTGGGGCATCAACGTCGAGATCGACCGCCCCATGGAACCCCCGTGCACCGCCTTTTTCGCGGATGGGCTGGTCCGTGTGCCCATCGCCAATCCCGGCGACGATCACCTGCAAACCGCGGGGCTCTGGCCGCTGGATAAACTACCGCCGAATCTCCTGGCCGATTCCGGGGTGGTGGATTCGAAGCTCTACCGGCTGATGTTCGTCCGCAACAGCAAGCCGCTCTTCAGCGACCTGATCTGAACAGAATGGAAGAAATCTAGCAGGAGTACCTTCTTTTGCGCTGGGGTTTGGCCGATCAGACTGGACCGCACTGTGGATGGCGGGAAATTTTGGTGGACGGCACGGGATTCGAACCCGCGACCTCCTCGTTGCGAACGAGGCGCTCTCCCAGCTGAGCTAGCCGCCCACGTGGAATAATTCTAGAAGGGCAGGAGACTTGCCGCAAGAGCAGCGCGCACCGAAGCGGTGCGGCGCTTACTGCCCCGGCGCGGTGCGCTGCGCCAGCAGCTTGCGGGCGTTTTCGTAGAGTGCGCGGGCCTGCGGCAGCGCGTCCACCGCGCGTTGCACCTGGATGTCGCTTTCCAAATCCACCTTGTAGCTCTCCGCCAGCCCGAACACGGAGAGGAACACCTCGCGCTTGATCTTGCGCTTCACCCAATCCATGTTTTCGGCCAGCTCCGACTCCGAATACGTTACCTTCTGCTTGGCCAGAAACCGGCGAAACTCATTCATCACCACGTCGTCCACTGTCCAGTCCTTGCTCACCGTGGGCTTTTCCGCCAGATAGTACGTGGCGAAGTCTCCCACGCCCACTTCATACGGCAGCAGCACGCGCTTCCGGAAGAGCATCTGCTGGAACTCGTTGTATTTCGGATCTACCACCACCACGTCCGGGGTGATGCCCCCGCCCCCGGTCACCTGTCGCCCGCCATCCGTCAGCTTGATCTCCGTCGGCTGGTCGGGGACCTTCCGGTTGTAGTGGTAGTCCCACAGCGAGGTGGTCTTGTAATCCCGCTGGATCAGCCGCCCGCTCGGCGTGTAGTACTTCG
>Ga0335085_10005967_pt1 | contig 19389 bp, 17 predicted proteins | sample Lox_Sample_45_FD_206712 | JGI IMG/M metagenome (GOLD analysis project Ga0335085, IMG submission 206712) | Soil microbial communities from Loxahatchee National Wildlife Refuge, Florida, United States - Lox_Sample_4.5 | ecosystem: Environmental > Terrestrial > Soil > Wetlands | place: USA...
AAATCCGCTGAGATCGTAGTCGCACAAATGCGCCACGTGGGTGTAGGCATAAAGCGCGATGTCGGCGATGGTGTAGCGATCGGCGACGAAGAAATCGTGCAGCGCGAGGTGATTATCCATCACGCCCAGCGCGTGATGACCCTCTTCCATCCAGTCCTCGAAGGCGTGGCGCTGCAGGTCGCGACCGCCCTTGACCAAGGTGAGCCAGAAATACGCGGCCCCGAGATTCGGCTCCAGACTGTGCTGCTCGAAGAACATCCATTGCAGCGCCTCGGCACGTTCGACGCGGTCGTCCGGCGAGAGCGGCGAGCCGGCGGCGATGTACCAGAGGATGGCATTGGATTCGGCCAGATAGCGGCCCGGCGCCACTTCGAGGAGCGGCACCTGGCCGTTGGGATTCTTCGCCAGAAATTCCGGGGTGTGGCTCTCGCCCTTGAGGATGTCGATCTCGATCAGGCGGTAGGGAATGCGGAGTTGCGCCAGCGCCAGCCGCGCCTTGTAGCTGTTTCCCGACCGCTGCATCGAATAGAGCGTAAACATGATCGCTGCCCGCTTCGCTCGCAGATCCTCCGTCGCGGACTTTAATGACCGGAACACGGCGATGTCGTGACGGCGCTATATCCCGCACCGCCTTTGCATCATTTTAGAAGAAACGTGCGGGGAAAAGCCACCGGAAAGGCGAAGCGCAGCGTGCTGCGCCGCAATAACAGAATGAACATTGCGAGCATCGTCGGCACGCCGAGCGGAACCAACGCCACGTGGGCGACACTGCGGGCGACGAGCGGGACCAGCCACAGCGCGGCAAGCGCCGTCTTTTCCCATGGGCCGAAACCGCGGGTAAGCCCGTCGGCGGCGAGAAAAGCCATCGCTGGCGCCAGCACCATCATGTCGTAATCGAAGGCGTAAGGCGTGGCCAGCAGCGCGGCGAGGCCGAGCGCTGCGGCCTGGAGCGGATAAGGCGCCGCGCCGCGCCAAAGCCGGAACAGGGCTGCGCCGAGCGCAACGGTCAGCGTGACTTGCAGCGCATAAGCGACGGCGATGCTTGCGCCCCACATCCGCGCCCAGGCGAACATGCTTTGGATCTTGTACCAGCCGGTATCGCCCTGTTCGAGAGCGACCTGGCGGGTAAAGCGGGTCGAGTCGAGGAACGCCTGCCAGACGTGCGGACCGAACGCGATGGTGGTGGCGAGCGCGAGAACCGCGACCGTGGCGGCCGCCGCGGCGAACGTGCGCCAGCGCCCGCTCGCGGCGAGCACGATCGGGACCATCAGACCGAATTGCGGCTTGTACGCCATCAGGCCGAACAGGATGCCGGCGACAACAGGCCTGCGGTCGAGTTGGACCAGCGCGGCGCCGAAGATCGCGGCGGTCAGGAAGCCGTTCTGACCGTGACCGATATTGATGAATACGGCGGGGAAGGCGAGCGCAAGGAGAGGCCAGAGGAATTTGCGAACAGGCTGATCCGTCCGGTCCGGCGAGGGAAGCGAGAACGCGACGATGGCTCCGATCGCCCGGAGGTAGAGCCCGAGGGTGACTGCCTGCCACACCGCAAGTGCGATGCCGTAGGGCAGCAGCGCCAGAGCGGCGGCGACAAACAGAAAGAACGGCGGGTAATGCCAGCCGTAGAACGGCGTTGACGCGCCGAAGATCTGTTGTTCGCGGGCGTGCTGGCGAGCCATGTCGAAAGGCGCTTCGGCTTCGCCCTCGAGCACATAGGTGCCGGCGGCATAGACGTCGGAAAAATCGGTGCCGAGCGGCCGCCCCTGGAGGTCGACGAGCCCGTGCGCGGTGACGAGCAGATAGACAAAACCGGCGACGGAAGCGAGCAGGATGGCGGCCGCCACCAGCGTGATGCGCTCGCGCGTGAGCCAAGCCCCGCTTCGCAAAAGTTCGCGCGCCCGGTGCATAATGGCTCCCCGGTCCGGATGGCTTAAGCGCGCATTAGGCCAGCGGAGCCTTAACGGAGAATTGAGCGCCTCTGCGGCTGCCGGCCTTGCCTGTTTGCCACCGGCGCTTTACCAAGCACGCGCCTTACGGCAAAGCTGGAGACTCGCAATGGCCTTTCTCGCTGACCGGCTCGCCCGCATCAAGCCATCCGCCACCATCGCGGTGACGGACAAGGCGCGCGCGCTCAAGGCGGCAGGGCGCGACGTCATCGGACTCGGCGCGGGCGAGCCCGATTTCGATACGCCCGACAACATCAAAGAGGCGGCGATCAGGGCGATCCGCGAGGGCAAGGCGTCCAAGTACACCGCCGTCGACGGCATTCCCGAACTGAAGGCGGCGATCGCGCGCAAATTCAAGCGCGAGAACGACCTTGCCTATAAGGCTTCGCAGATCATCGTCAGCACCGGCGGCAAGCAGGTGCTGTTCAACGCCTTGCTGGCCACGATCAATCCGGGCGACGAAGTGATCATTCCGGCGCCCTATTGGGTCAGCTATCCGGAGATGGTGCTGCTCGCCGGCGGCGAGCCGGTCGCGGTCGAGACCACGATGGAGTCAGGCTTCAAGATGCAGCCCGAGGCGCTCGAACGCGCGATCACGCCGCAGACCAAATGGATCATCTTCAACTCGCCGTCGAACCCGACCGGTGCGGCCTACACGCGCGCCGAGCTGAAGGCGGTGACCGACGTGCTCGTGCGCTACCCCCATGTGCACGTGATGTCGGACGACATGTACGAGCACCTGGTCTACGATGACTTCCAGTTCTACTCGCCGGCGCAGGTCGAGCCGCGCCTGTACGAGCGCACGTTGACGGTCAACGGCATGTCCAAGGCCTATTGCATGACCGGCTGGCGCATCGGCTATGCCGGCGGCCCGGAACCGCTGGTCAAGGCGATGGCGGTGATCCAGTCGCAGTCGACCTCGAATCCGACCGCCGTGTCCCAATGGGCCGCGGTCGAGGCGCTTGACGGTCCGCAGGATTTCATCGGCAAGCACAACAAGATCTTCAAGGACCGGCGCGACCTCTGCGTTTCGATGCTCAATCAGGCGAACGGCATCCGCTGTCCCAAGCCCGAGGGCGCGTTCTACGTCTACCCGTCTTGCGCCGGCGCCATCGGCAAGATCGCACCGACCGGCAAGAAGCTTGCGACCGACGAGGATTTCGTTACCGCGCTTCTGGAAGCCGAAGGCGTCGCCGTCGTGCAGGGCACGCCGTTCGGTGTCGGACCGGCGTTCCGCATCTCCTACGCCACCGCGACGAGCGCGCTTGAGGAAGCGTGCACGCGCATCCAGCGCTTTTGCGGCAATCTGAAATAGGCGAAACGGCCTTAGAACCCGGTTCCGTTCTCGCCTAGAATTGCCGCAGCCCGGCCACATCGGGGCGGCGTCGGGAGGAGGACGAAAGATGCTTCGTACAGCATTCGGCGCCGTGATCCTCAGCGCGCTGGCGCTGGCCGCGACGAGCGCGGATGCGCAATCCCGCCGGATCAAAATCGGCACGCTGACGTGTTCGCTGTCCGCCAGCATCGGCCTGATCCTCGGTTCCGAGAAGAACGTCAACTGCATCTTCACCGGCCAGCCGGGCGAGCCGGAGGAGGCTTATACGGGCCGGATGACCACGGTCGGACTAGACCTTGGAGTGACCACTGGCGGCGTTGTCGTATGGGCGGTGTTTGCCGATACCAACCGATATTTTGGCATGCTGACCGGCACCTATGCCGGGGCAACCGCGGAGCTGTCGGTGGCTGCGGGTCTTGGCGCCAACGTGCTGGTCGGCGGCTCGCGCCGTACCGTGGCGCTGCAGCCGGTATCGGTGCAGGGGCAGATGGGTCTCAATGTCGCGGCGGGCGTCGGCTCGCTTGAGCTGCATCCGATGCAATAGGCCTTGGCCGGTGCGCCGCGGCGACCGATCGGCGGCGGGGGCGCCGCTGCCAACATCGCGCCCCTTGACCAGCCCTATCGCTGCCTGAAACGATTGGCCCCCACACCTTCCTGTGCCGGGCAGCAGCAAGACGGGAAGGCGGGAAACGACGGGTCAGCGCCGGGAGGCAGTCATGGCAGCAAACGGAAGCAACTCCACACGTGCGACCGGCCCCCGCTGCGTCGCGCTGGTCGGTCCTTTCCAAAGCGGCAAGACCACCCTGTTGGAGGCGATCCTTGCCCGCACCGGGGCGATTCAGCGCCAGGGCACCGTCGAGGCCGGCAACACGGTCGGCGATGCCAGCAGCGAAGCGCGGCATCATCGCATGAGCGTCGAGCTGACCGTTGCGACCACGAATTTCATGGGCGATTCCTACACCTTCCTCGATTGCCCCGGCTCGGTCGAGTTCGTCCACGACATGCGTGCCGTGCTGCCCGCGATCGACGCGGCGGTCGTCGTCTGCGAGATGGACGAAAAGAAAGTGCCGCAGCTCCAGCTCATCTTGCGCGAGCTCGAGGACCGCAAGATTCCCCGCATCCTGTTCCTGAACAAGATCGACAAGGCCGATGCCGGCGTCCACGACGTGCTCACTTTCCTGCAGCCGGCCTCGCGCACCAAGCTCGTTCTGCGGCAAATCCCCACGTTCTCCGGCGACATCATCAGCGGCTTCGTCGACCTCGCGCTCGAGCGCGCCTTCGTCTACAAGGAGCATGCTCCCTCCGAACTCGTCGCGCTGGAAGGCGACGCGGCCGATCGCGAGAGGACGGCGCGGTTCTCCATGCTGGAGACGCTGGCCGATCACGACGACGAGCTGATGGAGCAATTGCTCGAAGACATCCAGCCGCCGCGCGACAAGGTGTTCGACGATCTTACGCACGAACTGCGCGAAGGCCTGGTGTGCCCGATCCTGATGGGAACCGCCGCGCGCACCAACGGCGTGCTGCGGCTCCTCAAGGCGCTGCGCCACGAATCCCCGGGCATCGCCGAGACGGCGAAGCGGCTCGGCGTCAAGGCCGGTTCCGACGCAGTGGCCTACGTGCTCAAGACGCAGAACACTGCCCATGGCGGGCGCATGTCGATTGCTCGGATGCTGGCGGGCCAAGCCGGCGACGGCACCACGTTCGCCACGCCCGAAGACGAGGCCGGCCGCGTCGCCGGCGTGTTCAAGCTGGTCGGCCAGTCGAGCGAGAAGCGGGGCGCGGCGAATGTCGGCGAGACTGTGGCTTTCGCCAAGCTCGACAAGGCCAAGACCGGCGACACGCTTACGGCGGGCAAGCAGGCCCATCCGGCTGTGGCCAAGGTCGAGGCTTATCCGCCGGTGCTGGCGATCGCGATTTCGGCCAAGGAGCGCAAGGACGACGTCAAGCTCGGCCAGGCGCTGAACAGGCTCGCGGAGGAAGATCCCTCGATCACGATCGTGCACAATCCGGAGACGCACGAGGTGGTGCTGTGGGGCCAGGGCGAGATGCATTTGCGCGTCACCACCGAACGCCTCAGCGGCCGCTACGGTGTCGCCATCGAGCGGCGGCAGCCGAGCGTCGGCTACCGCGAGACCATCCGCAAAGGCGCGGTCCAGCGCGGCCGGCACAAGAAGCAATCCGGCGGCCATGGCCAATACGGCGACGTCGTCCTCGACATCAAGCCGATGCCGCGCGGCTCGGGTTTTTCCTTCGAGGACAAGATCACCGGCGGTGTGGTGCCGCGCAACTACATCCCCTCGGTGGAGGAAGGCGTCATCGATGCGCTCAAGCACGGCCCGCTCGGGTTCCCCGTGGTCGACCTGCACGTGGCGCTGATCGACGGCTCCTACCATACGGTCGATTCCTCCGACATGGCGTTCCGGACGGCCGGCCGCATCGCCATCGCCGAGGGCCTGCCGCAATGCCAGCCGGTGTTGCTCGAGCCGATCCATCTGGTCGAGATCGTCTGCCCGACCGAGGCGACGGCAAAGATCAATGCGCTGATGTCGGGTCGCCGCGGCCAGATCCTCGGCTTCGATACGCGCGAGGGCTGGGAAGGCTGGGACATGGTGCGCGCCAAGATGCCGGAGGCGGAGATCGGCGACCTGATCGTCGAGATCCGTTCGGCGACTGCCGGTGCCGGCACGTTTACCTTCAAGTTCGATCACATGGCCGAACTCACCGGCCGGACCGCCGACCAGATCGTAGCCGCGCGCCGCGCCGCCGAGTGACCGGCAGCATGGGTTAACAGGACACTACTATTTCCGGGCGAATTCTGCGGACGGCCGCGGCGGTTCGCAAACCATATTCGCGTTGCCCGCGGCCGCATTAACGCTGCCGCGTCATCTGATCAGTCATAACCATGCAATCCACGGCGTGGCGAGGCGCGCCGAAGGGGCGGGTATGCTGCAGGCACTGCAAAAACTGTTCAGGTCGGGGGAGCCCGAACCGGCGCCCGACGCCAAGATCACGCTCGGCGACGTGTTGCGGCGGGACTGGTTCGAACTGTGGTACCAACCCAAGATCGATTTGAAATCGAAGCGCCTGGTCGGCGCCGAGGCGCTGGTCCGAGCCCGGCGGCCCGACGGCAGCACGATCAGCCCCGGCGCCTTTCTGCCCGGGGCCAAGGAAGGCGACATGCTGGCGCTGACCGAGCGTGTCATCTTCACCGCTTTGCGCGACTTCGAGGATTGCGCGGCGCTTGGCGCCGTCCTCAAGCTTTCCGTCAACGTGCCGGCGTCCGCCTTCGTCAAGCTGCCGATCGCGCGGATGCTGCGCGAGGAACGCCCGGCGGCGCCCAATTGGCCGGGTCTCATCCTCGAAGTCACCGAAGACGAGGCGATGCACGATCTTAAGATCGCCAACGAGGTCGCCGACGAGCTGCGCGCGCTGCACTGCTCGCTGGCGCTCGATGATTTTGGCGCCGGCTATTCGTCGTTGGCGCGGCTGCGGCAACTGCCGTTCAGCGAACTCAAGATCGACCGGAGCTACGTCAGCGATTGTCACCTCGATAAGGTCAATGCCGGCCTCTGCGAGACCATCGTCGAGCTCGCCAAGCGCTTCGAGCTCAAGGTCGTGGCCGAGGGTATCGAGACGACCCACGAGAGCCACAAGCTCCAGGGGATCGGCTGCGATATCGGCCAGGGCTATCTGTTCGCCAAGCCGATGGCAAAGGATCAATTCGTCGCCGTGCTCAGCCGCCGCATGCTGAGCGTGCCGCGGCCGGTGCAAAAGCCGCGCTCGATTCTCGCTGCCGCGTTCGGCGCCTAAGACCGCGCCGCCGGCCGGTTGCCCTCGCCCTGCTTCCGTTCACTCGCCGGCCAAACCGGACGCCGCCGTCTTGATTTGCCGCCTTGGCGGATTAACACGTGAGTGCCCGCAGCCAGCGCGGTATGACGGATTTCCCGGAGGAACAACGAATGCCTGCCTATTGGGTTGCCCGCGCCAAGGTCAATGATCCGGTCGAGTACAAGAAATACGCCGATCAGGTGCCGGCGATTCTTGCCAAATACGGCGGCAAGCCGTTGGCGCGCGGCGGCCGCTTCCAGATCATGGAAGGGCCGCAGAAGTTCGAGCGCTTCGTGGTGATCGAGTTTCCGAGCTTCGAGCACGGCGTCGCTTGTTTTACCTCGGACGAATACAGCAAGGCGGCCGCCTTTCGCCGCGGCGGAGCCGGCGAAGTCGAGACGGTGATCGTCGAGGCGCTCGAACCGGCGAAGTAGCGCTGTGTGCTGAAAGCGCTCGTCCGCGCCAAGGCGGGACCGGTTACCGCGGTCGGGGCTTACGCCGCCGCGCGCGGCTCGCCGCCGCCGGGCGGCGGCACCGGCATGCCGTCGGCGGCGTATTCGTTGAGCTTATTGCGCAGCGTGCGGATGGAGATGCCAAGCACGTTCGCCGCGTGCGTGCGGTTGCCGAGACAATGCTTGAGCGTCTCCAGGATGAGGTCGCGTTCGACTTCGGCGACGGTGCGGCCGACCAGCGCCCGCGAGACCTGCTCGGCGGCGAACGCGGCGTGAGCTACCGAGGACGGGCCGCGCTGCTGATCGAGACGGCCGCCGTCGGGGGCAAGGATGGCTTCCGCGCCGATCTCGGCGCCGGTCGCCATCAGCACGGCGCGATGCATGGTATTTTCCAGTTCGCGCACATTGCCGGGCCAGTAGTTCACGCTCAGCGTGCGGCGCGCTTCCGGCGACAGCGGCCGCGCCGGCACGCCGTTCACCGCGGCGTACTTCTTGATGAAGTATTGGGCCAATTCGATCACGTCGGCCGGCCGCTCGCGCAGCGGCGGCACTTTCAGATTCACGACGTTGAGCCGAAACAGCAAGTCCTCGCGGAAGGTGTTTTCGCGGACCGCTTCGGCGAGGTTGCGGTTGGAGGTCGCGATGATGCGGATGTCGATCGGCACCGGTCGCGTCCCGCCGACGCGGTCGATCACGCGCTCCTGAATGGCGCGCAACAGCTTGGCTTGCAGCCGCACGTCCATCTCGGAAATCTCGTCGAGCAGAAGCGTGCCGCCATTGGCTTCCTCGAACTTGCCGATCCGGCGTGCCAGCGCGCCGGTGAACGCGCCCTTTTCGTGGCCGAACAATTCGGATTCGAGAAGCGCTTCCGGGATGGCGGCGCAATTGACGCAAATGAACGGCTTCCTGGCCCGGCTGGATCGCCCATGCACGTAGCGCGCCAGCACCTCCTTGCCGGTCCCGGATTCGCCGGTGATCAGCACGGAGGCGTCGCTCGGCGCGACCTGCAGCGCCAATTTCACCACCCGCGCCATGGCGTCGTCGCGATAGATGAGCTCGCGGCTGTCGTCGGCGACCGCGGCGAGAACCGCCGCGATCAATTCCGGATCCGGCGGCAGCGGGATGTACTCCTTGGCGCCGGCATGGATCGCGGCGACGGCGGCGCGCGCATCGGTGGCCGTGCCGCAAGCGACGATCGGCACGTGAATGTGTTCGGCTTCGAGCCCGGTCACCAGCTCGCGAATGGCGATGGCGACGTCGACCATCAAAAGATCCGCGCCGCGGCCCGAGCGCAGCACCGCCAGCGCCTGCGCGATGTCGGCGGCGTGCGTGACCGTAGCGCCCTTGTCCATTGCGAGCTTGGTCGCGGAGGTAAGCTGGCCGTTGAGGCTGCCGACGATCAAGAGCCGCATGATGGATGTCCTTTGCTGCTAGGCGCGGGCTTCACGCGCGATCCGCCTTGATGATTTCGGTCATCGTCACGCCGAGCTTCTCTTCGACCAGGACGACCTCGCCGCGGGCGACCAGGCGGTTGTTGACGTAGATGTCGATCGCCTCGCCGACCTTGCGGTCGAGTTCAAGCACGGTGCCGGGGCCGATCTTGAGCAGATCGTTGATTTGCATCCGCGCCCGCCCGAGCACGGCAGAAACCTGGACCGGAACGTCGAAAACGGCTTCGAGGTCGGCGGCGCTGCGCGTCGTCGGGCCTTCCGGCTCCGGAGCAAGCGGCGCGTCGTCCTGCACGGCGTGATCTTCGAGATTGGGCAGCGGCATCTTGCCGTCGTCGCTCATGGTCGCAGCTCCTTAAACATCGCCGGCCGGGCCGGCCAGGCCGCGGCGCGCGCTCACGTAGCGGTCCACCGCCTGCCGGATCGCCGCGTCGGCAGCGGCCTGGTCGCGATTGATGCCGCCGTCGGCCCATTCGATCCGGCAATCGCTCATGGCGATGCCCGGCTCGCCGAGCACGACCAGCCGGCCTTCGAAACCGTGTGCGCGCGCGATACCGTCGAGCTTCTCGCGCGCGGCGGCATAGAGCGCGTCGTCGACGCGCACGACGAGGTGCGGCGACGCGGTGAGTTCGCGGAAGCACTCGCTGGCAAGAGCGGAAATCTCGGCGAACGGCTCGCGCGCGATCAGCGCCGGCGCGAGCTTGCGGGCTACCGCCACCGCTACTTCGACGGCTTCGCACTCGAGCCGCGCTTCGATCGCCCCCAGCGCGTCATTGGCCTGGCCGAAGCTCGCGGCGATGCGCTCCAGCGCGGCGGCGATCCGGCGATCGGCCTCGACCGCGGCGTCGGTCTGCGCTTCGGCGTAGCCCCTGCGGTGCGCCGCAGTCTCGGCCTCGGCGAGCTTTACCTCGTGGTCGGCGAGCGTGATGGTCGGCGCGCGCTCGGGCCCGGCCGCAAAATCGAGGTCGAACAGGAATTTTGCCGGCGCGCTCATCAGTAGATCAGCTCTTCTTCGCCGCGGGTCTTGGAAATGACGATCTCGCCCTTGCCGGCTAGATCCTTGGCGAGATTGACCAGGATCACTTGCGCCTCATCGACCTCGCGCAGCCGCACCGGTCCCATGGCGCCCATGTCGTCCATGAGCATCTTGGCGGCGCGCGTCGACATGTTGGACATGAAGAACTGGCGCACCGGCTCGGCGGCGCCTTTGAGCGCAATCGCGAGCTTGTCCTTTTCGATATGCCGCATGAGCGTCTGCGCCGAGGCCGGATCGAGCTTGGCCAGGTCGTCGAACGTGAACATCAGCGTCTTGATGCGCTCGGCGCTCTCCCGGTTCTCCTCCTCGAGTGCCGTGAGGAAACGCGTTTCGGTTTGCCGGTCGAAATTGTTGAAGATTTCGGCCATCACCTCGTGGGCGTCGCGCCGTCGCGTCTGCGACAGGTTCGACATGAACTCCGTGCGCAGCGTCTGTTCGACCCGCTCGAGGACCTCTTTCTGCACCGCCTCCATCCTCAGCATGCGGTTGACCACGTCGAGCGCCAGCTCTTCGGGAAGGATGGCGAGCACGCGCGCGGCATGCTCCGGGCCGATCTTGGAAAGAACGACCGCTACGGTCTGCGGATATTCGTTCTTGAGGTAGTTGGCGAGCACCTCTTCCTGCACGTTGGAGAGCTTCTCCCACATGTTGCGCCCGGCCGGGCCGCGGATCTCGTCCATGATGCTCCCGACCCGCTCGGGCGGCAGGTATTGCTGCAGCAGGCGCTCGGTCGCGTCATAAGTGCCCATCAGCGCGCCCGAAGCCGACATGCGCGTCACGAAGCTGAGCAGCAAATCTTCCACCAGCTCCGCTTCGATCGTCCCGATGGTGGACATCACGATCGAAATCTCGCGCAGTTCGTCGTCGTCGAGCAGGCTCCAAATCTTGGCGCCGTGCTGATGGCCAAGCGCGAGCATCAGAACCGCGGCGCGCTGCGGGCCGGTGAGCTGACGCTTGTCGGTCGACACCGGCGGGCTGCCCGAAGCCATGCCGCCGCCGACGCTGGCGTCGCGGCGGGCCGGTTCGGATTCATAACTGGATGGCATGGGTCAACCGATCAAGCAGCGGCGTTTTCGTTAAGCCATTGGCGGATGATGGATACCGCTTCGCGCGGATTTTTGTCCGCGAGTTCGCCGACCTTTTGCACGGATTGGGCGTGCACCTGGCCCTGGACCTGGGCGATATCGATCATCTTTGCGGTCTGGCTGGGCTCGGCCGTCGCACCATCCCCGCTCCTGGCCGCCGCAATCGCGTCTGCAGCTTGGCCGGCAGTGATCATGGCGCCAGGCGCGAAGCCGGCGAGCCCCCGCTCCTCGGGAGCGAGGACGCGCCGCACCAGCGGCCGCACGACCATGAGCAGCACGACGAGGCCAAGAACGCCAATGACTGCCAGTTCGATCGTCCACATGATGTCGTCCTTGGTGAACTGCAGCGCCGTGAGCCAGCCACTAGGTTCGCTGATCGGGGTCGCCGGCATTTCGGCGAAACGCAGGTTGACCACCTCGACCTGGTCGCCGCGCTTCTGGTTAAAGCCGATCGCGGTTCGCACCAGCGCCGCGATCTGATCGATCTCCTCCTTGCTGCGGGGCCGGTAGGCTATCTCGCCCTTGTCGTTCTTCGCGTAGGTGCCATCGACCAGGACGGCGACCGAGATGCGATTGACGCGGCCGCCCTCGCTCACTTCGGTCTTGGTGGTCTTGGAAATCTCGTAGTTGACGATCTCCTCCGACTTGCGGCTCTGGTCGCGCGAGCCGGCGTTGGGCTCGCCGGACGACGCCTGCCGCTGTTGCTGATTGCCGCCCGGGATTTCATTACCGACCGTGACCTCGTTGTCGCGGTTGTTTGTTGCCGACGTTTCCTCCCGCGTCTGACTCGATCGCACCACGCGCCCTTCAGGATCGTATTTGTCCGATGTCTGCGTGATGCGGTTGAAATCGAAATCGGCGGCGACTTCGACGCGGGCCCGTCCCGGCCCGACGACGGACGAGACGATCGTTTCGACCTGCTCGCGCAGCCGCTTTTCGAAAGCGGTTCGCCGTTCATCGGCGCTGAATTCGGCGGCGTCTTCGTCGTTGCCGGCGCCGTCGGCCAGAAGGTGGCCGGCCTCGTCGACGATCGATACCCGTTGCGGCTTGAGGCCGTTGACCGCGGAGGCGACCAGATGACGAATGGCGCGGACCTGCTGCGGCTCGAGCGTGCCCCGAACCTTGAGCACGATCGAGGCCGACGGCTCGACCCGGTCGCGCGAGAACAACGGCCGCTCGGGCATCACCAAGTGCACGCGGGCGGCGACGACCTTGTCGAGGGCGCGAATGGTCCGGGCAAGCTCGCCTTCGAGCGCGCGCAGGTTGTTGATGTTCTGCACGAAACTCGTCGTGCCGAGGGCATCCGACCGATCGAAAATCTCGTAACCGATGCCGCCCCCTTTGGGCAGGCCTTCCCCAGCCAGCGCCATGCGCAGCCGGGCAACGCGCTCCTTGGGGACCATGATGATGTTGCCGTCGCTGCGCAGCTCATAGGGCACCCCTTGCCGCTCCAATTCTTTCACGATCGCCGCGGAGTCCTCAAAGCTGAGGTCGGTGAAGAGCGGCGTCATGTGCGGCGCGGTCACGCGCAGGATAAGAAAGGCGAAGAAGCCGATCAGGGCGACGGTAACGGCGCCCATGGCGGCGATGCGCGGGGCACCAAGCGTTCTGACAAACTCGAGCAGGGTTTGCACCAGGCTTCATCTCCACGGGGCGATGACGCGGTCGCCCTCCCCGGCAAGATTTGCCCGGTTCATGGTTAGCGGTCGGTTAATAGGCAGCCGCCGCGCGCACAAATCCGCGGCTCTGCGCCGATGGCGCCGCCGGACGAGCGACGGACCGCCAGGTGCTCTACTGACGATATTGCTGGATGCGGGTGGTGCGTAGCCCGGCAAGGCCGTGCTGGTCGATCGAGTATTGCCAGGAGAGGAATTCTTCGACAGTAAGCGTGTAGCGGCTGCACGCCTCTTCGAGCGAAAGGAGTCCGCCGCGAACGGCGGCGACAACTTCGGCCTTCCGCCGAATCACCCAACGCTTCGTTCCCGGCGCCGGCAAATCGGCGATCGTCAGGGGCGAACCGTCCGGCCCGATGACGTACTTGACCCTCGGGCGATGGGGCTCAGTCATAGCAACTCTCACCGACTCCACACAACCAGTTCCGACCATACGCGCTGCCGGCTTAAAATTTGGCTAAGCGAATGCACAATTAGACCTAATTTGCCGCCAAATTCCCCGCGGTTCGGCCACGCCGGCGCGTCGCGAGCCCTTCGGCAAGGACGAAGCCGTCCGCGCGAGACCAGAGCCAATAGCCGCAGCCGACACCGCTACAGTGCCTGGATCAGGGTGCTGAGACTGGTGTTGAGGCCGCTGAGGCTGCTGTTGAGGCTGCTGCTGAGGCTGCTGATGGTGCCGTTGAGACTGGTGAGGCTGCTCAGCGCGCCGTTGCTGATCGACTGGATCTGGCTGATCGGCACGCTCTGCCCGCTCACCGTCACGGTCGGCGGGTTCTGACTGATATTGACGCCGCTGATCACGCCCTGGATCTGCGTGGTCACCGAGACAGGCTGCCCAGTTGCGCCTGTCGCGGAGATCGAAAGCGTGTAGGTGCCGTCGGGCCAGGTCTGCCCGTTGTTGCCCTGGCCGCTCCAGGAGAAACTTTGCGTGCCGGCATTGAGCGGGAGTGTTCCGGTATAGACCGTGGTGCCCGCCGAGCTCGTGATCGTGACGTTGGCTGTTGCCGGGCCCGACGCATTGAGGCTCCAGGTCGCCGGCGTGCTCGTCGCGTTCGAGAGGGTGGCGGCGTTGCCGCTGACAGTGACCGTGGAACCGACAAGTTGCAGCGCCGCTGTTGCCTCGGTGGTCTGCTGCATCGAGATCAGCGTCTGCAGATTGGTATTCATGTTGATCTGCTGCTCGACCGAGGCGAATTCGACAAGTTGCTGGGTGAACTGATCGGTGTCGAGCGGGGAGAGCGGATCCTGGTTTTGCAGCTGCGTGGTCAGGAGCTGCAGAAACGTGTCGAAATTGCCGGCGATGGTTGGCACTCCGGCAACCGTCGGCGTGGTGGAGGTCGTGCCGGTCGAAACGGCCGGCGTGGTGGTCGTGCCGGTCGAAACGGTCGGGATGGAGGTCGTGCCGGTCGAAACGGCCGGCGTGGTGCTCGTGCCGGAGACCTGCGACAGCGCGCTGGAGGCGGTCGACCCTAATTGCGAAATTTGCGACGAGGCCGCGCTGGTGATTTGCGATGATGCCGACGAAAGCGCGCTGGAGAGAGAAAGGGTGCTCATGGCCTTGATCCTTCATATGCGATGGCGGCTTAGACGCGGATATCGACCCCGGTACCGAGGCCGGCGCGCGTGTAAATCTGCGTTGCGGCAATGGGCGCGACGTCCGGCTCCGGAATAACCAGTTGGACGGCCGGCTGTTGAAAACCGGAGCCGTTGTTCTGCCCGGTGAAAGACTGATCGCGCAGCGTGAATTGCAGGCCGTTGTCGCCGGTCGTGAGTCCGGCCTGCTCCAATGCGTTTTGCAATTGCGGCTGCTGGCTTTGCAGCAACTGAAGCGTATCCGGCCGCTCCACCGTCATGTGCGTGGTGACCTGGCCGTTGCCATCCACGTTGAGCTGGACGTCGATGCGGCCAAGCTCAGGAGGCGAGAGTCGGATTTCGAAGTGATTGGAGCCGGCCTGTGCGCGCGCGGCGATGGCGACGGCAAGGCCGGCAACGGGGACAGTAGCGGCTGAAGCGGGGTTCGCCGGCGCCGCCGATGCGGTGGTCGAGGTCGATGAGGTGGTCGCCGACAATGCCGGGAAGCCGAAGTTCGGCAGGCCGTTGAGATCGGTTTTGGCGGTGCCGGGGTTGGCTTGATTGGGCGCCGGGGCGGCGTTCTCGGACGGGGCGACCGCGGCCTCGGACGGGGCGACCGCGGCCGGCGCAGTCGGATGCACGGCACCTGCCGGCGCGGTGTCGCCGTTCTGCGGCGCGTCGGAGCCATCGGTCGCCTGCGCCGGAACTTGCTGCGCGGCGTTGTTCTGGGCGGCGGCTTGCGTTTTGGCCGGTTCGGCTACCGCGCCGGTCGCGGCACTGGAGGCAGTCTGCGGCACGGTGGCTAAAGCTGCCGTCGGCTTCTGGCCCGCAGCGGCGCCCTGGTTTATGGCCACGGCTGGAGCGGCTTTGGCCCGGGGTTTGCTCGCATCGCCAATGGCCGAACTGGTGCCGGTGGGCGCCGGCGCGGGCGCGATGTTGGCGACGGTGCTGACCACGATCGCGGCGGCAACCGGTTGTGCTGGATTCGCCGCCGCTTGCGCCTGGCCAACGGCCGCTGCGGTTGCGTCCTTGCTGTCGCCGCCGGCGCCGTTGGTGTCAGTCTTGTCAGTCTTGTCGTCGCCCGTTGAAGCCTTCGTCGCTGCACCTGGCACCGGCACCGTACTTTGAACGTCGCCGGCAGCGACAGCGACAGCGTTCGCAGCCGCGGCAATATCGACGACAGTCGCGGCGGCATTGTCAGCCGCCGCCGTCGCCGCTGGACCTGAGCCGCTCAACGTGCTTGCAGCGGCGCTGCTTACGGCTTTCGCCGGCTGCGACGGTTGATTGCCGCCCTGGGAGGCGGCTTGGGTGCCGGAGCTACCGTTCTGGGTAGTGCCGGTATTGCCGCTCGCGCTCGGTGCCGAGGCGGCGCTGCTATTCGTCTGCGAAGCCGCGCCAGCGCCGCTCGCGGTGTGGGACCCCGAGCGAGTAGCGCTCTGCCCACGGTCTGGAGATGCGGTCCCTTGGCTGGGGCTTGGCGGCATACTCGGCGGCCCACTCGACGGCGTGCTCGACGGCGGACTTGATGGCGGGCCTGGCGATGCTGGCGGTGCATCGGCTGCGCTCGGCTCGGCGTCGAGCAAAGCAGCAAAGGGTTCGGAGGCGGTAGCTTGCGGCGTGGCGGGCGCCTGCGGCCATTGCGGTGAGCCGAGCGAGAACGCGGCGCTGACGTCTGACGCTAAACTCGGCACTGCGAACTCCTACTGTCAAGGTGACGCGACCGTCGCCCTGCAACCGCCGGGCCAGCAGGCGCGCGTGGCAAACAAAGGAGATTCAATGGGTTAAACACACCTGGCAAATCGCGGCGGAGGCAACCTCTGCGCGCCCTAGGCAAGTTTTGCCGCTGCCGCCACCTGGGTGCTTTGCCGCTGGCCATGGCGGAGGGCAGGCCTGCCGCCTATAATAATGACTGTGCTCGAGGCGCTCATGGGCAGCCGCGATCGTCCGCCCGGGAAGGAGTGCGCCGCATCGTCATGCTGAACAGTCTCGAAATCGAGGGGGAGCCGTCGGCGACCCGCGTCGTGGTGGCCATGTCGGGCGGGGTCGACTCGTCGGTCACTGCAGCGCTTCTCGCCGAGGCCGGTTATGACGTGGTCGGCATCACGCTCCAGCTCTACGATCACGGCGCCGCCACCCACCGCAAAGGCGCCTGTTGCGCCGGCCGCGACATTCATGATGCGCGCGCCGTGGCCGACCGGATCGGCATTCCCCATTACGTGCTCGACTACGAAAGCCGCTTCAAGGAGGCGGTCATCGAGCGCTTCGCCGACAGCTATGTCGCCGGCGAAACGCCGGTGCCATGCCTGGAGTGCAATCAGTCGATCAAGTTTCGCGACCTTCTGGCCACGGCGCGGGAGCTTGGCGCCAAGATTTTGGCGACCGGCCATTACGTGGCATCGCGGGCGTTGCCTGGCGGCGGCCGCGCGCTCTATCGCGCGCGCGAGACCGAGCGCGACCAGAGTTATTTCTTGTTCTCGGTGACGCCCGCCCAGCTCGAGTGGCTGCGTTTCCCGCTCGGCGAGCGGACCAAAGCCGAGACCAGGGACTTGGCGCGCCGCTTCGGCCTCGCCGTTGCCGACAAGGAGGACAGCCAAGACATCTGCTTCGTACCGAGCGGGCATTATGCTGACATGATCGAGCGGCTGCGTCCGGGAGCGGCCGCGCCGGGCGAGATCGTCGATCTCGACGGTCGCGTGCTCGGCCGCCATGACGGCATCATCCATTTTACCGTCGGCCAGCGGCGCGGCCTCGGCGTCGCGACCGGCACGCCGCTTTACGTCCTGCGGCTCGACGCAGCCTCGCGCCGCATCGTCGTCGGCCCGCGCGAGGCGTTGCGCACCAGCCGCATAACGTTGCGCGAGGTCAATTGGCTCGGCGACGGAACGATCCAAGACGCGCTGGCAAGCCACCACGAGGTTTATGTGAAGGTCCGCTCGACGCGCGCGCCGCAACCGGCGTGGTTGCGCGTCGGTGCCGACGGCGGCATCGACGTGGAACTGATCGCCGGCGAGGATGGCGTATCGCCCGGACAGGCCTGTGCTTTGTACGACGCGGCAGAGGGGCAAGCGCGCATTCTCGGCGGCGGTATCATCTCCAGCGCGACGGCGACACCGGCGGCCAGGCAGGCGCTCGGCGCCGATTTGGCCGCAGCGCATTGAGGCTGCTGGCGGTACGGCCGCAACGGCAACGGCGATGGCGGCGGAACTGGACAAGGACGCGGTCGCCCGGGCCTATGCGCGCTGGGCGCCGATCTACGATTTGGTATTCGGCGCCGTTTTCGACCGCGGCCGGAAGGCCTCGATCGCAGCGGCGGAGCGCATCGGCGGGCGCATCCTCGAAGTGGGCGTCGGCACCGGACTATCGCTGCCCGACTATTCGCGGACCAATCACCTGACCGGCGTCGACCTGTCGGCGCCGATGCTGCGCAAGGCCAAGGCGCGTGCGGCCCAGCATCACTTGGCCAATGTGGATGGGCTCGCGGTCATGGATGCGCAGCATCTCGGCTTCCGCGACGGCGTCTTCGACGTTGTCGTCGCGCAATATGTCATCACCGCCGTACCGGATCCGGAGGCGACGCTCGACGAGTTCGTGCGCGTGCTCAAACCCGGCGGCGAGATCGTTCTCGTCAATCATCTCGGCGCCGAAGCCGGCTTGCGCTCCGTATTTGAAAGCTGGTTTGCGCCGATCGCGCGCCGGCTCGGCTGGCGGCCGGAATTTCGCTGGGAGCGCCTGGCGCGATGGGTCGCGCGGCATGGCGGCGTGCGCGTGGTCGAGCGCCGCGCCATGCCGCCGCTCGGGCATTTCTCGCTGATCCGCTTCGCCCGGCTCGAACGGCCGGCGAAGGAGCGTTTGGCGACGGCATAGGCGGCTGCTAGTGGTCCGATTTTAACATTCGCATCCCGGTTCGGTAGGCTAATCGTGCGAATGTTAGAATGAAAGGACCACTAGAAAAATATGAGTGCTAGTGGAGCTTTGGATTTGACATTCGCTTCGCGAGCTCACGGCTGGGTGGGTAGCGAAAGTCAATCCGCTCCACTAGTGTGGCGCATCAGCGCGCGTTGCGGATGAATTGAACCAAGAAGGGTAAGCGCCATGGCGGAAACGGTCAGGATCGCGGGCGTCGGCATGATCCCGTTCGTGAAGCCGGGAACGAACGCCGCTTATGACGAGATGGGTTCGCAAGCGGCTGCGCTCTGTCTCGCCGATGCCGGTGTCGACTACAAGGTCGTGCAGCAGGCCTATGTCGGCTATGTCTACGGCGATTCCACCAGCGGCCAGGCCGCGCTCTACCGCATCGGCATGACCGGAATTCCGATCGTCAACGTCAACAACAATTGCTCGACCGGATCGACGGCGTTGTTTCTCGCTCGTCAGGCGGTAGCGTCCGGCGCGGTCGATTGCGCGCTGGCGCTCGGTTTCGAGCAGATGGTGCCGGGCGCCATCGGCAGCGTCTATACCGACCGGCCGAGCCCGATGCAGCGCTTCGTCGAGGTCGCCGAGGAAACCTCGCCGAACATGCCGGCGCCGCGCGCGATCAAGATGTTCGGAGCGGCTGGCGCCGAATATCAGCGCCGCTACGGCGCCAAGTCCGAGACGTTCGCCAAAGTCTCGGAGAAGGCACGCCGCCACGCCGAGCACAACGACAAGGCGATCTTTCGCAAGCCGGTGACGGTCGAGGAGGTGATGGCGTCGCCGCCGATGTTCGGACCGCTCACCCGCCTCCAGTGCTGCCCGCCGACCTGCGGCGCGGCGGCGGCGATTGTGGTGTCGGAGGCTTTCGCCAGGCGGCGCGGCCTGAAGGCGGACGTGGCGATACGCGGCCAGGCCATGACCACGGACTTTCCGTCGACCTTCGCCGAAAAGAGCGCGATCAAGGTGGTCGGCGCCGATCTGAGCGCCGCCGCCGCCGCCAAGGTCTACGCCGAGACCGGCATCGGGCCGGACGATATCGACGTGGTCGAACTGCACGACTGCTTCACGGCGAACGAGATCATCACCTACGAAGCGCTA
>Ga0335085_10005968_pt1 | contig 19387 bp, 14 predicted proteins | sample Lox_Sample_45_FD_206712 | JGI IMG/M metagenome (GOLD analysis project Ga0335085, IMG submission 206712) | Soil microbial communities from Loxahatchee National Wildlife Refuge, Florida, United States - Lox_Sample_4.5 | ecosystem: Environmental > Terrestrial > Soil > Wetlands | place: USA...
AATTCCTCACCTGCCGGGGATGAAGTTGATACGCAAAAACCAGAAGCTCGGCAAAAGTCTTGTTGCGAACCGTCATCCTGCCGCTGCGATCGATGTTGATCATCGTGCCTCCTGCATCCGGCGCGCTGGGTCTGATTGTGGCGACTTCAAACGACGGATCCGCATCCGCCGGCATCGCCTTCAGCGGGGGCGGGGGCTCCGGGATGTCCCATGCGGTCGCAGGTCCGGCCCGCGTGAACGTCACCGATTGCGATACGGATCCCTGCCAGCTTCCGGTAATGATGTTGCGATCGGCGCTCAATACTCCCTCAAATTTCACGCCGATGGCCCCGATCGAAATTCTCACAGCGGAGCCCTGCACCGACACCGGGTTCGCACGCATCGGCTCCCCGCCCCGGTCGATGTTGTACACAACCGCGCTGAGTTCTCCGGCGGGAGCCGCGGAGACTTTGATGACGACGCGCGCCTGTCCGGCGGGAGACTGCACCGTGCCTTGCCACGTGCCGGTCAGGCTTTGCGCAACCAGCGAGCCGGTCGAATAAAGCACGGCCGCAATCCAGAAAGTTGATTTCATCCAATCGGGTAATACCGCCTGGCGGAGAAAAGGTTCGCCCGACAATGTGGGGCGTTCTGGATATGCCGTTCAGTCTCGTGGGCGGTTCCCGTCGCGCGTAACTGCGCGCCGTGTTCCGCTATTTCCGGTACATCACACTACCGGCAGACAAAATTCGCGGCGTCTTCGATACTCCCCTTGCCGGTGTAATGCGCGTACGCCGGATAGCGGCAGAGCGGCCGCGTGCGGTTGGGCCAGGGCGTCATGACGCCGGCCGCGGCCACGATGCGCTCGGGCGGCGTTTTATTTTCGACCCACGCAACCAGCGCGCCAAAGGCGTCGTAGCGATCGGTCGAGGGCCCGCCGCCGCAGTGGTTCATGCCGGGCACCGCAAAGAAGCGCACGAACTCCGACGCCTTGCCTTTGTTCCTTTTGTCGACTTCATTGAGCCAGGAGATGGTGTCGTTCACGGAGAACACCGGATCGCTGACGCCGTGCGTGATCAGCAGTTTACTGCCGTGTTTGCGGAATGCGGAAAGATCCGTCGAACTGGCCAGCATGAAATCCCATGCCGGCTTCGTGAAGGTTCCGTCTTCGGCGAAGATCTTAGCCGCATCGGTATCGAAGCTGAACTTCAGCACGTAATCCATCGGCGCTGCGCCGCTTGAAGGAACAGGGGTGGGCGGCGTCGTAAAGATGGCCGAGAGCGCGCCCGCGCCAAGAGTCGCATTGATGCTGTTGTTCGCGGGAGCTGCATACATACCAAGCTTCCAGACGCGCCAGCCGGGGTTATTGACACCGGCGTCCCAGGCCCAGTCGGAGTAGAGCGATTCGCCTTTGGAGTTTTTCGCGCCGCCGATCGCTCTTTCGAACGCCGCGATTTGATCTGCCGTCAGACACTTCTCGTCTTTCGCGCCACTGCAGGTCAGCGCGGCGAGCTTCGGCTGCACGACCGTCAGCCTGCACGCGCCGAAATTCGCGATCATGCCGTCTTCGAGGCCGTCCAGTTTGTCGCAGGCACTGAGAATCGCGTTCGCGATCAGCGTCATGTCGGCATCGGTATAAGTCTTGTTGACGAACGGCTCGCCGTTGGGATCGTTCACTCCCGCGGCCTTTGCCACCGCCGCGAAAGACTGTGTGTCCCACGCTTCGGCGATGGCGGCCTTGGGCAGTTTGAAGCCGGGCGAACACGCGAGGATGCCGTCGAAATACTCCGGAAAGCGCTGCGACATCATCATGCCCTCGCGTCCGCCTTCAGAGCACCCCACATAATACGACCGCTCCGGCGCTTTCCCGTAATAAGCCCGGATAATCGCCTTAGCCGCCTGCGTGACCTGATCGTACGAGTTGTAGCCGAAATCCAGCCGCGCCTGCTCGTCGAATCCGAACGTCTGCGTGCCATTCAGTCTGGGATCGTTGTTCGTCGCGTTGCTGTGCCCGGAATCCTGCGATACCACGGCATATCCAAGCTGCAGCGCATTCCCCGGCTGCTGCCCCTGCAGACTGCCGTAAGCGTCGCCGACATTGCCGTTCGATCCTCCGCCGCCTTCGAAAAAAAATTTGCTGTTCCACGCAGTGGGCAGCCGCATATGAAAGTTGATGGCATAGTGCTGGCCGTTCGCGCCGATGCGGTCGTTCATCCTGCCGCGAATCTCGCAATGTTCCGGAAGCGCGGGAACGCCGCCTCGTCCGCCCGGATTGCCCACCGCCGCGCTGGCCGGTTTCAGCGCAGCAGAAGTGATGGCTGTCGTTGCATTGGGCAATTGCGTAAGCCCGGTCAGGGCTGCGCATTTCTCCGCGCTCTGAGCGAATGCCACCGCAGGCAGAAAAAGTACAGCTATTGAAAAAGTTATCCGGATCGGCATGGCGTCTTTCATTAGATTAAAACGCCGCTGAAAAAGCCAGGAGAGACTCAACTGCCGGGTCTTCTCTACCCACCGGGGATCCAGCGGGGACGCCGGCGTCGGGGTCATTGACATGGAGGCCGGCTTCCACTACTTTTGTTTGTTGGCGCGCATAGCGGCCCTCCGCCCGCTGCGCTCTTAGGGAGTTCTGAAAATGCCGGGTCTGGTTCGGACACGCGGATTGTATCCGCGTCGCCTGATGAGTGCGAATATCGCGTTAACCGTAGTTCTTGCGGCATCGTCGGCCGCTTACGCTCAGAACGATAAGCAGGCATCGGGCAAGTCTTTCGATCCGCACGATCTCTCCGGATACTGGGACCTCACCAACGCCGGCCAACCGCGCGGCGCCCTGAACGAAACCAGCAGCAATCGGCCGCAAATGACCGCATCGGGCCTCGAAAAGTTCCACAAGACCAGGACGGCCTTTGACGCCAAATCACTGGGCAGCGGCGCCCACCCGAACGAAAAAGACTGGAACGATCCCGTCCGCTGGTGCGATCCCCCGGGTTTTCCGCGCATCCTCTGGGGCCCCAAGCCGCCCGAAATGCGGTTTGCCCAGGCCGCCGAAGAAGTCATTCAGTTTTTCGGGAATAATCGCGTCTGGCGCGACATCTGGACCGATGGGCGGCAACTTCCGGGCGACGACGCGGACTCGCGCTGGTTCGGCTATGCAGTCGGCCATTGGGATGGTGATACCTTCGTCGTCAACTCGAACAATTTCACCGACACCAGCTGGCTCGACCAATACGGCTCCCCGCACAGCGATGAGATGACTGTCGAAGAGCGCTACCGCCGCGTGGACCACGACCATCTGGAGCTGATCCTGAATATCACCGACCCCAAGACCTATGTGGGGACGTGGAAAGGCGACAAGAAAATCTTTAAGTTAGCGGCAAAGCCGGCCGGCGCGGAGTTCAACGATCTCCCTGAGAATATCTGTGTCTGGTCCGAGACCAGGCGGCCGGTCACCCCGTAGCATTCTTACATCAGGAGATATCAAATGACGCGTAAGCTTCTGACTCCCTCTCTTATGACGCTGGGCCTGCTGGCGATCTGTGCACCCGTATTCGCCCATCACGGAACAGCGGGGGTGTACGACTATCGCTATCGCATCACGACTAAAGCGACTGTGACCGAATACGTATGGGCCAACCCCCATGTGCAGATTTATTTCAGTCTGAAGAACGACAAGGGTGAAGACGAGACCTGGGGTGTCGAGACAGTAAGTCCTGGCAATGCTCTCGCCAACGGATGGACGAAGAAAACCTTCAAGCCCGGCGACCAGCTCCTCGTCAGCTTCGTTCCTGCCAAGAACGACAGGCATTTCGGAACCTGCACTCAATTCGTTTTCGTCGCTGACGGAAAAAGGTTCGGTGGCAACGGACGGTGCGGCATGGGATCGGAAGCCGTCGACATGAACACGCTTCCGATAAAGCCCGGCTACACGACGGTTGAAGTCCAGCTGCCCAAAGACACCCGCGAGAAGCCTGAGTCTGAGCAGGAAAAGTAAGAGAGGTTGAAGTCTCCGCAGAACCCGTTATGAAGGGAGTTTCCTCATGAGGTATCGACTCATAGCCTCTTTCTTTGCTCTTGCGGCCATTGCACAGATTCTCTCTGCGCAGAACGGCCGTCGGGGCCGCGCGCCGGAACCTCCACCCAGCAATCTGCCGTTTGACCCGCACGACATCTCCGGCATCTGGCGCAACCCCGGAGGATTTGATGTTGCCTTAGGCAACCAGCGTCCTCCGATGATGGACTGGGGGAAAGAGCAGTGGAGTAAGACGCGCGCGTCCGCCAGAAATTCGCCCCTGGCTTTTGGATTCTATAAAGACCAGAAGGACTGGAACGATCCACTCTTCGAGTGCACTCCTTCCGGCTATCCCCGCAACCTGGACTACAGTAACTATCGCTTCGTTAAGCTCGACAACGAGTTCGCGGAGTTCTTCGAACGGGACCGCATGTGGCGCGACCTTTGGACCGACGGCCGCAAGCTTCCCGGCCCCGAGGCAAAGCCGCGCTGGTATGGCTACGCGACTGCTCACTGGGATGGAAACACTCTTGTGGTGGAATCTTCCGGCTACGATGAGCGCACCTGGGTGGATCCCTATGGCTCAATCCACAGCGATCAGATGCGCATCGAAGAGCGTTACACGCGACTCGATCATGACACTCTCGAATTCAGCCTGACTCTCACCGATCCGAAGGCCTATGTGGGAACCTGGGGCGGCAGGAAGCTGAAGTTGAGACTTATGAACTCCTCCCAGCAGATCCAGAAAGGTCTTTGGGGCAAAAGGCCGGATGGCAGCGCTTACGGAGACATTCGCGAAGAGTATTGTGTCTATTCCATCGAGCAGCAGTTCTGGCAGGGACGGCCGCTCGACGGAGTCGGCGACGACGATAAGAAATAGGATGGGAGAGCTGTGAAAAAATCCGGGGGCTCGCCGGCCCTCATCCTTTTGTCTATTCTTCCGACCGCAGCCCAGAACCTTCCGCCAAAGCCGCTCTTATCCGAACAGGCATTCAAAAACGTCACCGTCCTCAAAGGAATTCCGGTGGACGAGTTCATGGACACCATGGGCTTCATCGCCGCCTCCACGAACTATAACTGCACCGATTGCCACGTCGAACCTAAGGTAGAGGGCGACTGGAGCGTATACGCCCTGGAAACTCCCCGCAAGGCGGTCACGCGCCGCATGATCCTCATGGTTCAGGAGATTAACAAGAACAGTTTCGGCGGCGCGCGCCTCGTGACCTGCTACACCTGCCATCGCAACCTGCAGGGAGCGCCCAGAGTGACGCCGAGCCTGAAGGAACAATACGGCGAGCCGCCCGATCCCGATCCGAATGCCATCGAGATTACCCGCCAGGCCGCGGACGCGCCAACGGCCGCCCAGGTCTTTGATAGGTATCTTCAGGCCATCGGCGGCGCGGGGAGGGCAGCAGCCATCACTGCCATCGTCTTCAAGGGCACCTATCAGGGCTACGCCGAACCGACGGCTCCTGTGGACATCTACGTGAAGGCGCCCAATCAGCGCGCTATGTTCGTCCATACCGACGCCGGGGACCGCACGACCACCTTCGATGGCGCGCGGGGCTGGATGGCTGCGCCGGCCGCCGACAAGCCGTTTCCGGTGATTGCATATTCCAACGGAGACCTCGATGCTGTAAGGCTGGACGCAGTGCTCTCCTTTCCGGCAGGAATCAGGCAGGCGATAACCAGGCCTTTGGCCGGTTCCGGCAGCATTGACGATAAGGACGTCACGGTAGTGCAGGGGACCGCGGCCGGCGGAAGCTCCACGGTAAAGCTCTACTTCGATAAACAGTCAGGGCTGCTTGTGCGTCAGGTTCGCTATGCCAACACAATGATCGGCCGCGTTCCGGTACAGGTCGATTACAGCGAGTACCGCGACGTCGCGCCTGCCGGAGTGAAGCTTCCGTTCCACGTCATCACCACCTGGACGGACGGCCGCTCGGACGTAAAGCTAAGCTCTGCGGAAACGAATATCGCGATCGACGCCGCGAAGTTCAATCAGCCGCCCCCTCCGGTTCGCCCGAAACCCTGAAGCGCATACTCGCGCCAATATCACTCAGCCGCTCCCACCGCCGACAGCGGAATCGTTACGGTGCCGATTCTTCCCGTCGCCATGTTGGCAATGAGAATCCGGAACTGCACCGCTTTGGCGGGGATCTTCACTTCATTGCGATAAAGAATTCCGTGTTTTACCGCGGTGTCCCATGTGGCCCGGCTGAAGTTCAAATCAACGGTTTGATCGAGAGCCGGGCGGTCGCCGGCGATGCTGCCATCAGCAGCCATAAACATCGCTGCAACTTCCAGCCTGCCGGTCCGGCGGTTGCCCGCCGGAGCTAAATCGAGGCTGGTCACGTCGAGAATGGCGTCGAACCGCAACCTCTCCGAAGTCGCCGATTTCCGGCTTGCGCCGCGCCGGTTCGTCGTGGTCTGCTTTGCCGATGCCTGCGTGGTCTGATCTGCGATTCGCCGGGCCGAGGCCGCGACCGGGATGGCCCGGGCGTCCGCCGGACTGAACATGGCTTGCACCAGATCCGCCGCTTTCGCCGGTCCCGGGTTGCGCGGCGGCGTCGTCTGGTAGGTGGTTCGGTAGCGCAGCACAACGCCCGGGCGCTTCACACGCACCGCAACCTGGTGAGTCCGCGCAATACTGTCGTCGCCGGAGGGGTAAAAGCCGAGCGTGTAATTGGAGCGCCCGTCGTCGATGGCTTCACGAATCGCCACGTCAAGGTCGTCGCGATCGAAATACGCGACGCCGCCGGTCGCCGCCGCCAGCGCCCGCAGCGGCAGGTGGGTGAGTTCTTTGTCGGTCTTCAGTCCGATTACCGAACCGTGCGCGTCCACCGGGTAGACGGCGACATCCGCCGCCCTGAGTTTTTGCAGCACGGCAGGACCGATTGGAAACGTATAGGCAACCCAGATCAGATTCTTTCTTCCAGGAATCGCAGCGACGTGACCGGCGACCGCCTCTATTTCATTGCGCAGAACTTCGGATTTGTTTTCCGCCGGAATCACGTCCTGCGCCGGTTTCCACTTCCGCAGCGTTTGTTCCAGAGATTCGCGATCCTCGGTGAATTCGCGGATCACCCAGAGCTTGTAGCCTGTCGCGTAAATCGCCACGTTCTCTCCCGGCGGCAGGGAATGCAGAGCTTTGACTGCCTTCTGAATGGCCCAGATCGCGCCGCTTCCTCCCTGGTTTTCGTCGGCGAGCGCTGTCATCAGGGTATCCAGAACAATCACGGAGTAGCCGCTGTGCACGCCGTTCCGCGACTCGCTGAGGTTGGTGAATGTGCCCGGCGGGAGCGGCTGCGCTGCCACGCCCGGCCCCTCGGACTCATTCAGAAACACGCGAATCTCCTGGGATAAGCCATTGTCCGCGAGTTCAAAATCCTCCTGGCGGAGATCGGTGACAGGCCTGCCATTCTTGTCTTCCGCAATCACTCGAACCTGAACCAGCTGAGTGCTGCTCTGAAAAGTCGCAGGCGGAGGCGCGTCCGGCGCATCCTGCGGCATCGGCGCCGCCTGCACGATCAGGCAGAGAAAGAAAAGCCAGAGCCGGCACAAGCGCCTCTTCAGGACCTCGTCGTATAGCTCTGAGCGAAGCACGCCCAATTTTAGTACGACTCAGGATCGTATATCAACAAAGTGACCGCACAGGGCCGCTGAGATCGAGGACCGACCGGCCATCCATCCCGCGATTGCGCACCGGTTCCAGCATGCTAATCTCGAATCCGCATTGACATCATTTCAGAATCGTTAAAGGAATCGCTTGTGGCTCGCGGCAGGTTTCTTCGTCTCTTCATCGGCAACATGGCGTCCGGCAAAACGCGTCATCTTCTCACCGAAATCGACACGTTACGCAAATACGGCAACAAGAAAATCGCTGTCTTTAAACCGGCCACCGATTCGCGCAGCGGCTTCAACTCCATCCGCAGCCGCAAAGGCGATGAGGACGCGGCTGAAGAGATCTCCGCCACCAATCCGAACGAGCTCTGGCGCGTCCTGCGCATGAACGAGTCGGCGCTCGGCTGTCGTTTCGATGTCATCGCTTTCGATGAGGTCCAGTTTTTCGGACGCGATTCCGGCTTTTTCCGCGTCGTGAAGGACCTGCTCAGCGAAGGCTACGACATCCTCGCCGCCGGCCTCGCCTTCGATTTCCGCGGTGAGCCGTTCGGCGTCACGCCCGATCTCACGTTGCTGGCTGAAGACCGCTGCACGTGGATGACGTCTTACTGCACCAGATGCGGCCAGCGCGCCGCTTACCCGCAACGCATTATCAACGGATTGCCGGCGCATTACAACAGCCCCCAGATTCAGGTGGGAGGCGACGAGACCTATGAGCCCCGCTGCGACGAACATTTCGTGCTGCCCGGCCGCCCTCTGGCCGGCTACGACGAAACCCAGATGCGCTTCGCTCAGGAACCGGGTTAGACGCAGCGGAGGCTGTTGGAACTTTCTTTGGCGTCTGAGGCGGATGCTGCCGTTCGCCGGAAAACTTTGCGCCGTCCCATCGCTCCCAGGCCCAAACAGGCCAGATCAATGGCGGAAAGCGCCGCGCCTGAAGGTTCGGGAGCACCAGCCGGAGTCCCATCGACGGCAAGCGAGTAATTGAAAAGAACGAACGACGACGTCTCCACACTGATGCCGGTCACAGTGTAAACCAGACTGGTCACCGCGTCTTTACTGGGGTAACCCCTCCGGCAGGACCCCGGCTGCCATGGTTTCGAAACGGTGGTAACTTAGCCATATCTATGCGCACAACGATTCTCCTGCTCTCGATCCTCGCGATCACGGCGTTCGGCCAGACGCTGCCCCAGGGCGTCGAAAAAAAGGCAGCCATGGGCGGCATCACGCAATACGATTTCCCCAACGGCCTCCAGGTTCTGCTTTTCCCCGATCCCTCCAGCCCCAAGGTCACCATCAACATGACCTACCTCGTCGGCTCGCGCTTCGAAGGCTACGGCGAAACCGGCATGGCACATCTGCTCGAGCACATGAACTTCATCCGCTCGACCCACGACCGCAATATCAAAAAGGAGCTGGTCGATCACGGCGCACAGTGGAACGGCACTACCGACGTCGATCGGACGAATTACTTCGAGACGGTGACGGCCAGCGATGAAAACCTCAGGTGGGCCCTCGGCCTTGAAGCCGAACGCATGGTGAACATGCGCATCGAGAAGCCGCTGCTCGACACCGAAATGACCGTGGTGCGCAATGAATTCGAGCGCGGCGAAAACCAGCCCGCGCGCATTCTCGAAGAACGCGTCGTCTCCACCATGTATCTGTGGCACAACTACGGCAAGTCAACGATCGGCTCCAAAGCCGACATCGAAAAGGTGCCGATCGATCGTCTGGCGGCCTTCTATCGCAAGTACTATCAGCCCGACAACGCCGTGCTGGTGATCGCGGGCCAGTTCGACGCGTCGAAAGCTCTGGCGATGGTGGCCGAGACAGTGGGCGCGATTCCGCGCCCGGCACGCCGGCTCGATGAGACTTACACCGTCGAGCCCGTCCAGGATGGCGAGCGCTACGTGGAGCTGCGCCGCGTTGGCGACAATCCGGTGGTCGAAATCGCATGGCACGCGCCCGCGATGGCGCATCCGGACGCAGCCGCGCTGGAAGTACTCGATGGCATCCTTTCCGGCGGCGGCCGCGGCGGCAGCACCGGGCGTTTATACAAGGCGCTCGTCGATAACAAAAAGGCAATTTCGGTGCGCATCGCGTTCAATGAGCTGCACGACCCGGGTTATGAGATCGCAACTGCAACTCTGAGCAAGGACCAGTCGCTCGACGATGCGCGCAAAACCATCATCGAGACGATCGCCGGTGTGGTGAACGAACCGCCGACAAAAGACGAAGTCGATCGTGAGAAGGCCCGCATCCTGCAGGGCATGGAACAGAGCATGAGCAACTCGCAGCAGGCGGCGCTCAATCTCACCGAAGTCATCGCCGACGGAGACTGGCGGCTTTTCTTCAAAAATTACGACGAGATCAAAAGCGTGACGCCGGATGACGTCGTGCGCGTGGCGAAGCTTTACTTCAAGCCCTCCAACCAGACAGTTGGTGAGTTCATACCGACGCCCGATCCGGACAGAACGACCGTGCCGGATTCGCCCGACCTCGCCAAACTCTTCAGCGGCTACCAGACTTCGATGAAGGTGTCGCAGGGAGACGCTTTCGACCCCACGCCGGCGAACATCGAAAAACATCTGACGCGGTCGAAGCTGCCCAACGGCATGAAAGTGACGCTGCTGCCCAAGACGACACGCGGCGGCACTGTGGTGGCATCCGTCGACGTTCATTTCGGCGACCTCCGGTCGCTGGAGGGAAAGGAAGCGACCGGTGGCATCGCCGGCGCGCTGCTGATGCGCGGCACAAAGACCCGCACGCGCCAGCAGATTCAGGACGAAATGGTGAAGCTGAACGCGCGTATCAATGTGAACGGCGGCGCGACCGGCGCGTCGGCAACGATTCAGACGACGTCGGAAAATCTGGTGCCCGCAATGAAGCTGGTGGCCGATATCCTGCGCGAGCCGGTGTTCCCCGATTCGGAATTCGACCAGGTGAAGAAGCAGCGCCTGGCGGGGATTGAAAACCGGCGGACGGATCCGGGCGCAATTGCGACGCTGGCGCTCGATCGCACGATGAATCCCTATCCGAAGAACGATCCGCGTTACGTCGGAACGATCGACGAAGACCTCGCCGAGCTGAACAAGGTAACGCTGGACGATGTGAAGAAGTTTTACAGCGAATTCTATGGCGCGTCACATGGAGAAGTCGTGATCGTAGGCCAGTTCGATAAAGCCGCGGCGGAAAAAGCTGCTGCCGATTTGTTCGGCAACTGGACCAACAGCGCGCCCTACAAGCGAATCACCGCCGAGTATCACAAAATCGCGCCCGTGGATCTGAAGACGGAAGCCCCGGACAAAGCGGATGCCACCTGGGCCGCCGCGCTGAATATTGAAATGAACGACCGCGATCCCGACTACCCGGCGATGGTGCTGGCCAACTATATGTTCGGCGGATCGATAACCTCGCGCATGGAGGACCGCATCCGCAATCGCGAAGGGCTGAGCTACGGCGCGACCACTAATTTCGGTGCGCCGTCGGAAGGTAACCTGGCGCGCTTCCAGGCGCGGGCCACCAGCAATCCGCAGAACACGCCGAAGCTGGAGGCCATCTTCAGGGAAGAACTCGCGAAAGCCGTGGCCGACGGATTCACCGACAAAGAAGTGGCGGAAGCGAAAAAATCCTTCCACGATCAGAGGGTGGTTGGCCGTTCGCAGGACCCGCAGCTGCTGAACCTGATCGAGACACGCGAGGAGTTCGACCGGACGCTCGACTGGGACACGCAGATGGATGCCAAAGTCGCGGCGCTGACCGCCGCACAAGTGAATGCCGCATTCAAACGGCACGTCGATCCAGCCGCCATTTCGATCTCCAAGGCCGGAGACTTCAAAAAAGCGGGCGCCTTCACGGAATAATTCGGAATTAACTTCCGGCCCGCCCGGGAATAGTTTGCCGCCCGAAAGGCCGGCATCCGTGCTGAAGCGCACGAAAACTGCGCCTCGGGCGGCTTTGGCTGGTGTTTTGCTTCAGACGCGCTGGAGGTTTTCTCTGATGAAGCGCGCGTACTGTCTTGTATGTATTGAGGGGCTGGCGATCGCGATGGCTGCCGGAACGGCCGGAGCCCAGCTTCTGGGCCGCGGGGGTGTTGTCGGGGGCGCAACCGGAACTGCCACCGGTACGGTGAACGGGACTGTAAACCCCGGCGGAGCGGTAGGCGCCGTGGGGGGTGTCACTGAAGGAACCCGAAGCGGAGCGGGAGCGACCACTGGTGCTGCCGACGCAGTTACGACGATGCGGCAGAACACGGCGCTCTCGTCCAGCGCGCAGCCGCTGCTCCCAAAGGGTATGGAACCCTCGCAGGCCGCCGCCGGATTCGAGGATACGAATCACTTCATGACCACGCTGCATGCGGCGCACAACATGAATATCCCGTTCGACCAGCTGAAAGAGAAAACGACGGGAAAGGGACACGTCTCGATCGAAAAAGCGGCGCGCCAGCTGCGGCCCGACCTGGATGAGAAGTCCTTGAAAGACAACCTGAAACTGGCCGAGAAGCAATCCAGCCGCGATATGACGCAGGCATCGACGCCCGGGGGAAAAGATCGGGTGGCATCGAGGTTCGCGTCGAACTCCGAGCTCTCATCGCGCGCGAGCACGATTCTGCCGCCGGGATCGAATGTGGAATCGGCCGCGACGGGATTCCACGACGAAGACCAGTTCCTTTCGACCGCCCAGGCGTCGCACAACCTGAATGTGCCGTTCGCCGACATGAAAGACCGCGTGACAGCCGGGCAATCGCTCGGCGACGCGATTCATGCCATGAAGCCGGAGATGAGCGAGCCGGAAGCGCGCGCCAGTGCGCAGACCGCGGCCACTCAGGCCGCCCAGCTCCGTGCGGGTAAATCGACCAAGGCGCGGGCCAACGCCAATGCCGATGCCAGTGCGCACGCCGATGCGAAAAAGTCGGGCGCAGCCGCGGACGCCAACGCCAACGCGGGTGCGGATGCCCGCGTGAGAAGGTAATGAGGGCGTGTGGGGGAGGCCACGGGCTGGCGTAACATAAAGTCCATGGCTTCTCCAACCGCCGCTGCCGGCGTCGAGATTCTCGATGTCGTCACTCCTGAATACGCAGAGATTCTGACGCCTGATGCGCTCCGGTTTTTGGGCGAGCTGCATCGCCGATTCGACGCCAGACGGCAGGAGCGCCTGTTAGCGCGCGTCAAAGTTCAGGAAGCCATCGACGCCGGCGCTCTGCCCGATTTTCCCGCCGAAACCGCCGATATTCGCGCCAAAGACTGGACTGTCGCGCCGATCCCCAAAGATCTTGAAGACCGCCGCGTCGAGATCACCGGCCCGGTCGAACGCAAGATGGTGATCAATGCGCTCAACTCCGGCGCCAATGTCTTCATGGCGGATTTCGAGGATTCGAATTCGCCAACCTGGCAGAACAACATCGAAGGCCAGATCAATATGCGGGACGCTGTGAACCGCACCATCACTTACGAAAGCCCCGAAGGCAAAAAGTACAAACTCAACGACAAAATCGCGACTCTTCTCGTGCGCCCGCGCGGCTGGCATCTCATGGAGCGCCACTGCCATGTCGACGGGCAGCAGATGTCGGGATCGCTTTTCGACTTCGGCCTCTTCTTCTTTCACAACGCGAAGACGCAGATGGCGAAGGGCACCGGTCCTTATTTCTATCTGCCGAAGATGGAACATTATCTCGAAGCGCGCTTGTGGAACGACGTGTTCGTCTTCGCCCAGGATTACTGCGGCGTCCCGCAGGGCACCATCCGCGCCACAGTGCTCATCGAAACGATTCTCGGCGCATTCCAGATGGACGAAATTCTTTGGGAACTGCGCAATCACTCCGCGGGCCTGAACTGCGGCCGCTGGGACTACATTTTCAGCTACATCAAAAAGTTCGGAAGGCGCGAAGGATTCACCATGCCGAACCGCGCGCTGGTGACGATGGATCGCCACTTCCTGAGCTCATACGTTCAGCTCCTGATCAAAACATGCCATCGGCGCAACATTCACGCCATGGGCGGGATGGCGGCACAGATTCCAATCAAGAACGACGCAGCGGCGAACGAAACAGCTCTGGAGAAGGTTCGCCAGGACAAACTGCGCGAAGTGAAGGCCGGGCACGACGGCACCTGGGTGGCCCATCCGGGCCTGGTGCCGGTGGCGAAGGCGGTGTTCGACGAACACATGAAGACGCCGAACCAGATCTTCGTGAAGCGCGAGGACGTACACATCACGCAGAAGGATCTGCTCGAAGTTCCCACAGGGGAAATCAGCGAGACGGGATTGCGGCTGAATATCAATGTCGGGCTGCAGTATCTGGAATCCTGGCTGCGCGGCAATGGCTGCGTCCCGATCTACAACCTGATGGAAGACGCCGCAACGGCGGAAATTTCCCGCGCTCAGGTGTGGCAGTGGGTGCGCCACAAAGCGAAGCTATCGGACGGCCGCACGGTCACCAAGGAACTGGTCGATCAGACGGTCAATGAGGAGCTGGCAAAGCTGAAAGAAATGCTCGGCGCCGATCGCTTTTCGAGCGGAAAATTCGATCTGGCCGCGAAACTCTACCGTCAGATGATGACGAGCGATCAGTTCGACGAGTTTCTGACCCTCAAGGCGTATCAGTACGTGTAAGAGGCTGTCAGCCCTTCACAGCGCAATGACTCGTTTCACTGCCAGCCGATCGGTCAGCCATCGCGCCATCTTCTCTTTGTACGGCTCCGAGATCGCCGGATTGCCTTCCCACCAGCGCACGCCGTGTCCGGCGCCGCGCACGGGAAACAGTTCGCAGCTCGCACCCACCGCGGTCATCTTTTCGCACATGGCGCGCGATTGATCAAAAGGCACCAGCGGATCGGCCGTGCCGTGGATCAGCAGGAAAGGCGGCATATCGGGCCGCACATTCGCGATGGGCGAAAGCTGTTTCAGGCGCCCGCGCAGCAGCACCTCAAGCGGCGTCCCTTTGAACCGGTCGCGAATCTGCGATGGAATGAGTTCGGTGCTGTCAAGCAGGCCGGTCAGATCGGTCGGCGCGTAAAGCGCCACCACGGCTTTGACCGGAACCGCAAAGGCCGCCATGGCGGCGAGTTGGCCGCCCGCCGATTCGCCCACCAGCGCAATGCGGTCCGGATCGACTCGGTACTCGGCTGCGTGGTCGCGTACGAATCGGACCGCCGCAACCACGTCGTCGATTGCAGCGCCGAACTGGAGCGGATCGCTCACCAGCCGGTAGCTGATGGAAAACCACGCGATCCCCGCATCGGCGAGCGGCGGCAGAAGCGGCGCAACATCGATACGGCGGTCACCTCGCACCCAGCCTCCACCGTGCACAACCACAGCCGCGGGAAAAGGCCCTTTGCCGTCGGGGATCGATGCGTCGAACTGCAGACTGACGCCGTTGACGCTGGCGTACTCAATGTCTTTGCGAACTTCGGCAGCGTATGCGGACGAAACCATGGCTGCAAGGCAGATGGGCAGAAACCATCTGATGGGGAACATCTCTTTATTATTGATGCTTCGTGACGCCCCGCCGTTTCGGGTCCTGCGATAGACTTGGAAACCGAAAAGGAGACATCAATATGAATCGACTGATTATCGCCGCGCTTGCGTTCGCTGCCGCCGCACCGGTTTTCGGCGCGTTGCCGGTCGAGCCCGCGAAGGACCAGGCGGCGCTGCTGAAGAGCAGCGACCCGGTGCTGGCGCGCAACAAGAAGGCCGCATACGACTTCTTCCGCATTGTCCTGCAGGCCCGGCACCTCGAAGATGCCGATAAATTTATGCGGGTGGACTATATGCAGCACAATCCGAATGCAGACACCGGAATGAAGGGCTTCAAGGAGTATTTCCAGAAGCTGGGCGGACGGAAAGACGTGGCCGCGACGCTTCCGGGGCTGGTCGCGATTCAGGCTGAAGGGGATTATGTGACGCTGTCGTTCGTACGCGAGTATCCGGAGCCGAAAGATAAGAGCCAGAAATATACGACGACCTGGTTTGACATGCTGCGTTTCGACAAAGACGGCAAGATCGCCGAGCATTGGGACTGCGCGACGAAGTAGTCAGTCATGCGGACGATTTTGGTGCTGGCGGCGCTGGCTGCCGGCGCCTACGCACAAAAGACTAAAGACAATCCGGCCGACTGGCCGATGTACACGCGCGATCTTGCCGGGACGCGCTACTCGCCGCTGAGCCAGATCGACGCCTCGAACGTCGCGAAGCTGCAGCAGGCGTGGACGTACAATCTGCGGGCGGCGGCTCCCCCGGCGGCTCCTGAGGCTCCGGCGCAGCAGGGCGACTTCGCGGCGGAAGCCGCAGGGCGCGGCGGCGGGCGCGGCGGAAACGGGGTGAATGCGGAGGCGACGCCCATCGTCGTCAACGGCACAATGTATCTGCCGGCCGGCAGGCGTGTGATCGCGCTCGATCCGGAGACGGGGAAAGAAAAGTGGGTGGCGCAGCTGCCCTTTTCGACCACCGCGCGCGGCGTCGCGTTCTGGCCTGGCGACAAAGACAATCCTCCGCGCATTATTCTGACCGCCACCACGCATCTGGTTGCCCTGAATGCAAACACGGGCAGAATCGATCCCGGCTTCGGCAAGGAAGGCATCGTCGACATCGAAGTGCCGTGGAACGGGGTGCCGGCGATATTCAAAAACGTCGTCATGCTGGGGGCGACCGTGGGCGAAATTCCGATCGGTCCGCCCGGCGACTCGCGCGCGTTCGATGCGCGCACCGGCAGGAAGCTCTGGGAATTTCATACTGTGCCGCGGCCCGGCGAAACCGGATTCGGCAGCTGGGAGAAAGACAGCTGGAAGGGATTTTCCGGCGTCAACGTCTGGGGCTGGTATCTCACGGCCGATGAAGAGCGCGGCATTCTCTTCATGCCGTTGGGCAGTCCGGCGGGCAATTACTACGGCGGCGACCGCCCGGGTAACAATCTCTTCGCCAATTCCATTGTGGCCGTCGATGCGAACACCGGTAAATACCTTTGGCACTTTCAGACCGTGCACCATGATCTTTGGGATTCGGACCTGCCGCCGGCCCCCAGCCTGATCGACATCACCGTAAACGGAAAGAAGATCCCGGCGCTCGCCCAGATCGGCAAGACCGGCTGGATGTTCATCCTGAATCGGGTCACGGGCAAGCCAGTATTCGGAGTCGAAGAGCGTCCGGTTGCGAAAGGCGATGTGCCAGGCGAGTGGTATTCGCCGACGCAGCCGTTTCCGCTGAAGCCACCGCCGCTGGCGCGGGAGAGCTATAAGCCCGAAGACATGGTCACTGCCGAAGACACCACGCCGGAACATGTGAAAGCCTGCCAGGATCTGGTGGCGCGCAGCGGCGGATTCTACAACGCCGGGCCGTTTACGCCGTTTCTCTATCACGAAGCGGGCGCACCGCCGAAAAGCACGATGATCTTCCCGGGCAATGGCGGCGCTAACTGGGGCGGTCCCGCGGCCGATCCGAAAACCGGTTGGGTTTACGTCCAGACGCACGACACCGCGCTGGTTGGTTGGGTTGAAAAGAAAGTCGAAGGCGGCAATTACGGCAGCGGCAACGGCTCGCCTCAGCTTTACGATCGCGGCAGCGTGGACGGGCCGGGGCCTTATCACGGGTTCAGCGCCCAGGCGAAAGACGCGAACGGGAAGGTGCTCGGCACCTGGCCCTGTCAGAAACCGCCGTGGGGCCGGTTGATCGCTGTCAACGCCAACACCGGTGAAATCGCCTGGCAAGCCCGTCTGGGGCTATCAGAAGGATTGCCCGAGGGCAAACAGCTTACCGGCAACAGCGGCAGTGCCGGGCCGATCGTAACCGCCGGCGGCCTGGTTTTCATAGGCGCGACCAATGACAGCCGCTTCCGGGCGTTCGATGCGAAGAACGGGCGTGAGCTGTGGATGGCGAAGCTGGCGCGGAACGCGAACGCCAATCCCATCACCTATCAGGGAAAAAACGGGAAGCAATACGTAGCCGTGGTCGCGACGGATTCCGTCGCCGTTTTTGCACTTCCTTAGCAACCAAATTGTGCCTCGCGGCGTCTTCTTCCGAAAGTTCAGAGTTTCGCAAAAGGCCCCGAACCATACCCTGAGGTACCATTCGAATTGCTGAAGACCAGGCTCTTTTTCATCCCGTTTTTCTTAACTTTGACCCTGAGCGCGCAGAACGTCCGCTTTAATGTCGCGGCAGGCTGCTCGCCCGTCGCTCAGTCGCTGGGCGGCATCGATGTGACGCTTACGCCGAGCAAGACTCCGCTGACCGTGGCCAACTTCATGACCTACGTGAACAGCGGAGCTTACACCTGTACGCTCATTCATCGCTCGACGAATATGGTCAATAACGTGCAAAATCCGCCCTATGTGATTCAGGGCGGCGGATACATTCTCGGGCCGGGCAACGTTCCTCAGCTGTATACACCGATCAATCCGCCCGTGACCAACGAATTCAGCGCGTCCAATACGGCCGGAACACTGGCAATGGGACAGTCCATCGCCGGAATCGACAGCGCCACCAATCAGTGGTACTTCAATACCCAGGATAATTCCGCCGGGCTGGATCCGGGCAAATACACGGTGTTCGGAACTGTGGCCAACGATTCGAGCTTCGCTGTAATGACAAACGTCAATGCGCTGCCGACATTTATTTACAACGCCGGCAACAGTGCGAACTTTGCGGATCTGCCGCTCTACAACTATTCCTGCCCCAGCGGAACCTGCGGACTGATCAAGCCGGCCAACTACATATTCGTCACGTCGATTGCGACAATCGGCGCGCCAGCGGTGAGTGCCGCGGGTGTAGCCGATGCGGCAACCGCGCTGAACAACAACAAGACCGGAATTTCGCCCGGCGAGATCATTACGTTTTATGGCGCGAATTTCGGATCGGCGAATGCGAGCTACATGGGACCGGTGAATGTGCAGGGAATCGAGCTGAACAGCGCCGGAAACGTGATCACAAATCTCGAAAGCACGCAGGTTACATTCAACGGAGTTCCGGGCGCGATGGTTTTCTCTTCGGATCAGCAGATTGCCGTCGTCGCGCCTTATGAAATCGCGGGGCAGAGCACGGTGAATGTGGTTGTCTCCTATCTGGGAGGTTCCTCCGGCACAATGACGTTTAACGTGGCGCCAACGACTCCCGGGCTGTTCACCCTGACGCAAGCCGGCCAGGGGGACGCAGCGATTGTTCGTCTGAGCGATGCCTCGGTCATCAGCAAGTCCAATCCGGCATCGGTCGGGGACACGCTGGAGCTTTATGGCGAAGGCTACGGAGCCGCAACGGCAAACACGGCGTTGCCGGACGGAGCCGTGGTGAACACGACGTTGCCCGTGCCGGCGGCGAAGGTCACTCTACTCATCGACGGAACCGCGGTACCTACAATCTACGCGGGCGGGGCGGGCGGCGACGTAAACGGCGTTATGCAGATCAACTTCAAAGTTCCGCAGCTGACGCCGGGCACCCACCAGCTTCAGATTCAGGTGGGAAGCACCACCAGCCCGGCCGGCGTGACGCTGCAAACGATGTAGCAGCGCCGATCGGCTCAGTGCCGGAAGTGGCGAATGCCGGTGAAAACCATCGCGGCGTTCAGACTGTCGGCCGCTTCGATAACCTGTGGATCATTGACCGAGCCGCCGGGCGTGATGAAGGCAGTCGCGCCGTGTTTCACGGCCATTTCGAGACCGTCGGCAAATGGGAAGTAGGCGTCTGAGGCGACGACCGATCCCGCCAGCGGCAGATGCGCTTTCATGGCGCCGATATTGACCGAATCCACGCGGCTCATCTGCCCCGCGCCCACTGCCACGGTCTGGCCGGGGCGCG
>Ga0335085_10005969_pt1 | contig 19379 bp, 13 predicted proteins | sample Lox_Sample_45_FD_206712 | JGI IMG/M metagenome (GOLD analysis project Ga0335085, IMG submission 206712) | Soil microbial communities from Loxahatchee National Wildlife Refuge, Florida, United States - Lox_Sample_4.5 | ecosystem: Environmental > Terrestrial > Soil > Wetlands | place: USA...
AAAACGGCTCCCCGTCGGGTTTGCTGCGCAAACCCCGCCTTTCAGGAAGGCATAATAAGCAAGCGACGATAGCTTGCATTTTCGTCTCTCCCAAAAACTCTCGATGGGAAGCCATTCCCGAAAATCCAAGGACGATGCATGCTCGGCCAAGTCAGAATTTATGCAACAAGCCGTCCAACGTTGCGTGCAACAATTTCGCTTCGATGCGTTTTTCCCCGAATTGCGCCTCGCGATAAATGTTTGTGCGAGTGAAGGAAATTTGGTAATATATTTTTTCAAACGTTCCCACCGAGGCGCTCCGAGCGCGCCACGTGCGCCACTGCTTTGTTTGGACGCCGGAAGGCCCGGCGGAGGTCCTAAGCCGCAGCCCGTAGGATGGGTTGAGCGCAGCGAAACCCATCATTGCGGCGGTGCCGTGCTGCAGCCGCCCAAGATCGGCTTGGGTATAGCCGCCCGTTTCCATGCGGTAGCGGATCGCCTAAATCGTGCCGGGCGGGTCGATCGGCCAGCGCTTGCGTTCGTAGTCCTCGACGATCAATGCGAGAAGATCGAAGCGATCCGCCTCCGGCGTGCCCGGCTTCGGTTCGTTTTCGAAGTACCGCCGATCTCTTCGAGGGCCTCGTCGTATTCGGTTTCAGTACGAATTGGACGGATCATTTTCTTCGCCATGACACGGTCTCAGGATCGATGCGATCGTATTCAGCATTATGCCTTCGGCGAATCCGCCCTACGCGCTCAATCAGACCTATGTTTGTTTATCCGCCGGAAACAGCCCGTGCCTCTCGAGAAAATCGATCATGTAGCGATCAAACAGCCACGGCTGCTCGATCTGGCAGGCGTGGCCGGCGCCGTAGAGGATTTTCATCTCGCAGCCGGGGATGCGTTCCTTGAGCGCCGCCGCGCGCGGATGTGAGCCGTCTTCGCTGCCGGTGAGGATGATGGTCGGGCAGGCGATGCGGGAATGATGATCGTCCGCATCGGGCTGCGCCAGTGCCTGAAACTGGTAGATGATCGATTGCACGTCGGCGTGCGCGTTGCGCTCGGCAAACAGGTCGGCGAAAAAATGCGCAAGCGGGCTCGCGCGAAAGGCCGGGCTCAGATCCTCGAAGGTGTAGCCCCAGCGATAGCCGACGCCTTGCTCGCGATAGGCGGCGATGCGCTTGGCGGTGAATTCCTTGCCCGGGTTGTAGCCGGTGCCGGAGAGCACGAGCGCGGCGGTGCGCTTGGGGTGCTGGTGATACATGTAAGGAGCGATGGCCGAGCCGACCGAACAGCCGACCAGGATGGCGCGCTCGCCAGGGAACGCGTCGTCGACCGCTTCCCAGCAGGCTTGCGCCATATCGTCCATGGTGAGGCCGGGCTTGGCTTTCGGCGAACGGCCATAGCCGGGAATGTCGATGGCGATGCAGCGGTACCAGGTCGACAGATGCGCCATCTGGAAAATCCAGCACGACTGATCCATCGGATTGGGATGCACGAATGCGATGACCGGGCCGCTGCGCCCCATCCGCTCGTAATAAAGCGGTCCCTCGATATGATCGGCCATGCCGGCTTCCTCCCGCGTGATTGTTGTGCGGTAAAACATACACCGGTTCGCCGGCCGTCGCTGTTGAGCGAGGCGTTGCCGGCTTTGGAAGCCGTCGCTGCAAAAATATTGCACATATCAGTGCGCAACCTTCCACCCCGTTGACTGTCCAAACCCGTCAGCGGATAGGTCTGTCAGTCAGCCTTGCGAGGATGCGAATTGAAGTGATCCGACCATGTGGCGTCACGCGCTATTTCCGACACGCGACGATGCGATCAAGCTTCTGCCTTTCCACCTTGCGGCGGTTATCCGATACCGCCGTTGATAAATCTCCGCCGAACGCTGAACCGCAGACGATACCAAAGACATGCTTATTTAATCTGAGAACCGGATTGACAGGCGTGTCATCGCAGCTTCATTGTTCAAACAAATACTTGCTGAACGCGGAATAGAATTACGTATCGTGATTGGGGGCGACCTTTCGCGAAAACGGATGTTTAGGCCGTAGCGCGATTCCCGATTATGACCGCCGCCGCCCCCAGAGAAGTTAGAGGGCGCTATGGTGTTGACTTATTACGGGCAATACGGCGCGCCGGGAACATACGGTGTCAATCCCGGAGAGAGCGGTACCGCCGGTCAGACCGCGCCTCCGCTTAACTACACCTTTAGCAACCCGAATATCCAAACCAAGATCACCGGCGGCGCCGGGGGAGCCGGCGGCTATGCGGCGGTCGGCGGCAGCGCCGGCGCCGGTGGCGATGGCGGCTATGTCTACAATTACACCAAGGGGACATATAACAGCACGAACGGGCTTTACACCTATCAGGCAGTCGTCGGTGGCAAGGGGGGCGATGCTGGTTCGTACTACAGTTCGCCCGGTCGCGGCGCCAATGGCGGCAATGGGGGCGCTACCGTTGAATACGTATCGGCGGTCAATAACACGGGTAATACCAACGTTCATGCCTATGCTACGGGCGGAGCCGGCGGGGCTGGGATTGGCAAATACTCGGGCGGCGGCGCCGGCGGAGCAGCGAGCGTTAAGGCATACGGAGCCGGCGTCGATGTAGTCGTCGGGGTCTATCAGACCGGCGGCGCCGGTGGCGCCGGAATTGAATATGCGTCGGCTGCCCGCGGCGCTGACAGTTCGCTCTTCAACGCCGTGAGCGGGCGAACGAGCGGTGGCGAACTGCGATTGAAGCAGACCGCGACCGGCGGCGCCGGCGGTTACGGTTTCCGCGGCGGTGTCGCGGGTGCCGGCGGTAACGCGACCTCCAGCCTCTCATTCAACGACACAATCAATCCCGTTGCCGCAAAATCCCTCTATGGGAAGAGCACGGCCACCGGCGGGGCTGGCGGTGCGGGCGAACTTGGCTACGCCAATGGAGCCATGGGTGGAGAGGCCTCTGCATCGGTCACGGTTATCGGCGCGCCGACGACGGTTATTGATAGTTTCGGCGATGCAGCCGGTGCTTTCGCCAGTGCAACCGGCGGAGCCGGCGGCCCTGGAAATGGTGGTGGGGCGGGAGGCGCCGCAACTGGTGCGCACGCGGTGGCGATTGCCTTGGGTGCCGTCAGCGGCCGCACTTACGCGCGGTCCGACGAGACTGGGGGAAGCGGCGGCAACGGTTATGGACTTGGGAATTCCGGCGGCGCCGGCGGCGCGGCCAGCGGATCGAGCGCCTATGCGTCCGGCTTTTCGGCGGTGGCCACTGTGCAGCAGACCGGCGGCGCCGGCGGCAAAGGCCACAACGGCGTGGCCGGCGGATCGGGCGGCAACAGCGACCTGACCAACGCGGTCAGCGGGCGGACAAGCGGCGGATATCTGGAGCTCATTCAGGGTGCGACCGGCGGGTCGGGTGGATCCAGCTATGGCGCTGACGCGGGCGGGGGAGGCACTGCGAGCGCGAGTCTCGTCTTCGACGACGCCGTGAACCCGGTGGCGGCAAGCTTCATCAAGGGCGTCAGCTCCGCCTATGGCGGCAACGGCGGTTCGGTCAATTCCGGTGGCGCGGGCAACGGTGGGATCGGCGGCACGGGGCAGTCCTCGATCGCTCTTACCGGATCGAGCATCGTCAAGACCTATGCGGATGCCTCTGGCGGGACGGGGGGGCGCGGCTATGGCAGCGGCAAGCATGGTGGTGCCGGCGGCACCGCGAGCGCGGCGCACTCCTACGCCTCGGGCTTTTCCGCGCGTGCCGCAGCCTATCAACGCGGCGGTAGCGGCGGCGGCGGCACCGGCGGTGCGGATGGTGGAGCCGGAGCCGCGAGCACGCTGACGAATGCGGTCACCGGGCGGACGACCGGCGGCTATCTGCAATTAAATCAGGTCGCGGTCGGCGGGGCCGGCGGTAACAGCGACGGGGCGACAGCAGGCGCGGGCGGAGCAGCCACATCGAGTTTCACATTCGATGATGTGACGGCAAACCCGATTGCCGCGAGTTCGCTTAGCGGCCGGGCTGTCGCCCGCGGCGGAGCTGGCGGCGGGGGCGGAAGCTCCGGAATTGCCGGCGGCGGCGGTGCAGCTTCGGTGGGGGTAGATGTTGCCGGGGCATTCGGCGTTACCGCTCTCGGCTATGCCCACGGGGGTCAGGGCGGCTCAATCGCGGGTGGTTACGGCGCGCCCGGTGGCAGCGCCTATACCAAAGCTTTTGCGACCTCAAAGGGCCACGGGCAATCCAGCACTGCGACTGCGCACGCAAACGCTTATGGCGGCGCCGGCTCCATCGTTGGCTCGGCCAACGCGAACGCTTCGTCTAACACCGCGAACGGCCAGCAGGCCGAGTCGGATGCCTTGGCGCAGGGCTCGAGCGGATATGCGATGGCGGCATCGTCTACCGGTGGCGCCGGGGCGGTTATCTCTGCGCAGGCGAACGCCGTGGCGCCGGGGGGCGGCACGGCGACAGCCAAGACCCTGGTCGATGCCGGGACCGTCTTCAGCTTTGACGCCGGGAGCCTCGATTCCGCGTACAGCTTCGCGACCGAACTGCCCTCAGCCGAGACTGTGAACGATGCCTTGGCAAGCCATGCCAATGTCGAAGTCGTTCTGGGCCTGCCGGCGGCCTTCATCTTCGGTGCGGCGACCCAGGGTGCTGCCTATTCGCCGGGCGCGAGCGGGACGGTCACCTACAAGAGTTCGTCGTCGTGGCTTCTTGACACTTCCCAGCTTCAAGGCGACCTCGACATCGGGCTGCTCGATGAGCAGACCTCGGGCAGTGGCTTCGACTCGATCGAACTCGAAATCGATGTCGGAGGCGCGCAGCAATTTGATCAGGGTTTCACCTCGCTGGCTTTGGCGCAGGCCTTCTTTACCGACGACGTGCTCGACCTCGGCGCTCTCGCGGGCGCGCCAGGATTGGAGGTGGCAGTCAACTTCACTCTTGTCACCAGTAGCCCGGATTCAGGCTTCAGCTTCGACTATTTCATCGGCACGGCCCCGCCGGTGACGGCATTTGAAGCGAATGTCGTGACAGCTTCGGGAAGTTTCGGGGGCGATTATCTCTGGAGCAATCCTGATAACTGGAGTCTCGGCGCGGTGGCGAGCGGCGACGCCGTGACCATCACCGGCGGCCCAGCTGTCTCTGTCGATGACGTCAGCGGGCTTCAACTTCCGGGCATCACACTTGCTGACAACGCGACATTGCTGGTCGCAGCCGACACGCTCACCATCGACGTCGTCTCCGGCAGTGCCGACGTGACGCTCCTGGAAGCGGATGCCGCCGACGCCGGCGGGCCGGTGACGGTGACGGTCGGGAATATTACCGGCCAGGGCGGTGAGTACGAGGCGAAGGGAACCGGCGCCGAGTTCATCGATCAGGGCAGCACCGATCCCGGCGAGACCTTCATCGCGGCGGACGGCGGCCTGGTCGAGTTGTCGGGCACGCCGAACAGCGCCTCGGTGCTGGAATTCTCCGGCGATGGCACGTTTGCCTTCACCGATCCTGGTCCGACGATCGACGCGGCGGTGACAAATTTCGGCGCCGGCGACTCAATCGAACTGCCGGGGCAAAGCATCGAATCCGTGAGCTTCGGCGACCACAGCATCGACATCACGACGGATGCAGGCTCGACATTGTTCACGGACGTGACTTTTGCAGGCACGTTCTCGGGTTACCAGGCGGGTTTCGATAGCGCGACCGGACTGGCGTCGATGACGCTGACGGAAAATCCACCCTGCTATTGCAGGGGAACGCTGATCGCTACCGCGCGCGGCGAGACGCCGGTCGAGAGCCTCAGGATCGGCGACGCGGTGAAGACGGCATCGGGCCGGTTGCACCCGATCAAATGGATTGGCAAGCGCAGCTATGGCGGCCGCTTTGTCGCCGGCCGCAAGGATATCCTGCCGGTCTGCATCAGCGCCGGCGCACTGAACGATAGCGTGCCCATGCGCGATCTTTGGATCTCGCCGCATCACGCGATGTATTTCGAAGATGAAGGCGGGCTTTTGATCGAGGCCAAGGACCTGGTCAACGGCGTCTCCATCGTGCAGGCCGAGCGCGTCGAGAGCGTCGAGTACTTCCACGTCGAGCTCGGAAGCCACGATGTGATCCTCGCCGAGGGCGCGCCGTCCGAGACCTTCATCGACGATGACAGCCGCGGCATGTTCCACAATGCGCGCGAATATCGCGTTTTGTATCCGGACGAAGCAGCGCGCGCTGGAGCGCATTATTGCGCGCCTCGCCTGGAGGAGGGTTATGGAGTCGAGGCCGTGCGTCGGCGCGTCGTGGCGCGTGCAGGACTTCTGCGCTCGGCCGATGCGGCGCGCGCAGGTGCGCTGCGCGGCTTTGTCGACCTCATCAGCGCCGACAGCATTGCCGGCTGGGCGCAGGATCAGGTTCATCTCGAAGCGCCGGTCTGTCTCGACATCTTCGCCGGCGGCCGACCGATCGGTCAGGTGCTCGCCAATCGCCATCGTGAAGATCTGGAACGCGCCGGCTTTGGCAGCGGCCGCTGCGGGTTCTCGTTTACCCCCGCGCACGGTGTTTCGCTCGGGAGCGTCGAAGTGCGGCGCGCGCTCGATGGGGCCCTGCTGCAGCAAGCGTTTAATGCCAAATCAACACGTGCGCCGAACTTGGAGCCGCGCCCGGATCGCCGACGAATTCAAGCGTCGATCGTTGCGGGCGCTCGCTGACCGGGAACGAGGTGCGTGACCATCACGACCTGACCGTCCGGAAATTCAAGCGCATCGTGCTGGACGTTCGGGTCGTCCGTGTTGCGTCAGGGCGCGTCGCGGGCGCGGTGCAATTATGGTGAGGTTCCGCGCGCCTGATCAAAAGACGTAAAGCCGACGTGAAATTGGCCGCCTCAATGTTTGTCCAAACCCGTGCCGGTTGACCGCCATGGAGCAAAATTGTGGCCGCGTTTTCTGGCCTGCAGTAATTTTCTTCCCCAAAGCGGTTCTCTCGTGAAGGTATTAACCATCAACGGGGTCCCATTAACCTTTGGTGCGGAATGTCGTTCATACTTTCTTAATCAAATTGACCAAGTTACAGGCGAGGATTACTAACGAAATGTTAATTCGCGTACCGAGAACGCATGCCGGATTACAGGGTATTACCCGCCGGAGACACGGCGCTTGTCGTGGAATTCGGCGAACAGATCGATCGGCAGTTAAGCACTTGGGTTTTGGCGCTGGCGCGGCGCCTCGAAGAGAGCCGTTTGAACGGCGTCATCGAAATCGTACCCACAATCCGATCGCTGATCGTACACTATGAGCCGCTGGCGCTATCGGCAGCCACGCTGACAGCGCGGATTGTCGAACTAATGCGCGGGCTGCACTCCGAAGAGGGGCTTGCCCGGCACTGGCATCTGCCGGCCTGCTACGACGCTCGCATCGCGCCCGATCTCCATGACGTGGCGGCGCGCGCCGGCATCACACCGGCGCAAGTGGTCGAGCGGCACAGCGGTCTCACCTATCACGTCTATATGCTCGGTTTTCTGCCCGGCATGGCCTATCTGGGCGACGTTCCGGACGAACTGGCGTTCCCGCGCATGGCGACGCCGCGCCTGAAAGTGCCGGCCGGCTCGCTAGCGATCGCCACCACATTGACCTGCGTCTATCCGGTCGACACGCCGGCCGGTTGGCATCTCATCGGCCGTTCGCCGGTTCCGTTCTTCGAGCGCCATCCGACGGTGAAGACACTGCTCAATCCCGGCGACAAGGTGACATTCGTGCCGGTTTCGCTGCGCGAATATGACGATCTCATGGCGCAGGCTGCGGCAGGCACGCTTCGTATCGAGCCGGTGGAGGAATTCGTGCGCGAAGAGCCTCCGGCTGAGCCCAAACAACGGCCGTTCGGAGCCGCCGCATGACGGGTGTGCTTCGCGTCCTTTCACCCGGCCTCTTGACCACCGTTCAAGACCTGGGACGGCCGGGCTACCAGTCGCTCGGCATTCCGGTCGGCGGCGCGCTCGATCCCGTGAGCTTGCGCGCAGCCAACGCGCTGGTCGGCAACACGCCGGACATCGGCGCGTTGGAGATCGCTTATGTGGGGCCGACGTTGGCGGTCGATGCCGATGAGGTCCGGCTGTCTTTTGCCGGCGCCGAAGCCTTGATCGAGATTCTTCCCGACGAGGCGGCCTCTGCCGGCTATCGCATCAGCACCATGCGCAGCGTGCTCCTTCATCGGGGCGAAGTGGTGCGCATCGGCTCGCTGACCGGCGGCGCGGTGCTTTATGTCGGCGTCGAAGGTGGTCTTGCGGTCGAGCCGGTGCTGGGTAGCGTCTCGACCTATCTGCGCGGCGGCATCGGCGGTTGGCAGGGGCGGGCATTGACGGAAGGCGATCAACTGCCGCTGCGCCTCGACACGGTGAGCGAGCGCCAGGAATGGCAGCTCGAAGGTTTCGATCTGACGCCGCCGCAGCGCTTCCGCACCATCGTTGGTCCGCAGAGCGACCATTTTTCCGAAGCCACCATCGAGACTTTCTTCAACAGCGAATACACCATCGGCACCGGCGCCGATCGCATGGGCATGCGGCTTCTCGGCCCGCTTCTTGAACATTCGCGCGGCTTCAACATCACCTCCGACGGCATCGCGCCCGGTTCGATCCAGGTGCCCGGCAATGGGCTTCCGATCGTGCTGCTTGCCGACCGTCAGACGGTCGGCGGTTACACCAAGATCGCCACCGTGATCTCGGCCGATCTGCCCGCGCTGAGCCGCCTGCCGATTGGCAACAAGCTTCGTTTCGCGCCAGTCAAGATCGAGGAAGCGGAGGCGGCGCGGCGCAAGTTCGTGGCCGATGTCGAGAGCCTGCCCAGCAGGATCGTACCGATCGGACGTTACGCGGGCGACCTCGCAGGCGACCTGACGCCGAGGCTGCTTGATTGCAATTTGATCGGGGGCGTCATAGACGCAAGCGTCGGCGCCTGACAGCCGGCCAACCATGACGGCGCGGTCGCGGGATGGACGACATCACCGGCGGAGCGCAGGCGGACGCTCCACCCGTTTCGGCCGCTGAGCGCAGCAAAGCACCCGAGGTCAAGGCGCGCACGGACCACGTGCCGCGCGGCATCCTATGCATGATCCTCGCCACGCTGCTGTTCTCGGGCGCAGCCGCATTCGCGAAATGGCAAGTCGCGCTCTATCCGGTCGGCGAGGTAATGTTTCTGCGCTCGCTGTCCTCGCTCCTGGTCTGCGCCGCAGTGATGCTGCCGATCACCGGTTTCTCGGTGTTCGCCACCAAAAGGCCGCGCGATCACATCGCCCGCGGATTGTCGCAATCGATCTCGCAGACGTTCTCGGTGCTGGCTTTTAGCCTGATGCCGCTCGCGGGCGCCGTCGCGATCAGCTTCTCGTCGCCGCTGTTCGCGGCGTTGGTCTCCATCATATGGCTCAAGGAGAGGGCCGGGCTCGCGCGTTGGGGCGCGCTGCTGGTTGGCTTTTTCGGCGTCCTGATCGTCACCGACCCGGGCACGGATTCGCTGACGCTTGGCGCCTTGTTCGCGCTCGGCAACGCCGTCATGTACGGCAGCGTCACCGTCGCGGTGCGCGGCATGACGAAGACGGAATCCGCCAATACGCTGCTGATTTGGCAGATGGGGACCATCGCCGGTTTTCATAGCCTGCTGCTGTTCTTCGGCTTTCGCTGGCCAACGCCGCTTGATGCGGCGATGCTATTCGGCAGCGGACTCACCAACGTTATCGGGCAGTATTTCTGGACGCAGGCGTTACGTCTTGCGCCGGCGACCGCGGTCTCGCCGTTCTACTATCTGATGCTGGTGTGGGCTTTGGTGATCGGCTTTGCGGTATGGGGTGACATACCTTCGAGAGGGTTGCTCATCGGATCGGCGATCGTCGTCGCGTCAGGGTTGTTCTTGCTTTGGCGCGAGGCAAGGCTGCAACGTGCAATCAAGGCGGTTTCGGCTACGCGGCGGGAAAGTGCGGCCTGACCCGGAATTAGAGCGTGATCCGATGAGGTTTCATCCGTCATTGCGAGCGAAGCGAAGCGATCCATTTGTGGACGGCCCCGTGCTCGCAAGTTGACGCGTGTGTTGATGGGATCGGACTGCGCTCTACGCCGCCATGATCTTGCGGCCGGCCGTGTTCTGCTCGGAAGTCCATGCAGCGATGACGTCGGGAACCTGCTCGATCAACACCGATTGACTGTAGAGATAGCCCTGAGCCTCATCGCAGCCGAGCGCGGTCAGCAATCTATGTTGCGCGGCGGTTTCGACGCCTTCGGCTACGGTCGTCATGCCGAGCGCGCCGGCGATGATGATCACTGCCTGCACGATGACGCTGTTCTCCGAGTTCTCGCCGAGATCCGACACGAAGGCGCGGTCGATCTTGATCTTGTCGAACGGGAAGCTGCGCAGCGAACTCAGTGACGAATAACCGGTGCCGAAGTCGTCCATGGCGATCCGCACGCCGACCGACTTGAGGCGGTGCAGGATTGCCAGCGTCTTTTCGGTGTCGGAGATGAACAGGCGTTCGGTGATCTCAAGCACCAGCCGGTGCGCCTCGAGCCTGGTCTCGGCCAAGATATTGATGATCATCTCGGCGAGGTTCGGCGTCGAGAACTGAACAGGGGACAGGTTGACCGCGACCTTCAGATCTTCAGGCCATAGCGCTGCCTGGGTGCAGGCCTCCCGGAGCGCCCACTCGCCGATCGGCAAAATGAGGCCGCCATCCTCGGCGATCGGAATGAACACGCCGGGCGAAATCGAGCCCATGGTCGGGTGGGTCCACCGCGCCAGCGCTTCGAAGCCGGCGACGACATTGCGGCGGAGGTCAATGATCGGCTGATATTCGAGGTGAAGCTGCTTCTGTTCGATCGCCTCGCGCAGCTCGGTCTCGATCTGGCGGCGATTGTTGATTTCCTCATTCATCGAGTGCTCGAAGAATTTGTAGGTGCCGCGTCTGCTGGTCTTCACCGCGTAGAGCGCGAGGTCGGCCGCCATCAGGAGGTCGTCGGCATTTTTGCCGTCGCTCGGGCCGATCACGATCCCGATGCTGACGGTCGAGCGGATGCGGTGACCGTCGATGTCGTAGGGCTGGCCGATAGCCTCGACGATGCCGCTTGCGATCTCCTCGATGACCGCGCGGTTGTCGAACGCGGGAAGAATGATGGCGAACTCATCGCCGCCGAGCCGCGCCAGGACGTCGCCCGTGCGCAGTGATTGTCGGAGCCGCAACGCGACCTCGATCAGCAGCATGTCGCCGACACGATGGCCCAGCGTGTCGTTGATGACCTTGAAACGGTCGAGGTCGAGGAACAGGACGGCAAATTTCATACCCTGCAGCATGACAGGTTCGTTCGCGATGCCTTCGCCGGCGCTGAGCTTCTCGATGGCGGTGCGGAACACGCGGCGGTTAGGCAGGCCGGTGAGCGGGTCTTCCGAGGCGAGACGCGCAATGTGGGCCTCGGCCTGACAGCGTTTGGTGACGTCGGTGAAGGTCTGCACGAAGCCGCCGTCCGGCAGCGGCGTGCTGTGCACCTCGATCACGGAGCCGTCCGGCCTCGTGTGTTCGAAAATCGCGAGATCGCTTGACGCGGCGTCTGAGCCCGGTACGGCGGGCGCCGTGAATTCCATGCGGCGGTCCTGGGCCGCGTCCTTGCTTTGGTAATTTTGGTAGCCTGAAATCTCGTCAAACAAGGGCGGATGTTCGATCAGGGTATCGGGCAGGCCGAGGAGTTCGCCGCACCGCTTGTTGATGATTGGGATTTGCCGGTCCTTGGTGACCAGCATGATCCCCTGGTTCATGTGCTCGAGCGTGAGATTGAGCTGTTCCGCCTTCTGCTTGGCGCCGGCTTCGCTGCGCAGGATTTGCTCCATGGCGCCGAGAATGATCAGCGTGAGGATCAGCCCGACCAGCGCGTTCGATTGCAGGCTTTGCAGCGACGGCAGCATGACGTCGCTTTTGCGCACGCCGACGCTGACCCACAGCGGGTAGCCTCGCACCTTGCGCAGCGCGATGAGGAGCGCGTCGTTGTGCGGGCCATCCTTGTCCTCAAAGACGGTATCCTTGCCTTCGCGAATGTGCTCGAACAACTCGGTGCCGATGATGTTCTGGCCCAGTGCAAGGCGTCCCCAGGTGCTGTGTGCGTCGCCGCGCATGGCGTTGTCGTTGCCGCCGCTCGCCCTGATCACGCCGTCGCTGCCGATAAGCGCGATCGATGCGACCGAACCGAGATCGATCTTGTTGTAGAATGTGGTGAAGTGCAGGGGATTGAGCGAAGCGACGATGACGCCGCCGAAGGTGCCGTCGCTGTTGTAGAAGCGCCGCGTCAGTTGAACCGACCATTGGCCGCTGGCGCGGCCGACCACGGGCTTGCTGATGAAGAGCTCGTCCTTGGAGGTGTGCATCTGGACCTTGATGTGCTCGCGATCGCTGACGTCGATCGGAGGATTGGGCGTAGGTCCGGCGCTCGACGCGCGAATGAGGCCCTTGGCATCGACGATAGCGACCTGGACGATGATATCGCTCTCGACATCGGTGGTGCGGATGATGGTCTCGAAGTCGGTCGTATCCTTGCGGGTCTCGACGGCGTGGCGCAGGTAAAGGACGGCCTTGTCGACCTCGCTGAGCGAGCGCAACACGTTCTCTTCGAACACCATCGCGAAGTTTTCGTTGGTACGGTCGGCTTCGCTCTGATCGGCGTGCGCGCGCTCGAAATATTTGACCGTAATGCCGATCCACAGCATCGCGATGATGATCGTGCCCAGAATCGCCGTGCTGCGGCGCTGTGCAATCAGCCTCGGCAAATGCGCGATGTGCAACTTCACAGCGGCACGGTCCTCGATGGAGGTTGCCAGCCTAACTAGTTCAAGTTTCAGGCGTCTTAACCCCGGCGTCACGCTTCCGCGGGTTTGGACAACAATCGCTTACCGGACAGGGAAAAGATTTAGCTAATTCCGCGTCCGTGCCGCATGTATCAACGCGATCAAGCTATTGGATCAGTTTCGCGATCCGTTCGATGATTGGTTTCGGCGTTGCGTAAGTTTTTCTGATGAGCGCCTCGAGGTGTTCGCCGTCCTCCGGGTCGAGTGTCAGCTTGTAGTGCTTGGCTTCGGCACGGAACTCGGGATCACTCATGGTTGCATCGAAGGCGTCCCGCAACATTTTGAGGCGCTCCGGAGCCATATTGGGCGGTGCGATAAAGGGGCGCCCCACGCCCTGGCCGGCGTAAAGGAACTCGATGGCCTGTTTGTCCTCGGCCTTCTGCGCGAGGTCCACGACAAACGGCACGTCTTTCAGTTCCGGATTGGGGGCAATGCCGCCTTGGAACAAGATCGAAACCCCACCGCTCGGAATCCACTCGGGACGGCGGATCTTGACGCTGTCGAGGCTCTCGCAAATGCCCTGCACCTCGCCGCGCTCCATGGCGAGGAAGACGTCGGCCGAAGACTGGTAGCCGCCGACGATCTTGAATTTCATACCGAGAATGGCGTTAAGCGCCTTCGGGTAGGAACGTGTTCCGGTGCCGGGACCGGTGTCGCCCACCACCAATTCTTTTTCTGTCAGGTCGTGAACGGTCTTCACCTGCGCGGTGTGGTACGCCATGCAAATATTGGTCTCGATCGCTGGGGTGCCGAGATAGGAGAGCTTTGTTGCGTCGAACTGCGCGCCCGGAGCCCCGGTGAGCGGCCCGAGCGTGGCGTCGCGCGCGATCAGAGCAATGGCAGTGCCGTCTTTCGGAGCAACATTGTAGATGAAACTGGCGGCGCGATAGCTTCCGGCGCCTTCCAAGTTCTGCGGCACGACCGTAGGATTGCCGGGAAGGTGTGCGCCGATATGGCGGGCGACGACGCGCGCCCACAAATCGTAGCCGCCACCGGGGCCAAAACCGATGATCATGTTCACCGTCTTGCCGGCAAATACGCCGGGCGGCGTCTGCGCGATTCCCGCGCTGACGAGACACAGCGCGAGAACGCCGGCCGGCACCATCGCGCCAACTGTCTGCAAGGCACGCTCGCGCATCACAATCCTCCCTTGGCGACCCCGTTCTTCAACGACAAAGTCGGAGATACAAACGCAATGATAATCCAACAGCAGTCGCGAGGACATCGGGTTGCGGTGATAAGACTGGTGATGATGCGGCAACTCGTCGCTGCATTCATTGCGTTACTCGCCGGAACGGCGCTTGCCGCGGCGGAGCAATACCCCATCCGTCCGATCCGGGTGATCGTGCCTTTCGCGCCGGGGGGCGCGCCTGACACTGTCGCGCGCATCATCTCGGCGGCCATGGAGAAGCCGCTCGGCCAGTCGATCATTGTCGAAAACCGTGCCGGCGCGAACGGCATCGTCGGCATGCAGGCCGCTGCGACGGCCGATCCAGACGGTTACACGTTGCTCCAGGTGCCCCCTGCTTTCGTGATCAATCCCAGCGTCTACAAGACGCTGCCATTCAACATCTTTCGCGATTTCGCACCAGTAGCCAACGTTGGCATCAGCCCGGGTTACTTGCTGATAGTGCGGTCCGGGTTGCCGGTGCACACGATCGCCGAGTTGATCGCCTACGCCAAGAGCCATCGCTTGCTCTATGGCTCGCCCGGCGTCGGCAACACGTTGCACCTTGCCGCCGCTTTGTTCGGCGCCAAAGCGGGCGTCGACATGGAGAATGTGCCGTTCCGCGGCAGCGGACCGGTGATGACTGCGCTCCTGTCCGGGACCGTCGATCTCGCGTTCGTCTCGCCGGCGGCCTCGACTTTTTTGAAAGGCGGGGGAGTCCGCGCGATCGGCTTTTCCGGGCAAGCGCCGTTGCCCGAACTACCCGACGTGCCGCTGGTCAAAGACACGCTGCCAGGCTTCGACATCGAGGGCTCGTGGCAAGGCTGGCTGGCGCCGGCCAAAACGCCGGTCGACGTCATCGCGCGCCTCAATACGGCTATTCGCGCCGTGCTCAAGGAGCCGGACGTTCATCAATCCATCGTATTGGCGGGATATGAACCGGTTGACATGTCGCCCGCCGAATTCGCCGCGTTTCTGCATGCCGAAACGCAGCGCTACGCCCAAGCCGTGCGCGCTGCGAATATCGAGGCGCAGTAAGCCTTCGCCAGGAGATCGCATGAAGCTGCCGCGCCGCCAGGTTTTGCGACTGGCGGGTGCGGCGGCGCTCGCCCAGCTTGCGTGCCGGGCGCAAGCGCAGAATTGGCCGAGCCGCGCCGTGCGACTGCTGATCGGCTTTCCTGATGGTGACGAAATGGCTTCCGCCGCCCACATCCTTGCCAATCGGCTGTCAGAAATATGGGGCCACCCGGTTGTCGTTGAGAGCGAACTCGGCGCTGGCACGGTCGCGCTTAACGCCGCCGCCCGAGGAATTGACCGCCAAAAATGCGGCCGATGCTGCATTGTGGCGGCCGTTAATTGCGGCAGCGAAGATCAAAGTCGAATAGGCTAGAATAGCGACGCCAAAGGGGAGGGCGGGCTATGAGGCTTTCGCGCCAGAGGTTTCTACGCATTGCGGCGGGCGCTGTTGCGCTCCCGGCGGTCTCACGGTTTGCGCGCGCAGAAGCCTATCCGTCGCGGCCGGTCCGCCTCATCCTGGGCTATCCACCCGGCGGCTCGGCCGATCTGACGGCGCGCATGATGGGGCAATGGCTTTCGGAGCGGCTCGGGCAACAATTCATCATCGATAGCAGGCCCGGCGCCGGCACCAACATCGCGACCGAGGCCGTGGTGCGGGCCCCCGCGGACGGTTACACGATTCTGCTGGCGGCGCCTGCCAATGCCATCAACGCGACGCTGTTTGAGAAACTCAACTTCGATTACTTGCGCGACATTGCGCCGGTTGCCGGCCTGATCAGCTTTCCGGATGTCGTCGAGGTGAATCCGTCGGTTCCGGTTCACAGCATTCCCGAACTCATCGCTTACGCCAAAGCCAATCCCGGGAAGCTCAATTTCGCTTCATCAGGTGTCGGTTCAACCCTTCATGTGTCCGGCGAGCTGTTCAAGATGATGGCCGGCGTCGACATCATCCATGTGCCGTATCGCGGCGGCGGGCCGGCCTTGGTGGATCTGATAAGCGGACGCGTGCAATTGATGTTCGACAATCTGCCGACCTCGGTCGAGTTCATCAAATCGGGCAAGCTCCGCCCGCTCGCGGTAACTTCGGCCAAGCGTTCCGACGTCTTTCCCGACCTGCCGACGGTGGGGGATTTCGTGAAGGGCTATGAAGCGACCGCCTGGTACGGCGTCGGCGCGCCGAAGGCAACGCCATCCGAAGCCATCGACACCCTCAACAAGGCGATCAATGCGATCCTTGCCGAACCGGCCGCGAAAGCGCGGTTTGGCGAGCTTGGCGCTTCACTGCTGCCGGGCTCGCCCGCCGATTTCGGCAAGCTCGTCAGCGACGAGACCGAGAAATGGGGCAAGGTGATCAAGTTCGCCGGCATCAAGGCTGAATGAACCTCCCTGCCGGCCGAAATGCGCGTTCGCGCGGACGGCGCTTGAACGCGAACTCCTGACAATAAAGTCCGCCCTTTCGAGCCGAGGAGTCAGAATTGGCTAACCATAAACGCAGCTGACGCGGCCGAGAGCCGCCGAGAAGCAGACGCTTAAGGCCAACTTTACGCGCAGCGCGCACCAATATCTGGTTACGAGGGGACTTCGTTTGCAGTCAATTCAATCGCCGCAGAGCAGCGGCGATGCGGGCCAGAGGGTCGTAGGGGTTGATATGCAGAGCGGGAGCGCCGGAGCGGGCGCCGCTGCGGACCAGGAGGTGCAAGGGTTCGGCGCCTCCGGCACCGAACGCGGGCACGTGCCGTCGTGTTTTGTCGTCGATGAAGATCCCAAGATCCGCCACTTCCTGTCGCTGATCCTGCATGGCGAGGGCGTGTCCACGGAGGAATTCTCCGACGGAGCGTCGTTTCTCGATGCCGTCGATCACCGTCCTCCCGACCTGGTGTTCATCGACGTTGGCCGGGATTCCTCCGAGGCTATTCAGTTGATCGAGGGCCTTTCCAAGAAAGGGCACTTCGGCTTCGTGCAATTGATGAGCAGCCACGGCGCCGCCGTACTCGAACACGTGCGCAAAACCGTCGAGCAGAAAGGTCTGCTAACGCTGCCGGTATTGCAGAAGCCCTTCCAGACCGATGCCGTGGTCAACATCGTCCGCACGCTGAAGCTTACCGACGCCGAGGAGCCGGCGTCGCGGTTTGGTTTGGACGAGGCGTTGGCGGGCAGCTGGCTTGAATATTGCTATCAGCCCAAGATCGATCTTCGCAAGAAACGGCTCATCGGCGCGGAAGTGTTCGTGCGCGCCCGCCATCCGAAATTCGGCGCGGTGTCACCCGCCCTTTTCATGCCCGGCGCCTCGGATGAAGACCTTGTGGCCCTCGGCAAGCACTCGGTGAACAACGTGATTGGGGCTACCGGCCGATTTGCCGCGATCGGTCTCCATCTGCGCCTCGCGATCAACATGTCGTTGAAGACGCTCAAGAAACTTGATGTCGCCGAGATCGTTCGCGCGCACCACACGCCGGCAGAGACTTGTCCCGGCTTCATCATCGATATTCCCGAAGAGCAGGTTTTGAAAGACTTTGCCGATGCGGCGGAAGTGGCCAAGAGCCTGCGGCCGTTCAACGTGTCTTTGGCAATCGACGATTGCGGCCATGGCTACACGTCGCTGATGCGGCTGAAAGCGCTGCCGTTTGAGGAAATCAAGCTCGGTCGCGCCTTCGTGGCGGATTGCGGAGTCGATAAGTCGCGCGCGCCGTTGTGCCGGACGCTCATCGGTCTCGCCCACAAGTTCGAACGCGTAACGGTTGCGGTCGGCCTCGAGAAGGCTTCCGAAGTGACGGCACTCGTCACCATGGGCTGCGATTACGCGCAAGGGCATCTGCTTGGCCGTCCCATGCCGGAAAATCGCTTCCTGTCGCTGTTGCGGCTGCGCACCGACCCGCAAAAGGTGCAGCAGTTGCATCAGAGCGCGTCGTGAACTTCCGGCCGTCGGTGGCGCAGCCGCGTGTCAGGAGACGCGGTAGCGCGCAATCACCTTCTCATCGACTTCGATGCCGAGGCCGGGTCCTTGCGGGACCGTCATGTGGCCGTCGCGGGCCGCGATAGAATCGCCCAACGGCGTCGCTTCGAGCTCGCAATAGAACCGCTCACACGTGGCGTCGGGCAGGCAGGCGGCGATGACGTGCAGCGTCGCGATCAGGCCGGGACCGAAATAGGGCGAGTGCGGCATGACGCGCACGCCGTGCTGCTGCGCGAGCGCAATTGTCTTGCGCATGGCGATGATGCCGCCGATCTTGGTGACGCTCGGCTGGAAAATATCGAGCGCGCTGTGCTCCATCGCGTGCCGTGCCTCGCCGGCATGGCCGATATTTTCGCCGGCCGCGATGGTAACGCCGGTCTCGCGGCGAATGCGCGCCATGGCGTCGTAGTCGTCCACCGGATCGACCGGCTCCTCGAGCCAGGCGAGATCATAGACTTTCAGCTTGCGCGCCATCACGACCGCTTCGTCCGCCGGCCAGGCGCAGTTGGTGTCGACCATGAGCGCGATGCCCGGGCCGGCAGCCTCGCGGCCGGGGGCGACGGTCTCGACCAGATGCTCGTGCACCTTGATCGCTTTGTAGCCGCGCCCCACTGCCTCTTGCGTATAGCGCGCGACGAGATCGGGTTTGCCGTAGCGCAACAGGCTCGCATAGGTCGGGATGCGGTTGCGGGTCGCGCCACCGAGCAGACGGTGGAGCGGAACGCCCTTGGCTTTGCCGGCAATGTCCCAGAGCGCGATGTCGATGCCGGCGAGCGCGAAGCTGACGGGTCCGTGTCGGCCCATGGTGTGGAGCTTGCGCCGCAGATCCGTCATGAACGATTCCACGTCGGCGATTTCGCGCCCAATGCAGAGGGGCGCGACAACGCGCGTGATCGCCTCCCGCGTCAGTTCCGATGTCGCGAAGCCGAAGGCCTCGCCCCAGCCGGTGATGTCCGCATCGGTATCCAGCCGTACGAACAGCGTCTCCATGTGCGTCCAGGGCCCGAGCGGGCGCATCTGCTTGGGTCCGCCGTGCTCATAAGGCACGCCGATGAGGATCGGCTCGACTCGCGTGATTTTCATTGATCTCCCCGGCGCGTGTTTGCCCACGCTCTGATGCCCATCCGAAAGCGCCAGAAGGGCGCCCGGGTGCCACTAAAAACTTAGCAAAATTAATGGCTTACAGAAAAGGGAACTTTTGTGCTGCCGATCACATATTTGGTTCCCCGGAACAACGAAATTGACAACAAAAGAGCTATGGGAGCCGTCAATGAATCATTCGATCTATAACGCTGACCGTTCAACCCATCTGAAGATTGTGGTGGTGGGGCTTTTGTCCGCGGTGCTGGTCGTGGCCATCGGCACTTTTGCGCGCGTTGCCGACGTCGATCTCGGCACCGCGCCGCTCGTCAAAGCGGGTCAATCGACGACTTTT
>Ga0335085_10005970_pt1 | contig 19378 bp, 19 predicted proteins | sample Lox_Sample_45_FD_206712 | JGI IMG/M metagenome (GOLD analysis project Ga0335085, IMG submission 206712) | Soil microbial communities from Loxahatchee National Wildlife Refuge, Florida, United States - Lox_Sample_4.5 | ecosystem: Environmental > Terrestrial > Soil > Wetlands | place: USA...
GCCGGGCGAGCCCTCCAGCGCCATGCGGCGCCGCTCGGCCGGCGGCTCCGCCGCCGCCTGGAAGCAGGACACGATGTCGATCGGCTCGCCGGTCAGGGAGTCGATGCCCGGGCGGATCGAGCCGTCGGACATGATCACCGCGGGCGCGTTGCGCTCCAGGATCGCGGCCAGCGTCCCGACCGGCGGCTTGTCGCAGGCGACCACGGCGATCACCCCGTGGACGTCGCTCCCTTCCAGGTGCAGGCAGACGCCGTCGTTGGTGGTCTCGCGGCCGACCAGCGAGTACCGCATCTCCGGCGTGCCGTTGCGCTGCCCGTCGGAGATCCCGCCCGCGAAGTTCGGCGCGATGACCCGCACCGGCAGGTCGGCGTCGGCGACCCGGCGGCCTAGCTCGGCCTGGATCGCCTCCACCTTCGCGGGGACGCCGGCGTAGCAGATGCTGTCACCGAGGTTGCCGATGACCCCCCACGCCGGGCAGTGGATCTTGTCCGGATCCTGTCCCTGGAGCCGCGCCGTCGCGACCGCCTGCGTGTCTTGTCCCGGCTTCCAGTCTTCCCTGTCGCTCACCATCGGTCCCTCGTGTCCGGCGTTCCGAATCGTGGTCGATCGTATCCAGGCCCGGACACTCCCGCGCGCCAGGGTCCGGTGCCGGTCACGGGGGTCCGCCAGGTACCGGTCGGACGTCGATGTGCTCGCCGCGCGCGAAGCGGCCCTGTCCGATGGGGATCGGCCACCAGGCGTGAGCGCGCATCAGCGTGCTGATCGACCCGGCGCCGCGCCTGCCCGGCGTGGCCACGACGGGGCGGTCGCAGTGCTGGCCCGCCGCGGCCGGGGTCAGGGACACCGGGACCCAGTCCTCCACATCGGGCGGGGAGGTCCAGTCGCACGCCAGCTGCGCGCGCTGCCGCACGCGATCCGCAGGCGACGTGCCCTGGATGGCAGTGAGCAGGGGAACGGCGAACAGCTCGAAGATCACCGCGGCCGCGAGCGGGTAGCCGGGAATCCCGATCATGGGGACGGCCGTCGCGCCCGGCCCGGCCCGCGCCCCGTCAGGCTGGACGTAGCCGAGCAACACGGGATGGCCGGGCCGCACCGCGACGCCCCTGACAGCCAGACCGCCCGCCCCGGCCATGACGGCGGCGGTGTGATCACCGCGCCCGGCGCTGGAACCGGCGATGACCAGCACGATGTCGGCGGCGGCCGCGGCCCGCCTGATCTCGCTGGTGATCGCGTCCGGGTCGTCGGGCTGCACGTCGCTGACCAGGGGCCGGGCGCCGGTTTCGGCGGCCCGGGAGGCCAGCATGAGGGAGTTGCTGTCGGTGATATCGCCCGGCCCGAGAGCCGATCCGACCGGACGGATCTCATCGCCGGTCGGGATGATCGCGGCCACGGGCCGCCGGGCGACCGCCAGGGTGGCGTACCCGGCCGCGGCGGCGGCGGCCAGGTCGGCCGGGCGCAGGCGGTGGCCGGCCGGGATGAGCAGCTCGCCGGCCGGGAAGTCCTCGCCCGCGGCGCGCACGTTCAGCCCGCGTGGCGCCGGGCCGGTGATCTGGGCGCTGCCGTCAGCACGGAGCCGGACCCGCTCGCGCTCCACCACCGTGTCCATGCCCGCAGGGATCAGATCACCGGTATCGACCCAGGTGAACGACGCGGCGGCCAGCTGCCACCGGCCGGCGGGATCAGCCGGCCCGGCCTTGATCGCGATGCCGTCCATCGCGGCGCAGGCGGAACGGGGCGCGGGCCAGCGGGCCCGGACCGGGACGGCCGTCACCCGGCCGAGCCCGTCCGGCACCGGCCGCTCCTCCGCCGCGAGCGTGCCGCGCCAGCCCGCCGCCGCGCACGCGTCGATCCATTGTTCGTAGGCGGCCGCCGGGCTGAGCCCCGGGCCGGATGCGGCTGCGCGCGGCATGGTCAACACTTAGCACGTTCAGGCCGACAGCCGGTGGGCTCCGGCGTAGACGTTCATCGACGGGCCGCGCAGGAAGCCGACCAGGGTCAGGCCGGCCTGCTCGGCCAGGTCGACGGCGAGTGAGGACGGTGCGGAAACCGCGGCGAGCAGCGGGATGCCCGCCAGGACGGCCTTCTGGACCAGCTCGAACGAGGCGCGGCCGCTGACCAGCAGGACGCAGCCGGCCAGCGGCAGGCGCCCGTTCAGCAGCGCCCAGCCAACCACCTTGTCCACCGCGTTGTGCCGGCCCACGTCCTCGCGGATGACGATCAGCTCGCCGTCGGCGGAGAACACCCCGGCGGCGTGCAGGCCCCCGGTGCGGGAGAACACCCGCTGCGCGTCGCGCAGCCGGTCCGGCAGCGCGGCCAGCATGTGCGGCGCGAAGCGGGTGGTGTCCGCGGCCAGCGGCGCGTGCGGCAGGACGCAGATGTCCTCGATGCTCGTCTTCCCGCAGATGCCGCACGCGCTGGTGGTGAGGAAGTTGCGCCGGGCTCCCGGCGTCACGGTGACGCCCGGGGCCAGGGTCACGTCGGCGATGTTCCCCATCCCGTTGTGGTCGGCCCCGTTGTCAGCATGGCCGCAGGCGGTCCCGTCGCAGAGCTTTATCTCGGCGATGTCCGCCGGTGAGCGGATGATGGCCTCGCTGACCAGGAACCCGGCCGCTAGCTCGATGTCGTCGCCGGGGGTGCGCATGGTCATGGTCAGCGCGGCGCCGTCCACCCTGATCCCGAGCGGCTCCTCACCCGCGAGGAAGTCAGCTTGGGACGCGCTGTCACCGGGCCGGCCGTCGCCCGGAAGCGTTACCCGCAGTACACGCCGCCGTGCCGTCCGCCCGGACAACGACCCGCCTTCCGCTTTGCCGTTCCTTACGAAAGGGTACGCATGCGGCCAACCCAGACCTAATGCGGCGGCATGACATGTTCTGGCGGCCATTTTTGTCTGCTGGCCATATGCCGCCCTGGCCTGTATACAGCGACGTGGACCGGTCAGAACGCCCATCGTAAGCTGGTGATGATAGTTGCTCGCCAGGAAGGTGCGCTCGATGAGCAAGCAGGTGCGGCTGACCGAACCGCTGGTCCGTGACAACGGGGGGCTGCGGCCGGCCTCGTGGGACGAGGCCCTGGACCGCGCGGCCGCGGGGCTCGCGGTGGCGCGGGAGCGGGATGCCACCAGGTCGTTCGGCATGTTCAGCTGCTCCAAGGCGACGAACGAGATGAACTACGCGGCGCAGAAGTTCGCTCGTTCCGTCATGGGCAGCAACAACATCGACAGCTGCAACCGTACTTGACACGCTCCTAGCGTCGTCGGTCTGGCGGCTGTGTTCGGGGCTGGTGGCGGCACCAGCTCCTACCGGGAGGCGGAAGACGCCGACCTGCTCGTGCTGTGGGGGTCGAACGCGCGCGAAGCGCACCCGATCTTCTTCCATCACGTGCTCAGGGGCATCCGCAAGGGCGCGCGGATGTACGCGGTCGACCCGCGGCGGACCTCCTCGGCGCAGTGGGCTGACGCGTGGCTCGGCCTCGAGGTCGGATCGGACATCTCGCTGGCGAACGCCATTGCCCGCGAGATCATCGAGGCCGGGCTGGTGAACGAGACGTTCGTGGAGCGGGCCACTACCGGCTTCGACGAGTACGCGGCGTCGGTGCAGCCGTACACGCTGGACCGGGCCTCGCACGATACGGGTGTGCCCGCCAGCCTGATCCGGCAGCTGGCACACGATTATGCCCGCGCCGACCGGGCCCAGATCTGCTGGACTCTCGGCATCACCGAGCACCACAACGCGGCCGACAACGTGTTCGCGCTCATCAACCTGGCCCTGCTCACCGGGCACGTGGGCCGGTACGGCTCCGGGCTGGTCCCGCTGCGCGGCCAGAACAACGTGCAGGGCGGCGGCGACATGGGGGCGATCCCCAACAAGCTCACCGGGTTCCAGGACATCGCGGCCAATACCCAAGCCCGGGCCCGGTTCGAGGCCGCCTACGGCACGCCGATCCCGCGCGAGCCCGGCTGGCACCTGTCCCAGATGTTCGAGGCCATGGAGGACGGCGAGCTCACCGCCTGCTACATCATCGGCGAGAACCCGCTGCGCTCGGAGGCCGACACCGGCCGGGCCCGCAAGCTGCTGAGCGGGCTGGAGCATTTCGTCGTCCAGGACATGTTCCTCACCGACACCGCCAAGCTCGCCCACGTGGTGCTGCCCGCCACCGCCACCTGGTGCGAGGCCGAGGGCACGGTGACCAACAGCGAGCGCCGGGTCCAGCGGGTGCGTAAGGCGCTGGAGCCGCCGCCCGGGGCCCGCGATGACATCGAGATCATCTGTGAGATCGCCCGCCGCCTCGGCGCCGACTGGGGCCATCCGTCCGCCGAGGACCTGTGGAACGAGCTGCGTACCCTGTCCCCCATGCACGCGGGCATGAGCTACCGGCGGCTGGAGGAGCTCGGCGGCATCCAGTGGCCGTGCTATGACGAGCAGCACCCGGGCGAGCTGTTCCTGCACGCCCGGCTGTGGGAGGAGGACCCGGCCAAGCGCGGGGCGCCCGCCCCGTTCACGCCCGTGGAGCAGGATCCGCCGGTCGATGAGCTGTCTGAAGAGTTCCCGATCCGGCTCACCACCGGACGCCGGCTGGACTCGTTCAACACCGGCGTCCAGACCGAGCACTACGCGACGCCGATCCGGCGGCCGGAGACGCTCAACCTCTCGCCCGAGGACGCGGCCCGGCTGGGCCTGGCCGAGGGCGAGGTGGCGCGGGTGTCGTCGCGGCGCGGGTCGCTGGAGGTGCCGGTCCACGTCGACGAGACGCTGCGGGCCGGGCTGGCGTTCATGACGCTGCACTTCCCGGACCAGGTCGCGACCAACGTGCTGACGCTGGATGCCTGGGACCCCAAGTCCGGCACGGCCGAGTTCAAGGCGACGGCGATCCGGGTGGACAAGCCGGGCGCGACCGCCCCCGTGGGCGAGGACCTGGACGCGGAGGTGGAGGCCTAGTGGACCTGCGGCTCGGGGCCGCGACACCAGCCACCGACGACGAGCGGGCCGCCGTCGCCTCGGTGCTCGGCCCGCCCGGGAGCGGCTGGGAGGGCGGCGAGCGGACGGCGGCGGACGGGCATGCCGCGTTCGGCGGCCACGCCGCCCGGGCCCGGCGGCACCTGCTGCTGCCAGTGCTGCACGCGGTCCAGGACCGGGTCGGCTGGATCAGCCCGGGGGCGCTGGACCATATCTGCGCCAGGCTCACCGTCGCGCCGGCCGAGGCCTACGGGGTGGCGTCGTTCTATGCCCTGTTCCGCACCAGCCCGTCCTCGTCCGCCGTGGTCCACGTCTGCGACGACGTCGCCTGCCAGGTGGACGGCGCGGAGCAGATCTGCGAGCAGATGGAGCATCGTTTCGGAGCCGAGGGCAGCAGCCCTGGATCCAACGGGGCGGGGATCACCTGGCAGCGCAGTCCGTGCCTGGGCCAGTGCGATCGGGGTTCGGCGGCCATGATCCAGCACGCAGGCGCCGATCCGGGCAGGCTGGTGCTAGCCCCGTTCGGCCCTGATCAGGTGCGATCGGCGCTTGCGTCCGCTCAGCCCGCTACGGTGACCAGCCCGCTTGTCCCGCAGGGCGCAGACGGCCGCTCCTCGCTGCGGCTGCTGCGGCGGGTGGGGCGAGTGGATCCGGGCTCGCTCGATTCCTACCGGGCCGCGGGCGGGTACGAGATGCTGCGCCGGGCCGTGAGCCTGGGCCCGCAGGGCGTGATCCGGGAACTGAAGGACGCCAACCTGCTCGGCCGCGGCGGGGCGGCGTTCCCGACCGCGGTGAAATGGGAGGCGGTGGCGTCCAACCCGGTCCGGCCGCACTACGTCGTCTGCAACGCCGACGAATCCGAGCCGGGCACCTTCAAAGACCGGGTGCTGATGGAGGAGGACCCGTTCGCCCTGCTGGAAGCCATCACGATCATGGGCTACACGTGCGGCGCCGAGCAGGGCTACCTCTACATCCGGGGTGAGTACCCGCCGGCCGAGGCCCGGCTCCGGCACGCCGTCGAGCAGGCCCGGTCCCGCGGGTTCCTCGGGACGGACGTCATGGGCGAGGGTTTCGCCTTCGACCTCGAGGTCCGGCGGGGAGCCGGCGCGTACATCGCCGGCGAGGAGACCGCGCTGTTCAACTCGATCGAGGGCAAGCGGGCCGAACCGCGGAACAAGCCGCCGTTCCCCGCGCAGTCCGGCCTGTTCGGCAAGCCGACGGCCATCAACAACGTCGAGACGCTGCTCTGCGTGCCGGAGATCCTGAGGATCGGCGGCCCGGCCTTCGCCGGGATCGGCACGGAAGATTCCACCGGCACCCGGCTGTTCTGCCTGTCCGGCTGCGTCGAGCAGCCGGGTCTGTACGAGTTCGAGTTCGGGGTCACGCTGCGCCAGGTAATCGAGGCGGCAGGCGGGGTGCGCGGCGGGCGTCCGCTGCGGACGGTGCTGCTCGGCGGGGCGGCGGGCTCGTTCGTCGGGCCGAACGCGCTGGATACTCCGCTCACATTCGAGGGGGTACGCGCCATTGGCGCGACGCTGGGCTCCGGCGTCGTCCTGGTGCTCGACGACTCCGTCGACGTGGCCAGCCTGCTGCGGCGGATCGCCCGGTTCTTCCGGGACGAGTCCTGCGGCCAGTGCGTGCCGTGCCGGGTCGGGACGGTACGCCAGGAGGAAGTGCTCGGCCGGCTGGCGCGCGGCACCCCGCTCGGCTCCACCCGGCAGGAACTCACCCTCCTCGAGGACATCGCCGCGGTCGCGCGCGACGCCTCGATCTGCGGCCTGGGCCAGACGGCGGTCAGCGCCGCCACCTCGGCCGTTCGGCTCGGCCTGATCGACGGGGCTTGGGCCGGCGGGAATGGAAAGGAGCCGGCATGAGCACGGTGTTCCTGGAGGCACCCCGGCGGCTGGTCGACGTCACGATTGACGGCAAGACGGTCCGCGTGCCCGAGGGCGCGACCCTGCTGGATGCGTGCCGGCAGCTGGGGATCGACACTCCGACCTTGTGCTACCTGGAGAACCTCACGCCGGTGAACGTGTGCCGGGTGTGCGTGGTGGACATAGGATCGCGGGTGCTCGTGCCAGCCTGCTCACGCAAAGCCGAAGCCGGCATGACCGTGCACACCGACTCCGAACGGGTGCGCACCAGCCGGCGGATGGTGCTGGAATTCCTCGCGTCCTCCGTCGACATGTCCCTGACCGCGCCGGAGGTCCGCCGCTGGATGGAGCACTACGGCGCCGACCCAGGCCGGTACGGCCCGGCGGCCGAGACCGTTGCCCAGCCGGTGAAGAACGACAACGACAGCTACGTCCGCGACTACTCACGCTGCATCCTGTGCTACAAGTGCGTGGAGGCCTGCGGCGAAGACGCCCAGAACACCTTCGCCATCGCGGTCGCCGGCCGCGGGTTCGACGCCCGCATCTCCACCGAGTTCGACGTGGGCCTGCCCGACTCGGCCTGCGTCTACTGCGGCAACTGCATCGGGGTCTGCCCCACCGGCGCGCTGATGTTCACAAGCGAGTACGACATGCGCCAGGCCGGCTCCTGGGACGAGTCGAAGCAAACCGTCACCACTACCATCTGCCCCTACTGCGGCGTGGGCTGCAACCTCGAACTGCACGTCCAGGACAACCGCATCGTGAAGGTGACCTCCCCCCTGGACCACGACGTCACCCACGGTCACCTGTGCGTGAAGGGACGGTTCGGTTTCGAGTTCGTCCAGCGCCGCGCCGGGGAGTCCTGAGGGAAGCAGGAGCGCGCGGCCAGGCAGGGAGGACTCGGCCAACGCAATCTTGACCATTAATATTGAGTGTGATAGGGCGGGCCGCAGATTCCCCGGGATGGCCGCCGGCGGTACGTGCAGATGCAAGAACGAGATCCTTTGGTTGTCGCGCCGTCGAGCGGTCGGTCAGTACGGTCACAAGGAGCTGACGTTACGAGAGACCAGGGCCCAGAGCAGCCTCTTCGAAGGTGGGAGCCATCGAGGTGACAGCCGTAGATCCGGTGTCGGTCGAGGCCAGACTCCGGGATATCCAGTCGATCACCGATGCTGCGCTGTCCCGGCTGGACGATCAGGACCTGCTGGCTGAACTGCTGGACCGTACCCGGGAGGTGCTGCAGGCCGATACGGCCGCGGTGCTGCTGCTGGACTTCTCGTCCGGGCAGCTGATCGCGACGGCGGCCGCAGGGCTGGAGGAGGAGGTCCGGCAGGGCGTGCGGATCCCGGTGGGCCACGGGTTCGCCGGGCGGATCGCGGCCGAACACCGGCCAGTGATCCTGGACCGGGTGGATCACACCACCGTGCTGAACCCGATCCTGTGGTCCAAAGGGATCCAGTCGATGGCGGGCGTGCCGATGGTGGCGGGCGGGCGGGTGATCGGCGTTCTGCACGTCGGTTCGCTCACGCCCCGAGAGTTCACCAGCCGTGATGTGGAACTGCTGCAGCTGGCCGGCGACCGGGCCGCGGCGGCCGTGCAGTCGATGACCGCCGCCGCGGACCGGGCCGCGGTGACCGCGCTGCAGCGGAGCCTGGTCCCCTCCGCGCTCCCGGCCGTCACAGGGACGGAGATGGCCGGCCGGTACATCCCCGGCAGCGGCGCGGTGGGCGGCGACTGGTACGACGTGTTCACCCTGCCGACCGGACACGTGTGCGTGACCGTGGGCGACGTGGCCGGATCCGGCCTGGCCGCCGCCGTGATCATGGGACGGATGCGCAGCACGATACGCGCCTATGCGCTGGAAACCGCCGATCCGTCAGAGGTCCTGGGCCGGCTCGACCGCAAGATGCAGCACTTCGAGCCCGACGCCCTGGCCACCGTGGTGTATGCCGTCATCGAGCCAGGAGTAGACCGGATGCACGTGGCCTTGGCCGGGCATTTCCCGCCCGTCATCGCGCACCCGGGACAGCCCGCGAAACTGGCCGACGTCCAGGCAGGCGCGTTGATCGGCGTGGCCCCAACGGCACGGCGCCCGGTGACCACCGTGCCGTTTCCGCCGGGCGCCCTGCTGTGCTTCTACACCGATGGCCTGGTGGAGCGGCCGGGCGAGGTGGTCGATGAGGGGCTGGACCGGCTCTGCCAGGCGGTGACGGCGCAGTCCCCGGAAGCGGCCTGTGCCGCGGTGATGGGGGCCATGGTCGGCAGCGAGCCGGCCCGCGACGATATCGCCCTGCTGATGATCCGGCGCTACGCCGGGAGGGAGACAGACGCGAATGCCTGACACCAGCTTCCCGGTCGAGATGGTCAGCGGCGTGCCAGTGGTGGCGACGCCCGAAGAGATCGATATCACCAATGCCGACGGATTGCGGACGGCGCTGCTCGAAGCGGCCGGGCACGGGCCCAGGGGGTTCGTGGTCGACATGAGCCGGACCCAGTTCTGTGACACGGCCGGCATTCACGCGCTGGTGCTGGCGCACAAGCGGGCCAGCGCTCAGGACAGCGAGATACGGCTGGTGATTACCGGCGCGGCCGTCCTGCGAATCTTCGCGGTCACCGGCCTAGACGACGTGATCCCGCACTTCGCCAGCCTGGAAGAAGCGCTGGCGGCGACGTCCGGGAGCCCAGATGGTAGCTAGCGGGCACGGCCGGGAGGCTGGTTCTCTGGCAGGTGCGAGCGAGTTACGGGTTTGCCCTGATTGCCGCGGGCAAGTAAGACATGCGCACGAAGGAGGCGATGATGCCCAGGGCGCTGACCAAGGACCAGAAGACGTATGGGGAGTTCCCTGGCGCATTCGGCGCTCCTGTCCACGTGAGTTTTTCGGTTGCTTATGGCTGATGGCCCTTCTCGTGACGGATCGGCCGGACGTGACGGCCGGTTCAATCGGGAATGGCCGGGACCGGCGCGCGCCGACGGCACACCACCGGTCCTTGATCTCGGATTCGATTCGGGCATGCTGCCGACGGTGCGGGCTCAGCTGCGAAGCTGCGTCAGTCACGTAGGGTTTCCTGAAGTCCAGGTCGAAGACGTGGTTCTGGCCGTGCACGAACTGGCGGCGAACGCCGTCTACCATGGTGGCGGAACGGGGCGGCTGCGGATCTGGAACCTGGCGGGGGCACTGTATTGCCAGATTGACGACGGCAATTTGCCGAAGGGCTCCCCGGCTGCCATGAACTCGCTGCCCTGCGAGCGCGGCCACGGCTTGTGGGTGGTGCAGCAGCTAGCCGATGAGGTGCAAGCACTGTCCGGCCCCGGCGGAACCAGTGTCCTGATCAGGTTTGACCGCGGAGCCACGCGACATTTCGGATAGAAGGCACGGGGGCTCAGCGTCCTTCGCGAGGCAGAAGCGGGCCAAGCGGTCCCAGATCCAGGTTGAGGTCTTCGACGGTGAGGCCGAAGTGGTCTCTCAGCTCGGCCATCCGGGCTTCGAGGGCCATCAGCGTCGATCCGACCTTCTCGACCTGATCATCGGTGAGCGATCCCTGTTCCACCCGGCGCAGGGCCTGACGCTCCATCAGCTGGCGCAGCAGTTCGACGAGGGTGAGAACCAGGGTCACCAGACCCTTCTCCACCGCCTCCGGGTCGGCGTCGATCCGGAGCCGGCGTACCGCCGTGCGCTGATCCGTTGCGACTACGCCATCTGGGGCATCTGCCATCAGGGGTACTCCCGCGAATCGTCCATGGCTTCCATCAGGCCGCTGATCGACGTCACCAACGCGCGCAGTGAGACCCTGACCAGATCCACCTCGGCGATGGACAAGGTGATGTCACCGACGATGACCACCCCGCCGGCCAGCACCCGGTCGAGCAGGTCCACCAGGGCGATGCGTTCCCCTTGGATCACGGGGTCGTATCCCGGCCCGGTCATGGCTGACCTGCCCCATCGCCCTCGCCGACGAAGGAGTAGGCGGGCCAGGGGCCGGTCAGCGTGAGCCGCACGAACCGGTGCCTGGCGGTCAAGTCGGCCGTCGCGGCGGCGAACTCGCCGGCTCGCTCATCAGCCACCAGATACGCGGCGTTGAGGACCATAGGCCCTTGCTGCCCGGCCAGGTCCGGCGCTTGCGGCGGGTAGAGCCGGGATGTGACGGCGACTCGGCTCAGCTCGGCGTAGACGTTCCGGGCACTGTCCAGCGCTTCGGAGCGGGCATCGGAACTCGCGGTCAGCTGAGCGCGGCGCCGCTGCAGGTAAGCGGCCCCGGGCCCGGCGGCCGGGCCTTCTGGCCCGGCCGCCTGGTGGCCGGGGTCTGCGGCCGGATCGGATGGCTTGACCGCATACGCCTTGACCCCCCATTCGCTGCGCGCGCTGATGAGAGACAGCGCCCTGCGGAAGTCATCGGCTCGTTCCTGCAGCGTGCCGGTCACTCCGGCGTCGGAGGCGAAGAGGGTGGTCAGCCGCATGGGGACCACGGGACCTCGCCCGGCGACGGCCTCGAGGACGGCGTGGTGCGCCCGCGCCGTCTGGGCGAGCCAGTCCAGGTCCTCGAGGTTGTGCCGCAGCGCGGCCTCACCGTATTCACGATCGCCGACATCACCCACGACGGCGGTGAGCCCGGCCGCCCCGCGCCCGGCGGGGTAGGGCGATCGTCGTCGTGGTCGGTGTGCCGGCGCAGTTCCTCGTACCGCATGAACCCCGTCTGCCCCGCCGCGGCGACATCATGCCGGCCCCGGACCGGCCGGGGGCCGGAGCTCGGCGGCGGCTATCCGTCCCTGGACGAGCCCGGCGGAGATCTTCCTGACCCGCTGGTTGGTGTTCTGGGAGTAGCGGCTGAGCAGGCCGAAGGCCTCCGCCGGCGAGACCCCAAGCTCAGCGTGCAAAACGCCCTTCGCCTGTTCGATCACGGCCCTGGATTCGAGCCCTGCGTGCAGGCTTTCGGCCATCCGGCGGCAGGTTCTGTACAGGGCGGCGTTGTGCACGGCGGTGCCGCCCTGCGCCGCGACGAGCAGGGCGATGTCATGCGCGGCGCCGCGGAACACGTTCGGCTCTGGCCCGTACAGTGCCACCGCGCCGGCTGGCTGCCGGTCGGTGCGCAGCGGCAGCACCAGGCAGCTGGCGAATCCCGCGTCGGCGGCGGCCCGGCAGAACGCCGGCCAGCGGCATTCAGCGGTCGTATCATCCACCCGCCGCGGCTCGTTATGCCGCAGGGACTCCACGACCGGTCCGCTGTCGCCGTCAACCTGAAGCCGGTGGAGTTCCTCGAGCCGCTGGTCCGAAGCCGCGAAAACCAGCGCCCCGCTGACCATGGCGATCGCCACCGCCGCCGCGGTGCCGCCTGGGACCAGTTCGGCCGCCAGGGCGGTCAGCCGGTGCAGCGCCTCGTCCGGGATTTCGTCCCCCTCGAGCAGCTGAGCGACATCGGCGACGCGATCAGCGAACTCCCGCGTCACGGTGATCATGGCCACCTGCCCTACCCGGCCGCGCGGCACTCATGTGCGAGGTTTCGGCCTCCCCCGTCCGGGTAGCCGACTGCGCGGTATCGCGATGCCCGGGTCTGGCGCTGAAAAAGCCGGGGCCACCCGAACCAGTGAGCTCCTCTCCGTCGCGAGCCGACTTCAGTCCTGGACTGCGGCCCGGAACCTCCGGGTCGACCCACCCAAGTGACGAACTGCTTGTGTGTCGGCACGACGCCGACCAGGAATGGGGCCCGCATGACCGGACCGGCAGGCCAGCATCCCGGCGCATCGGACGCGACCGGCTACGTCCTCATTCCGGGCGTGGAAGCCAGCCGGCAGGCCGACATCACCGAGCTGATCTTGGCCGATCACCGCCGGATCGGCCGCCTGTGCCGGGCGCTATACGACACGGCCCGCTATGACGACGGTCCCAGACCCGACTCGATGCCTGGCTACGTATGGCAATGGCTCGCGGACCTGCTGGTAGCGCACACCCAGGCTGAGGAGGAATTCTGCTATCTGCCCCTGTTCGGCGCGGACGCGCAGGCCACCGAACGGTTGCGAGACTCGATCGCCGACCATGACGACATTCGCGAGACCATCGGTGAGGCAGCCGCGCAACCCGTCGGGTCGGCGCCGTGGTGGCGTGCGGTCAGGACCGTCATTGCGGTCAGCACCGAGCACCTCGTGCACGAGGAGCGCGATGTCTTGCCTGAGTGCTTGCCCGCATTGAGCATGAGCCGACGGAAACAACTCGGCCGGCAGTGGTGTGCGTTCATGGCGGCATGGAGGCCGGACGCTACGCGCCCCTGACGTCCCCGCGGACCGGACCCGTGGCGGGGGGCGCCCGGAATGATCACCACCAGATCGAGGCATGATCCGGTGCCGGTGGGTAGCTAAGCAGCAGAATCCGCACCGAACGAGCCGCAGGCACTTGCACAGCCCCGGTGCCGAAGAGACAATGACCCCATCCCGTGGGGGGCCTCATGGGTCACCGGTGAGGGAGGACCCATGATTCATTACAGCCCGCTGCCCGACGTGGAGATCCCCGATCTTCCGCTCACCGAGTATGCCCTGGCGGGCGGCGCGGGCCAGCCGGATAAGCCCGCGCTGATCGACGGTGCCTCCGGGCGGGTGATGACCTACGGCGAGTTGGAGGCTGCGATCCGGTCGCTGGCCGGCGGGCTGGCGACCGGCGGGTTCGGGCGGGGGGACGTGCTGGCCCTGATGGCTCCGAACGGCCCGGAGTACGCCGTCGTGTTCCACGGGGCCGCGATGGCCGGCGGGACCGTCACGACGATCAACCCGGCCTATACCCAGGCCGAGGTGCATCATCAGCTCGCCGACTCCGGCGCCCGAATCCTGGTGACGATCGCGCCGCTGGCCGCTGCGGCCGCCCGCGCCTGCGAGGGGACGGCGGTCACCGAGGTCTACCTGCTCGGTGAGGCTCGCGAGGCCGACGGGCCCCTGCCGGTCAGACCGCTGAGCGCGCTGGCGGGGACTCCGCTGACCGCGCACGTCCCGGTCGGTCCCGATGACGTGGTGGCCCTGCCGTACTCCTCAGGGACCACCGGGCTGGCCAAGGGCGTCATGCTCACCCACAAGAACCTGGTCGCCAACATCGCCCAGACACTGGGAGCGATCCCGTCGGCGCCCGACGAGCGGCTCATGGCCGTCTTGCCGTTCTTCCACATCTACGGGATGCAGTGCATGATGAACTGCGGTCTGCGAGCCGGCGCGACGGTGATCACGCTCCCCCGGTTCGATCTGGAGCAGTTCCTGCGGGCCCACCAGGACTACCGGATCACGCGGTCGTTCGTAGCGCCGCCCATCGTGCTGGCCCTGGCCAGGCACCCGCTGGTGGATTCCTTCGACCTCAGCCAGCTGCGGCTGGTGAACTCGGGCGCCGCCCCGCTCAAGGCGGAGCTGGCAGCGGAATGCAGCAAGCGCCTGGGCTGTGAGGTCGTCCAGGGTTACGGGATGACCGAGTTGTCGCCGGTATCGCACCTGACCCCGCCCGGCTGGTTCAAGCCCGGATCGGTGGGGATCACCGCGCCGGACACGCAGACCCGGATCGTCGACCCGGTGACGCAGGCGGATCTCGGGACCGGCGAGGAGGGGGAGATCTGCGTGCGCGGGCCGCAGGTGATGGCCGGATACCTGAACAACCCCCAGGCCACGGCCGCGACCGTGGACGCGGACGGGTGGCTGCACACCGGGGACCTCGGTTACATGGACGCTGACGGGCACCTGTACGTCGTGGACCGGCTGAAGGAGCTCATCAAGTACAAGGGGTTCCAGGTGCCCCCGGCCGAGCTGGAGGCGGTCCTGCTCCGCCACCCCGACGTAGCCGACGCCGCGGTGATCGGCCTGCCGGATGACGAGGCCGGCGAGATCCCGGTCGGGTACGTCGTCCTGCGGCCCGGCGCCGCTGCCTCCCCGGAGGAGATCATGCGGTTCGTCGCGGGAGAGGTGGCGCGCTACAAGCAGATCCGGCGGCTCGAGGTGATCGACGCGATCCCCAAGTCGGCGGCAGGCAAGACCTTGCGCCGGGTGCTCCGCGATTCCGCCACGACCTGATCCGCTCTGACTCCGTCGTCCTGGCCCATAGAGCAGGACTAACGGCACCTCGACTCACGGGCGGCCACCGTCCTGCGCCACCGCTGCTACCGTGCCATGGGGACTGACGTGCCATCCCGCCCGGCTGCGCACGGTGATGGCCCCGAGGTCGGGATCGCGCTGATCACCCTGGACCGGTCCGAGCCCATTGACCCCATGCGCTAAGCCAGATGCGCCGGGCGGGAGGGCGCGCCTGCGCGGATTCGGGCTCCTGGTCAGCTTGCCACCGCGGCGGGACACCGTCGAGAACTCCAACGAACTCCAGCCACTTGCGCACTGCCCGCACCAGGCTCTTTCGATGTGGATGCCTCATTCACGCAGTAACAGAGACATGGATGAGGCATCCACGCCGTATCGGCGGAGCCCGACCGGGCTCGACCGGGGCCGGAAGGTGCGGCAGGGGCGGAAGGGGCGGCGGGGGCCGTCCAGCGCGCTGCCGCGTCAAGGCGCGAGCAGGTCAGCCGGGCCAGGGTAGACCTCGGCCGCGGTAGACCTCGGCCGCGCCAGCCGGCGTGAGCTCATCACGGCTGATGCCGCCGCTCAGCCGGTTACTGGTAGGAGACCATGGATAGCTGCGGGGTCCTGGCTATCGTCTGCTGCGGGCTCATCATCGGATGGTCTTTGGTATAGAAGTCCTTCCACCCGAAGGACACCCCGGCGGGGGCCGCCCTGGTGACGGCGTCCCAGGTCTGCTGCTTATCGCCGGGAGTGCCTTGCCCGTCCATATGGATGAGGATCGCCAGATCCTGGTGCCGGGTGTCGAGCTCGTCCTCGTCGCGGATCATGGACAGCCTGAACTGGTGCAGCACCAGGAGCTTCTGCGGCAGCTGGTACTGCGCGGTGAGGCCGGCCAGCCATCTGATGACGCTGTTGACCTCGCTGATGCTCACGCTGCCGATCTGCCGATCCGGCAACTGCCCCGGCGCCAGTTTCCACTCCGGGTCCAGGGCCAGCCCGACATCGGGCAGCATGAGTAGCGACTGGTACCTCCTGGCCTGGGCGAGCAGGCTGGCCCGGCCCGGCTGCAGATCGAGGACGACGTACATCCCGGCGGCCGCCGCCCGGCGCACCCAGGGGCGCAGGAAGGACACGGGGGACTGGTACGAGTAGTTGCCGTCCGGCCCCGGGTGCGCCTCGGCGACGGTGGCGATTATCTCCATAGTGGGTATGACCGGGACGCGGCTGCGGGCTCGGTACGCCGCGGCAACCTTCCTGGCCCGCGCGATGCTGGCCGACAGGCCCTGGTGGCCCAGGACGCCCAGCGCAGGAGCACCCGGGTGCCCGTACAGGGCGACCAGCAGGCGCCCGGGGAACATGATCTGGCCGCCGCCGGGCAACTGCACCCCGGTCTGCGCGGCGGCGACCCGAGAGGCTAGCTGGCTGGCCGGCCCGAAGCCCGTTCCGACGGCGAGCACCTGCCGGGGCCGGGCCGCCGACAGCGAGGCGATAGCGGCCGGGTCGGTACGCGGGTCGCCGCCGCGAACGGCGATCACCCGCGCCCCCGCCACACGCGCGGTGGTGATTGCGGCCAGCGTCGCGGCGTCGCGGTCACCGGCGTGCACGAGCAGCGCCAGGTGACCCAGGGGCGGGGGTGTCTTCGTCGCGGGCAGCATCGCCGGGTCGGTGACCACCCGGATGCCCGGCAGCGCGGCCGCGAGCACATTACCGGCCACCCCCATCGCGAGCACGGCGCGCGGGTGCAGCGCCTTGATCTGCGCCCGCAGCACGGCGCTGACCGCGGCCCCGCCGGGCCGGGCCAAGGCCAGCAGTAGCGGCGCGTGGGCCCGCAGGGCCCACCGGGTAGCCGCCGCCAGCTCGGCGGGCCGGTCCGGACTGGCGACAATCACCACCGGCGCCGAGGCGAACAATTCGTGTGCGAGGCTCCCGGTGACCACATCGGCCTCGCCGGCCAGCACCGACGTCTGTGACGCAGGCGCGCGGGTCTGTGCAGCCAGGCTGACATGAGCGTGCTGGGCCGGCCGGGGGGCACCGCCACAGGACGTGGCGGCGGCTACGGACGCCAGCACCACGAGCACCGCTACGGCCGCACGCAGCACGCGTGCGGCCCACCGGCCGCAAGCGTCCCGCCGCCGCAGGGCGGGGAGCTGTCCCTTCCGCAAGCCCGACACCGCAGCTGAGCATAGTAGTCATCACACCCGGAAAGCCGGGATTCTCCTCATCGGGCCTATGACCAGGCCAGCATGGGTCCGGTAGTGGTACCGACGGCTGCCTGGGGAAGGATGCTCGCTGGGTGCCCCGAGGCACGGTCCCGCCGCCGGGCGGACAAGCACGAGAGGAGCTTGGTATGGAAACGGAGAACATCTTGACCAGGTTGGCGGAGAATCTGTCCGTCCGTCGCGCGTTCGGCGCCGCGTACGAGAAGGACGGCATGCTCATCATCCCGGTCGCGTTGGTGGCCGGCGGAGGCGGCGGGGGCACGGGCGCCCGTCCCGATGGCCCGCCAGGAGCGGAACCCGCGGAGCAAGACGCAGCACCGAAGGACTCACGGCGCGCAGACGCGGGCGGGGGCTACGGCGGGCTGGTGCTGCCATCAGGCGCCTACGTCGTGAAGGGCGACCAGGTCCGCTGGGTACCGGCCGTGGACACGACCATCTTGGTCCTGGCGGCGCTGAGCGCGGTGCGGGTGCTCACCCGCGTATGGACCCGCCGGCGCGGGCGGCGCTGATACCCACTGCTCAGCCAGCCGAGCTGGCGAGCGCATTGTCGACCCAGGTCCGCAGGGTGGCCAGCGGGGCGGCGCCGGTCTGCCGGGCGGTCACCTGCCCACGGCGCATTACCAGCAGGGTCGGGATGGCCTGGGCGCCGAACCGCTGAGTGATCTGCGGCGAGGTGTCGACGTTCACCTTGACCAGCTTGACCTGGCCCGCCAGGTCGCGGGCGAGTTGCTCGAGCGCGGGGCTGACCATGCGGCACGGCCCGCACCAGGGCGCCCACAAATCGACGATGACAGGAATCCTGGCGGCGTCGGCAACCTCGCCGAAGGTCGTGTCGTCGGCGTCAGCGATCCACGACAGCGGCTGATGGCACTTGCCGCAGCGGGGCGTCCCGGCCGCCGCGGCAGGCACCCGGTTCGCCTGGCCGCAGTGCCCGCACCGGACCAATCCGCTTGTCATGAATTCATTATCTCCGTTCCCGTGTGTTAAGAGTGGTTGATGGCGCGCGAGCAGGGCGGTGAGCAGGCTCCGGCACCGGTGGCGGCCGAGGGGGTTGCCCGCAGATCTCGTGAGCCGCTCATGCCGGTGCCGTTGCTGCGCGGCGGCGACGAATCGGAGAGCTTCACCACGGTGCTGGTGGCCCTCGGCGCGAACGTGCTGATAGCGGTGGCGAAATCGGCCGCCGCCGTGGTGACCGGATCGGCGTCGCTGGTGGCCGAGGCGGCGCATTCGTGGGCCGACTCCGGCAACGAGATCTTCCTGCTGATCGCCAACCGGCGGGCACGCCGCCCGCCCGACCGCGCTCACCCGTTCGGCCATGGCCGGGAAGCCTATGTGTGGTCGCTGTTCGCCGCGGTCGGGCTTTTCGTGGCCGGCGGCGCCATATCGGTGACGCACGGCATCCAGGAACTAATCCACCCGCAGCCGGCCGAACACTTCCTCGTCGGGTATGTGGTGCTGGCGGTGTCCTTTGTCCTGGAGGGAATCTCGTTCCTCCAGTCGGTCCGGCAGGCCAGATCCGAGGCCGAGTCGCTGCAGCGGGATCTGATCGAGCACGTGATAGCCACCTCCGACCCCACGCTGCGGGCGGTGTTCGCCGAGGACTCTGCCGCCTTGACCGGCCTGGTCATCGCGGCGGCCGGGCTGGCTGCCCACCAGCTGACCGGCTCCCCGGTGCCGGACGCAATCGGTTCGATCCTGGTCGGCGTGCTGCTGGGCGTCGTCGCGATCGTCTTGATCAACCGCAACCGGCGCTTCCTGGTCGGCGAGGAAGCCGACCCCCGGGTACGTTCGGCGGCTATCCGGGCGCTGATGGAGATGCCGGAGGTTGCCCGGGTGACCTATCTGCGGCTGGAAGTCGTCGGGCCGCGGACGGTCTTCGTCACCGGCGACGTCGACCTCACCGGTGATGACACCGAGTCGCACGTGGCGGTCCGGCTGCGGGCGCTGGAGGCGAAGTTCTGCGCGTCGCCCGCGGTGGCGGGCGCCGTGCTGAGCCTGTCCGCCCCTGACGAACCGACGCTCCAGGCGTAGGTTCCCGCCAGCATGGCTACGTGAGGCGCTGGCCGAGCCAGTTCAGCACCTCGTCGGCGATCTCGCGCCAGCCGTGGTCGATGGTCAGTGAGTGGCCCCGGTCGTTGAACTCCCGCAGGTCGGTAATCGCCGGGGACTTGTGGTACAGCTTGCGGGTCGACCGGGTGATCGCCGCCGGGACGGTGTGGTCGTGCCCCCCGGCGATCAGCAGCAGGGGTCCGCGGGTCTTGTTGCCCGTATTGACCTTGGCGGGCGACCGCCGGACCAGGTTCGCGG
>Ga0335085_10005971_pt1 | contig 19376 bp, 18 predicted proteins | sample Lox_Sample_45_FD_206712 | JGI IMG/M metagenome (GOLD analysis project Ga0335085, IMG submission 206712) | Soil microbial communities from Loxahatchee National Wildlife Refuge, Florida, United States - Lox_Sample_4.5 | ecosystem: Environmental > Terrestrial > Soil > Wetlands | place: USA...
ACGCATCAGCTCGCGTCGAGAGTTTCCCTGCGACTGCGGCCGTTGACAACATGTTCGCGTCGGCCACCAGGGCATTCACTGCGTCAATGCAGACATTGAGGTTGGTCTTGAGAATATTGAAGTCGCCGTGATAGTTCTCCGTGATTTTCGCCGGGATCTCCCCCTTGCTGATTTCATCCACGTAGTGTGCCGCCGTCGTCAGTGGCCCGATCACGGCTTCCAGCGTCGCGTTCACGCCTGCAATAATGTCCCGGTACCCTCCTTCAAATCCTGACGCATCTCCCCGCGTCGACAACTGTCCTTGGACGGCTGCATTGGTCAACAGCTGCATTTGCGCAACGAGACCGCGCAACGCCCCCACTGTCCGCTTGAGCGACGGAGTGATCTCATCTCCCTCCCCGAGGTCGGCGAGGGTGGCCGAGAGATTTCCCTTTGCGACATCGTTCATCGTGCCGGCGATGCCTTTCAGCGTTTCGGCGAGACTATTCATCGCACGCGATATTTCCCCCACCTCGTCCCCGGACGTGGCATCCAGACGCATCCCCAGCGAACCGCGGGAAAGATGCCGCACCATCTCCAGTGCCTGGCTGAGCGGCTGCGAAATCAGCCGGGTAATGAGGATGCCGAGGAATATGGCGAGTGCGACCGCCACGACGACCACCACCCAAAGAGTTATCGAGGCCGTACTTTCCGTTGCTGCCGACTGTTGCGCAGTCTCTTTCGCAATCTGATCGTCAAGCTGGATCAGCATCTTCAGGTCCTTCTGGACATCGAGCGCCTTCTGCCGCGAATCCAGGGACGCCTTGAACGTTTGCGCGTCGAGAGCAACGATCTTCGCATCGGTGAGCGGGATATTCGACGCCACTAGCCGGTCCTTTTCCTCCGACAGGTCACGCACCACCTTGTGTGCAGCAACCCATGTCTGCCACGAGGACTTCGCTTTCTGCCAAAGCGCTTCCTGCTCTTTTGTTTTCGGTAGAGCATTCAGCACCGCATTCGCCGAATCCGCTCTTGCGAACGCGGCATCGATCCACGCATATTGTGCCTTGCGGAGATCGGAGCGCATCATCTGCTGATTGATCAAACCACGCTCGCCGACCCACACGGCCTCTTGTGCCTCGCTGAGAGCCAGAAGGGAGCGCGAGCTTGGAATTCTGACATCGATAAGGTGGGATGTGTTTTCGTTGAGCCTCGAGAGACCCAGGCTGCCGACCAGACCGACCACTGCAGCAATGGCTGCGACAAAACTGAACGAGAAGAGAAGCTTGGAGCGTATCTTCAGATTCACAAACCATGTCTTCATGATAACACCTGCGTTTTGTGACGAATGGTCCTTATGAGCTTGTGTCGATTTCAACCTCGTTGTGCCGAAGTGAGATTGTATTCCGAATATACGGACGTCCCCATACCAGCGCGGAGAATCAACGTGTTGATGAAACCATCAAGCGGCTGATGAGACTGACAGATAGTCTGTTCACAATGTTTCTTTATGATCGACACTCCTATTATGTCGGCATGAGAAAACTGGCCGACTCCGATTGCCGAGGTTTTGTCTGCGATACATCGTCGTCAAAACTAGTGCCACACCATCGGAGAAACCGACAATTAAAAAGAGGCATCGAGAATCCGTGAGTCGGAACTTCCATGAAGTCCAAAACTGGGGAAATGGAGGGAGGTTCAGCAGGTTGCCTGCATTCACTCATATAGGCCAGGCCAAGATTTCAAAGGAATCGAAATAACCTGGCCAGCTGGGTCGATACTCGAAGAGCTGAGAACTGCGAAGAAACGCACTTATTGGTAGGAACAGAACAGACAACCGATCACATGGCCACTATTAAGCTCCAGGTCCCACATGTCTCCATTTTGGCAAGATCCATTGGCCAGCAAAACATGCATCATGAGACCAAGAGGTGATTCGAGGAATGATTACGGGACCAGGCGAGGTACAAAGATGGTCGGGAGATCAGGCAGCTATGGCATCATCGAGCACGATATCGCATCAGGTGGATCTATGAGTCGCTTCCAGAGCTATCGCTGCGACTCGAGTGGTCCCCTTGGCATGCCTGCTTGTCAGGAGCCAAGATCCGAGAAACAAGTAAGGCAACCTCATGATCGATGCTTGACGGACATCATTCTACCCGACCAGAGCAGCGAATGCGCCGGGTCCAATACGAGCTGGCTGAGCAACTGCTCGAAAACTCACACCTGTGATGGCCTTGATATGCATCCGGATGTGCACTTAGTCTGATCGCTTGCCCTCAACCTAATGGCCGCGTTTCACCTGCGGCGGAAATGGTAACACTACTGAACAAGAGTACACAGCCGAACTACTGACCTTTGAACTGACGACCGTCTTGATCTTCGACGATCGCCAGTCTGATTTGACTAAGGCTCCTTCCGTCAGGTGCAAACGCTTGTTAGGCGGCTCATTCGTTTCGCGACCCATTTACGGAAAGTTGGGAGAACTGATGCGTTCGCACGTTGTATAAGCATCCCCATGCGTCCTTACCTCCATCACAGATCACTTCAATGTGCTTGCGCCAGTAACCGATCTTGGCTGGATTCCTTGCGTCAATATTGTCTGGAGAGAAAGCGTTGACGTAGATCATCCTCCGTCCGTTCACAACTACGCCGACATATTGTCGGCAGTAGAATTTGGGGTTGTGGATCTGCACACCTGAATAGCAACATCCTTCGGAGGTTAGATCTGCAATTGCACCCATGTCAGACTCCATTTCATCAATGTCCGCCTGACTCGGATTCCATTTGCCTTCAATCTGCGGCACCTCCCGCGAACATTGCTTGAGAGCTTCGTCTACAAATGTGGAGTCGAAGAGAACGGACTTCGCCGGCTCGCTGATTCTGGGAGCACCATTCAGCTTGTGCAATACTATACAATTTTCTTTCACATCGAGTGAGAATGCAGCCGGTCTAACGTTCGGATCTTTGCCCCGAATCAGGATCATCTCGCTATCAGATGCTAGTCGAACCAACGATTTGGCCGTCAACTCAACTTCCATATCTCCCGCGAGCACACTCATGTCAAGCCACACTGGATTCTTTGAATAGTCAGTGCTATATCGCGCTTCCTTTCCGAATAGCGTGTCTGCTCCGTGGACTTGGAACGTGATGAGCTTGTTATCGGGGGTGAATTCGAAGAAGAGTGGGTTACCTGCCTCGTCCTTTCCGTTCCACACACCGAGATGTTGACTCTGAGACGAAGTGTTCTCGAAAGATAGAATAACTAGAAGCGACGTAATGATGAGTCTGTGCATAAGTTTCTCGCTATGGTTGCGCCCTAACGGCCGCGGCTGAGCCGCTACGAAGATTGAATCAGCCATTCACTTCAAGTCGAATCACGAGCCAATGCCAATACAAAACCGAACTACCATTGGAAAAACCCAACCGATTCCTCGTCGACAAGAAGGATTCGGATATGTAGCAAGCCAGCAAGCGAAGGATCTAAGGCCGACTTGATCGTTTCCTTCATTGACGGATCGACTGCGAGAACATATTCTGAGTTGCGATGGACACCATGCTTCTTCACCAAGTCTCTAACTTGAACTGGTTTTAGTCCTTCGATTGAAAGGTAGCGCTTGATATCTTCAACAGTGGAGTAACCTCGTTCGAATCGAATCCGTTTCACGAGTGCCCCAAGCGCATTAGTAAAATCAGTGCTGCGCTTCACACTGTTACTCGTCTCCCCCTTCGCATCTACAAAAATCAGTCTGAGTGGATCACGCAATAGCAGAATCGCATCGACGCCGCCTATTGCCCCTTCAGACAGCGAACGGGTTTGATAAATCAGTACCCACCCTTGATTCTTAAAGAACTGTATCGACTTTTCGAGAACCCCGTCTTCTTTCATTTGATCTCCGTATCCATCGCCGGAATCAAGATCTTACTCGAGAGAGCCTTGAAGCTATTTTTAGTTGCTTCACACTTAGATATAGTACTTGAAAGACAGTGGGGCTGTGTCCCTTTCAATTGGGCCGGCTGTGAGGATTTCGCCAATCTTGTCAGCAAATTTCAGTGTAATCGGCTCCCCGTCAGCATGGTGACAGGAGTTGTAGTTCAGTTTGGTCAAGGCGAGAATGTCTTCCAAAACTGTCCCTATGTCTGCGCTTCCTTTGCAGATCTCGATTTCCAAAGGCCGCGGGAACCCTTGGTAGGGATTCGTCTTAAGGCGTGGTACAAAACCCGTCGTCCAAAGACACCCCTTTGTGGGAGTCTCGACATACGCCGCCCCTCGCAAAATCGGATACTTCCCCTTCCGAAAAAGTCGAAGAGTAGAATGACGTATGCGAACCCCTACTGTCCGAATCCCCAGCTTTGTGACGCTCGCGAACCCTCGCCACTCCTCTTCATTGAAATATGCTCTGCCGTGGATAAATAACTCTTTGGGCTGGCCACCTGCAGGATTAAGATCATGATAAGCAAGAACGGCCCTTTCGACTATCTCCTTAGCAGCCGAAGAATTGAGATGGTACTCTTCGGTTTCTCTTGACTTCCAAGGGCCTACGGCTCCACGGAAAACCACACCATCACCCGAATCGAGGAACATCTGAGCCGCGCAGCACGAAGAGCGCTCGTCTGAGACGCTGTTTAGCTTCTTGTAAACCAAACCCAGGTAGCAAACGCCCTCTCGTGTGGAAGCCAACCTCCAAGGCTTGCCACCCGCTTTGTAGTAGACTGTTGACAGGAGATTCCACGCTATCTGTGAATCCGGCTCAAGGTCGCGCTCTCGGCTTCCAAATCGATCCAAGAAATCGTCCGGTGTCAAAGTCGATTCTCGAAGAATCTGAATGGGGGCTTTTGCATGGTGAAGGATTCGACGAGCCTTCAGTTGTCGTCGGAAATCATTGTCAAATTCGTACGCGAAGTAGTCTTCCTCCTGACCTTCGAATATGTACTCCTGGCCCTCATGCGCTTGCCTTGCAAACTCCTTTCTTTTCTTCATGGCTTCCCTGCTGACTCTCTCGATCCCGGGAACCTGGGACTTAGGTCGGCAATCTTTGTACACTGATTCCGGCGTGATCACAAACCATAGACTGATATCTTCATCCGAGTTTTTGTCAGAGTCATGTATCACATCTTCGTAAATACCAACAGCTTTGAATACCCGTTGAAAGGGATCACCTTCAGAAGTTAATATCTGTTTGAGCGCTCCTTCGTCGATCTTTCGTTCCTGAATCGCACGTGTTGCCAATGGGACTTGGAATGCCTCTTGAAATCCGGGAAACGGAACCCATAGGGATCGTTTCGAAACCTGGGGAACAGCTAGGAATCGCCTAGTGGTCTCCAGCCAACGGTAGAACCTCGCTATCCCCAGATTTGTCCCGATCAATCCGTAGTTAATGCCGAAAGGCGAGCCTTGATGCAAAGGTCCAAAAAGAGTCAACCCATCGCGCGGATCCTCGGCACTCTGTTTGAACCCAAAGATAAGTTTGGGTTCCTTAAAGTGTCGAAGTTCAATCATCGGTTTCTCCTTCGGAATTCGGTTCGTTGTAGCCTACTGGACAAATGAATTCGACCGACCGTGTGCTCAACGAAAGTGAACCGGCGCTGGTCCGAAGGATTTCTAACTTCTCTTGGTCTTGCGCCAAGTGAAGAAGTGCAGCGCGCAATCGGTCGCGCCACGTGTGATTCCTCCAATTAGAAGTGGTGCTCGGTGAAGCAGCTTGCGTGCCTTGCCGATTGTGGATTATGACATGCATTGATATGCGATATTCTATTGTGGGGCGCAATGAGGCCTTGGCTCGCAGAGCAAAGTGCCACCTACTCTTTCCCTGGTTTCCCCAGAGTTTGAGTCGGGGGCTGAGTTCGCTGTTGCCTTTGAAAATGATACGACCTTCCTTAAGTACTCCCTTGTCGAAGTAGTAACAAGTCCCTTTCGACAGGTTGAACTTCACCAAGAAACATGAAACTAGGAACTTCTCGAATGCCTGGTTCAGCAACCAGATCAGATGATTCTCACCTTCTTCTTGGGATTCCCAGAGCGGACATGTTCCATCCAAGAAGCTCCCTATGGGATATGCAACGCTTTCCAAAGGGGACTGCTCAAGAGGGATGTTGCTTTTCATTTCCTCAAGGCTGTGAAACGAGAGCAGGTAATTGCTAAACGTTGCGATTGGAAAGGGCACAAACCCTTTAAAGTTTGGAGTGCTTTCGAAAGAATGGACAAAGATAGAGCGAGGATATTCTATGACTTCAAACTGATTCGACGAAAAGGATTCAGGTTCTTCGCGCACAATTGTGGCATCAGTCCCGTACTCCGACCACCATGAGTTGACAGCTTGCGGATCGAAAACCAGTTTCGTTGCGATTTGTTCACGTCTGAGGAGTGCCAACAGCTTGACCAAGCCCTCTGTCCAGCCTCCTGTGAAATCGACCCATTGAGTGTTCTGAATCCTAAAATCGGTTTCATCTTTGGGAAGATTGTCGATCTTCAAGGGTATGACAAAATCCCGCAGATCTTTACTCTTCATGACACTCAATGCCAACTCCAGCTCGCCAAGAGGATTTGACTTAGAGTTCGAAGAATGAGACAAGACAAAAAGGAACCTCTGCGTACGATTCTGAAGAGCTTGGTTAATCTCTTTAGGCCAATCCTCCCCTCCCAGTAGTTTGGTGAGATCGCACCATACGCCATAGCTGAACTTTGCCAGCTGCAGGGCAAGCCATCGTGTAAAGTCGGCGTCCTCCCAAGCGTGGCTGATAAAGAGCATATTTCGTTTTTCTGTATCACCGATCATGAGCTCTTCCTTTTGCTGCTTCCGCTAGGGCCTTTTCAAATGAACATGTCTGATCAGAGCGCCCGACTAGCCCTTCGGCTCGCGACACCATCTGTCAGGTATCCTGGCACGGCAAAGCCCATCCATCACACTTCGACGAATGGGCTTCTCAAGGAACGACACTCACAAGCTACGTTCCCACATCGGGATTGTCAAGATTAAGGCGTGTCGAGAAGCACAAAAGGGTTCAAAATCGCTAGAATGTGACGAATCCTGATGCCGGCTGGTTCGGAATAGGTGGATAATGTGGGGCGACCGTCGTGTGGCGGCTCTTTCAGGTGAACCTAATAGAAAGGGCCCGGATAATTTCGAGCCCTCGGTGAGACGACTAATATCCTAGAAGTCACCTCACGAGCAACAACTTCTTCGTCTCCACAAACGATCCGGCCTGCAAGCGATAGAAGTAGACGCCGCTCATTAGATCCAGCTCGGCACATTCCCAACCGTTTTGCCGGCAGAATCGAAGTCCACTACCCAAAATTCCTTTCATCACTCACCCAAAACTGGCGCAAGATTTCTTCCATCGCCAGCGCTTTCCGTTGCAGCACTTCTGCCTCGCGAAGCTTGCCGATGATCTGTTCTGCCGTATGGCGCTGCTTGCCCATGATTCTCTCCTTTCAGATCCAAGATAACAAAAAGACGAACGTATTCTTGGATCACACTCCGAGGGGCAGGTCAGTGCCGGTAAGCGGCGCAAGTGGGTACGCCCGGAATCGAGGATGCGCTACGACTTCTTCCTCATCGAGTGCGTGCACGGATCAGAGGAAGAAGACAGCGAGCGGGCCCGGCTCCCTTTGTGGGTGCTCGTCATGGAAGGAGTGGGAAGGCCGGGAGAGCGGGCGTTCTTCTCTACGAACAGGCCGGTGGAGGACTTGTCGGAGGCGATCCGCTTTGTGAAGCAGGCCTTCGAGCTCGAGGACATCCGGGTGCAGAGCTACCGGAGTCTGCAGTGGATGATGACCTTCTCCCTGGTGAGCTATACGTTCTTGTGTCTGGCCGTCCGCCGCTGGCCGGGGAAAGCCAAGCGCCTCTACTGGTGGCTCTACCGGCTCTGCCAAACGCGCGCGACCGAGCAGCCGCCGCACTTTGCGCTCTACCGGATCTTCGAGGGGATCCAAAAAGTGCTCGCCCTGGACTTTTTCGGGGCGCTGGAGCCCTCGTAAGGCCGCTGCAAAACGGGGAATGTCTATGCATCCGCTGCTTGCTTTTTGAAAATGGAAGTGTTACTTTTATTGCATTCGTAGCACCCTCCAACAGCAGATCCCCCTTCTTTCAAATGCGAAAGGTCCCCCAATGTTCTTCCTCCGACTATGTGTTGTAATGGCTCTTCTTGCTTCCTGCCTCAAAGCTGAGAATATCTCCACGGGTGATTCAACAAAAACGTACAACCTCGATACGGTGACCGTGACGGCAACGATGTCCGCCGCCAAACCGGAATACGTTCCGCAGCCTGTTGCCCAGGTGTCGGCCGCGGAAGTCCATCGCCGTTATACTTATAACGCAGGGGAGATGCTTGACCTTGTTCCCGGCGTAAGGATCGTACGCTCCGGCGCGACCATCGGCGCTGACCAGGGCGTCGAAATACGCTCCCTGAACGGCGGGCCAAGTTCCAATAAGACACTCATTATGGTGAATGGAATCCCGATGAACAACGCCTGGGACGGAGGAGTGAATTTCAACTCCTTGCCGACGGAGCTCATCGACCACATCGAAGTGGTGAAAGGTCCATCCTCGGCCTTGTATGGCTCCCAAGCAACTGCCGGGGTCATCAACGTAATTACGCGCACGCCCGGCGAAGGATGGCACAATTGGGTTTCTGTCGCTCGCGAATTCAACAGCGCGGAGCCAATCACCGCAAAAAGCTCAGATGGCTATGGCCGTCCGGCGGTTCACGCGTACAATTTCCAATGGAATGGTTCATATCGCGATGAAAACATGATCCACAGTATTGCCGCCGGATACCGGAATGCGTTGAATACGTTCCCCAACAGTATCGACAACGTCTGGAAAAATGCGGATGTCACGTACAAAGGACAACTCGTCCTTTCGAGCAAGCTTTCCCTGCTCGGCGGGTTGAACTATCATTGGAACAAATGGCATAATGAGGCCGATGCTACGCAGACCGACGATGTGGACAATATCATCAACGCCGATATTGGAGCCAGATACCTCCTCTCCGACATTGTGATCAGTGGCCGAGCCTACATGAATGTCACGAAGAACAAGAACACGATCCTCATGACGTCGCTAAGCACAGGAAGCACCGCAACCAGAACTGGAATCCTCGCCGATGTGCTGGTGCCGGTTCAGGCTACCGGTGGGATAGTCCATGGTGGGGTGGACGCGTACCTCGGCAATGCGGACGTTGATTACGCATCCACAGTCACAAGTATGAAGTTCCTCCGTCTCGACACGGTACTCGTGAAGGGGAAAAAGAAACTCGTTGATTTGTACTCGGGCCTCTACGGCTCAAAATCACAATCCTTTACGATGAACAACGCGGCTCTCTTCGTGCAACTTGAACAGCGACTGGTTGACCGCGTGAACCTCGTCGCTGGAGTGCGTCTGGACCATCACTCCGCCTTTGGCACGGTGCTGACGCCGAAAGCAGGCGCGACGATCGAAGTTCTCCGCGTCAACGAGTTCCTCACCAACCTGAAAGCGAACTATGGCACCGGGTTCCGCGCCCCGGCCATGGTTGACTTGTATTCCAAGTCACTCGGCGGCTATGGAAACGAGGCTATGAAACCTGAAAAGGTCGAGAGTGTGGACCTGGGCATTTTCCAACGACTTGCGAACTTTGGGTATTTCGAGGTCTCCTGGTATCGAATGCACGTTACCGATCTGATGGTCAATGACAAGCTCGGTTCCACCGGGAATGGGTACTACGTCACGGTGCCCAACGCGGCGGGCAAGGTTGATACGCTGAGTTTCAACCAGAGGAGGAACCTCGGCAGCTATTCACCCAGCGGAGTGGAAATCAGTACGAAACTGCAACCCGAGGCCCACGTCGCGTTCGGTGCAGGGTTCACGTATCTCAATCCTGAAGATTTTACATTCCAGACATCGAAGTATCGCTGGAACGTTGCTGTCAGCGCCTGGTATCCGGTTCTCGGCACGCGTGTTGAAGCGGAGGTGGTCTACAATCACACCGGCGAGGGATATTTCTTTGACTATCACACAAATATGTATCCGGCATTCAGTACGACGGATGCCACGCTCTCCTTTGACTTCACGGCCGTTAAGGTGACAGTGATCGGCAAGAACCTCGCCGACACACGCTACCGGCTCTGGAATACGCTCTGGCAGCCTGGCCGTACGTTTGGTATGCGTCTCGAAAGTCAGCTGTAGCATGCTGATGAGTAACGAACCGGCCGCCGCAAGAAAACCGTTCCTTTCGCTGCTGCAAGTCGTATTTCTGGGCTCCATCATCACCGCCGACTTTGCCTTCGGCCTGGTGGCGAAGAACTTACTTGCCCCCACACCGATTCTGAATTTCGTCCGGATCGATATGATCGTTCCGGTCATGCTGATGCTGCTGACACGCCGAATTCTGGACCGGTTCGGCGTGCTCATCCTTTACGAATTTGTCTGGGGGACGTTCTCGGTATTTGCCATGCCAGCAGCGTTTGGACTCCCGGGGATGCTCAAAATCGTACCCGCGGTTGCCCAGGGGATATTCCTGGACGGACTGATGAGTCTGTTACGTCGGATGGAGTCCGTCCAACTCTACGTGACGGCAATCGTTGGAGGGGTGCTTTCAAGCGTGGTGTTGTATGCCTTGAAGGTCGCCCTGGGAACCCCATGGTCTGTCGTTGTCCAGCTGCTCCTCGGCATCCACATGGTGTCGAATGTCGTGGTCTGGATCTCTGCGGCATGGATCGCGCAGATAGTCTGGCGACGGATCCGTTCTCTCCCAATCGTGCGGAGGCTCTGTCTTGTTTCCCCTGATTGAGTTGCGTCAGTATGGGTTCCGCGCGAGCGACACCGATGCCTGGTTGTTGCGCCAAATCACCCTGACAATCCGACCAGGAATGCGTCTTGGCATCACAGGCCCTTCCGGCTCAGGCAAGACGACCTTGTCCCATGTCCTTGCCGGCGTCGAATCGCTCACGCTGCATGGCATCCAAAACGGGTCCATCACCGTCGACGGCGCGGAACGCACTTCGGCAACCGCCACGGACGACAATGCGTATCGGCATCCTCTGCGCATTGGGATGGTTTTGCAGAATCCAGAGAGCCAGCTCTTTGCGGAGACGGTACTTGAAGAAGTGCAGTTTGGCGGGCAACAATGTTCCGAGGCGGATGCCGCCGACGCATTGCGGAGGGTTGGCCTGGAAGCGCTCGCTTCGCGCTCCATACGAAGTCTATCTCTCGGGCAGAAGCAACGAGTTGTGATCGCCTCGTTCCTGGCCGCCGATCCGCAACTCCTCATCCTGGATGAACCCACAAACTACCTCGATGCCGTTGCGGCAGAGAAGTTGTTCACGTTCCTGAAAACCCTCCCGGTGACACAGGTCGTGGTTGAACATGACATCGAACGTCTGTGCGGTTATGCGGACCACATCATTGAGCTTGATGGCGGGGAAATCGTTGCGCAAGGGAGCCCGGGAGAGTGGCTGCAACGTACCCGGAGCCGATCCCGGTTCCGTCGTACTGCAATCATCATGCAGGATAACAACAGGGAACCGTCGGGGCTGAGTGTCTCCGCCGATCAGATCAAAATCCCTCCAGGCGTCCGCTCGGCTCTGCGGAAGGGGCTGCCGGGGCCCGGAGCGCGTCCAGGAAATCCGGTTGTCGAATGTATCCGTTTGTACGCTGGGTATCAAAAAGGGGACCCGGTGCTCAAGGATGTGTCACTCGCGGCGTCCACCGGCGAGCGTGTTGCGTTGCTCGGGTTGAACGGCTCCGGGAAAACAACCTTGTTGAAATGTCTCGCCGGACTCGTGGATCGACAGCAGGGCACAGTTCTCGTTGAAGGTGCGCCACCGAGACCGGGAGTCGCGGGTTTTGTGTATCAGAATCCCGACTACCAGATTTTCGAGCAAACGACGGAAGCAGAATGCGGCTTCGCGCTGCGCCTGCGGCATTGTCCGGACTCCGACATCAGGGATCGGGTCAACTTCTGGCTCAAAGAAACCGGCTTGCTCCATGTTCAGAACCGGCTTCCGCTGTCGTTGAGCTATGGCGAGAAGAGGCGTCTTACTCTGGCGTCCATACTAGTCGCTCAACCCTCCGTGCTCCTGCTCGACGAACCGACGACGGCCTTGGACGACAGCCGCATCGGCCTTCTGTCGGAACTCCTCGTCCGTGTATCTACAGAGCAGCATCTTGCGATTCTTTTTGCGACGCACGACATCGATTTCGCGCTCGACACGGCGACCCGGATTGTCTTTCTTGCGGAAGGGCGTGTCGTGCAAGACTGTCGGCGCGAACAGGTCTCGTTCGATGATCTCTCGAGGCTGGGCGCTCCCTTGCCCCGTCTCTGTGCCATTCTCCAGCAGAGTGCGCCCGCCTGCCTTCCGTTGGGGATCAAACAACTGGAAACCATACTCAGGAATCGTCATGACAACGCATGATCACCATTCCCAGAAAAAAACGATCGACGACGCGCTACAATTCCACGGTCATATGTGCCCTGGACTGGCGCTCGGGTTTCGGATGGCGTACGCAGCAATGGAAGCGCTTGATTGCTCGCGTGCCGATGACGAGGAGCTGTTCGCCATCGTGGAGAACGATGCTTGTGGCGTGGACGCCCTTCAGGTCATCACAGGGTGCACAATGGGCAAAGGGAATCTGTTCTTCAAGAACTACGGCAAAATGGCCTTTACGATCATGAAGCGAAATTCGGGAGAGGCGGTGCGCGTGGCGCCGTCGCACGAACAAAATCGTCGTCGCACCAAGTCCTCGATGTCGCCGGAAGACCGACAAGCAATGGTGGACTGGATTCTCTCCGCGCCGGCAGCCGATGTCGTTGCTGTGCAAAGAATCGTGCTGGAACCACATCCCTATGCTCGGATCCGAAAGTCCATTGACTGCACACGCTGTCACGAAGCCGTCATGGAATCGCGAATTCGTCTTCACGCCGGAGATTTTGTGTGCATCCCCTGCGCCGAGATTCTTGAGCATCAACCGCAACCAACAGGACGATAGGGGATGCGAGCGCAGCCTGTGAGGGATAGTACGTTGCTTTCGAATCTGAAGCCGCTGACCAAACTGGTCTGCCTGATACTGCTTACGCTGACGACCTTCTTCGCGCGCTCGGTGGAAGAAGTGGCCATTTTGTTTTCCATCACGCTCCTGCTCTTCTTCGCCAACAGGATTCGGGTCGGCAGCATGAAATGGCTCTTTGTCCCGGTCGTTGCGGCCATTCCGGGAACAATGGCGGTGTTTATGCTCTCGTACTGGCTGGAAGAGCGCAATGTGCAGAGTGCCGCCGCACGGGGAAGTGTGGACGCTGCATTGTACGTAGGCAGGCTGATGATCTTGCTGGTCGCCAACATCATTTTCGTGCGAACCACCGACTTTCGCAGATTGACAGAGGAGCTTCGACTTCTAGGCTTGCCCGCGACATTCGTTGTGCTCCTCGCGACGGTCTTCCGGTTTTTCCCAGTGCTCCTCGAGGAGGTGAGGCGGATCTTTGAAGTTCAACGACTGCGGGGGCTGGAAACGAAGCAACTCGTGCTTCCCAAATACTGGCTTCCCATGGCTTTGCCATTTCTGATTGTGACGATTCAGCGAGCCTATGAGCTTGCGCTCTCGTTCTATCTACGCGGCGGGTTGGTCGCATTGGACCGGAAACGTCTATCCGTTTGTCCCAGCGACATCGCTGCCGTCGGTGCCACGGCCGCTGTCATGGCGATTCAGATGGCATACCATAGGTGGTAACCTGTGCCGAAGATCTGTGTGAGTGGTCAGCGAATCAGGCCGCGGCGATAATGTGCAGCCCCGGCGCCTTGGGATCGTGCACGGAAAAGAGAAGGGCCTCTAGTCGTGAGCGTGGCCGTGAGGCTCAACGGCAACGGTTAGGCTCAGGTAATGATTCACCACGCCTTTGAAGTTGCCGAGCGCGGTAGCCATCTTGTGAAGTTCCTTCACCGTCCCTTTGAGGAGGATGACCTCCAGGCAGAGATCGTGGCTGATGTGCACATGCGTGGTGCTGATGACCATATGGTGGTGTGAGTGCTGCGTTTCTGTCAGCCGCTCGGCCAGCTCTCTCTGTTGATGGTTGTACACCAGCGTCAGCACGCCGAAGGCGTGCGTCTTCGGCTCCTTGATCTCTTCTTCCGCAAGCCGCGCGCGGATCAGATCACGGAAGGCCTCCGACCGGTTCACGTACTCTCCCTGAGCGATGAAATGATCAAAGGCCTTGAGCAACTCTTCGTCAATTGAAACCCCGAAGCGGATAAGATTTGGCATCGGAACTCCATGTTGCTGTTTTTTGAAACAGTACCACAAGTTCGGGCGAAATGCAACTTGGATAAATCCTCGCTCAAGTGACTACCAACCATGCTACTCTTTCTCTCTGAGGAAGGTATTCACGCGGCTCTTGATCTGGTCTCGTAGTACTCGGGTCTTCGCGCGCTCGTCCGTAATCATCGAATCGATCTTCAGTAGAAATGGTGAATCCATTTTTGTCAAGAACGAGCACATGTATCTCACCGCCAATCAGCAACCTATCTTTCTGTGGCTTGGCATGTTCAATCGCTCTTTGTGCGTCCATTATCTTCTTAACGTTGAGCGGGAACTGGTAATACTCCTCTTGGTTGGGCAGCGGCGGTTTGACCCCAAGCCCGTATTTCAATTGTTCGGATGCAAAATCATTTGTTGAACGATATGCGTAGGACTTAATATGTCCAGTGGACTGTGCGAAACCAAAATGATAGACGGTGGCGGTGAGATTATTCTTGATGGCGTTCAGTTGTTCAAACTGACGCCAGAGCTTCAACAAAACACCAGGCGCATGATAATTGAGATGCTCGACGTCTTCTACAACAACATTATCACAAATCTGAATAAACCAACTGAGTCCAAAGCCGCCGATACCTGTGCTGGCAACGATCATCTTGAGGTGGGGGACTGGAAATGCCTTGGTGGTGAACTTAAAAGGAACATTGCCATCTACTGAGCCAGCGAGAGTATCAGTGGCCACAAGTGCGAGTTCTTCGTCAGTATGAAAGATTAGAGATGACATTTTCTAAGCCTCGTGTGGCTTCTTTCGCATAACGTCTAGCCACCACGCAACGCCGCGCATAATGTCGTTGTTGTTCCTGACATGACTAAGCGCGGCGTTGAGTGAGATCACTTTGTCGTGACTGTTTCGCTCGAGCCTCGCCTTTCCAAGTGAACCGAACGCCGTGGTGGCATTTGTTATGCGTTCGTGCACGGCGGCCACTTTCTATAGAAAGAGGAAGACAATCATAGAAGCTACGAGGCCCACCGCGCAAAACCATAGGCCCCACCGAAGCATGCGATATTTCGTACTACATACTTTTGATAGGTCAAAACAATGCTCAGCCTTTATCTGGAAAAGAGTCGCAGCCGAAAGCGTAGATACTTCGTCCGCGTATGTTCGACCGTTGTCATATTCGGCGATAGCTTCCCAGAAGAAGAAACCACGTTTTGACCCCCTGGTTCTAGGAATAACAACAAGAAGGCAAAGGAACGCCCCTATCGCAAGCGCAACCATTGCGATGAAGGCAATCATGTCGAAGATGTTCCAACTCATCACAGATTTTAGCCAATGCGTCGAAACACCATTCTTGTACATGAAGGCCAACAATGCCGTCGCACCGGCAAAGAAGAAAGCTGCTTTCTGATCTGCGAGGCGGATATATTCACGAACATACTGATGAACAGATTCCGCAAATCCGATTCTAGACCCTGTGTCAGATTGTTCTCCCCCGGTGGCTGGAACATTCTCTTTTTCCTTGCCACCGGGTTCTGTCGATACTTGTGGTGTCGGCAGTGGCTCACGAACAGATTGTGGCGGCACCGGCAAGCCTTCACCAATTGAATCTCGATTTGCCTGGGACGCAATCTGAGAAGATTCGCTCATATTAGCCTCGCCCATCGGCCTTTGTAGAGATAGAGTGGATAGGGAAGATCGGTTTGCGAGTAGATCCAGCCAGTGCTGACATGCGAGAGTTCTCCCCAAGTAGCGCTCCAAATCACTGGGATTCTAGACCATGCACTCGCACCCAGTCCAATATCATTTGGCTTGATGAGCCCTAGCATGTGGGCAGCAAAGTTTGCCGTATTTCCTATTGCAACATTAGCATTGAATCGCTGAGCCGCACCAATCCGCGCGATTGTGATGTGGCCGTAATCCATGGATACCCTAAACCTTATTGGCGCAACACCTGTTGCGCGCAGTATGGGTGAAATAAGATTCTCATTTGCTGCGACCATAGTCATGGAGCAGGCCAAGGCTCGTTTTGTAGAATTTGTGTTGATATCAACTTCAGGCAAGTCTTCGAAATATGCCATCAGGCCATCCCCGGTGTTCTTTTCCACGTTCCCACCGTAGTCTTCGATGATCCGGATCATCTCAGTCAGAAAGAGATTGAGGATTCGCAACATCATTTCTTGTTCTTCCTGTGTAATGGAAGTCCGCTGAGAAAACCCGCTGATATCAAGAAACAAAACCGTGGCCGGCAGTCGTCGGCCTGTGCCTATGACCAGGTCGGATTCATTTGGAACAAGCCGGCCAGGAGCAGCGGTGGCTCTCTCGGAAATACTCGAACGGAGTTTCTCAACTCGATCGATTTGTTTCTTCCAATAGATTTCTTCAAGTCCGTCGTAGGTCATAATGCCTTCAGATGGATGGACTTATTTCGGTTGATCTCAGGCCCCCCGTGCATGACGCATAACGTCTCGCAGCACAACGAAATGGCGCGCACTATGCCCTTTATTATTGTGCGAGACGTTTAGCGAACTCAACTTGTCATGCCTTCAATAAATGTGTGAGCGAGTTGTGCTGCGTGTTATGCGCACTGTGCACCATCAGTGTTTTCGGCTCTTGTAGAAATCAACCCACCTTCCGATGCTTGATGGAAGCAAGGATTGATTTGCCAACATAAATGACTCTAGCTTCTTTGGTGAAAGGAGAATGATTCCCTCGGTCTTGACTCCCTCATATCGCCCCTCAGATTGGAACAAGTATACTTTGTCTGCGATACCTTTCCAATCTGCAACTCTAAGCAGCGTCTTGCCAGTCTTGACTTGAACGACTGCTCGCTGCAATGTATTGTTATTGATAAGGATGTATTTGTACCGCATTGTATCGGCTCTGCGAGAATTTGGAACAACTATCCAACCCTTGGTTTGGAGATAGATGAAGACAATGTCCTCACACTGCTCGGCGTTCAGGAACGAGTACAAGGAGTTGGAGTGATCGTTGCCTTCAAGTCTGTACCTCTTACTACGGGTTAACTTATTCCATAGGAGTTGTGAGTACAAAACCGCGCTTTCATCTCTGATGCGCTGAATTGTTCTAGTCGGACGAAAACAGGCGATAATTTTGCCCGGGACGTCATCGACATGTTTCACCGGCACCAGTTTGCATGAAACGACGTTAAGAATGTCCGCTCTGACTGACTCTTTCGTCTGCAAGTAGCGCCATCGACCTTTGACTCTGGCAACAAAGTAGTTGCCCTCAGAGTCGCGGGTCCATATCAAATCGCCTTGCTTGACCTTCTCTTTGAAGAAAATGACACGAGACAGATTTGTTCTGCCATGAATTCGTTTGGCAGCTCGAAGATAGGTTTCCCAATCGACACTTGAGCTGCTCTTTGCGGAAATTCCCCATCCCATACCGAGAAGGTGGTGCTTGAGGCAATAGTCGAACGATACTTTGGGATCTGCGTCCCCACCCTTTGGTCTTATGTGTAACCGAAACACTTTCATTCATTCACCCTCGTGGTGCACATTGCGCATAACGTTTCGCCGCCACTACGCATCCCGCACCACCATCGATTCTTGCCAAGAAGGTGCGGGATGAGCGCGCACTTTGTCATCGCTGATCGGCCGGTCGCTCGCCTCTCCAGATGTGCGAGCGTCGTAGTGGCGGCTGTTATGCGACCGTGCCGAGCGCGCCCACCGGCATGCTTTGAACTCGCGTCTCCCATTTCAATGTCTTGGCGCGCGAGGCATGGCGCATAACTACCGCAGCAACGCATAGCGTACTTAATCCGCCTCAGGCCGCAAGTCCGCAGGAAGGTGCGTACTTGAGTATCATCGTCCTTCGACCCTGAGCAGATATCCCCTCAACGCATTCCGGGGCCTGACGAGATCACCCCAAGTGGAGTCTGTGAGGACTTCCGTCGGTTTCGACGTCCCTCTACTCGCCCATTCTCCTCTTGGGAATTGCGGACTCACTCTGCTCGATTGACGGATATGTCTTTGTAGCAGGTGGGGTCATCGATACATCTGGAGGACAAAGAACGTGGTGAGGCAAGGGGAAGGATTCACGGCTGCCTCTTGACGATGAATATACGAGACGAATCGTCAAACACAAGCTGCCGGAGACATCATCCCCTGAGCGTTGGCACATGATGACCAACCCTTCAATGGCCTTAATCCGCTTTTCCATATATATCCACATCAGGCAGGAAAACGGACAGACCGTTGAGATATTTTTCCATGGATCTCGAAGTCTGACTATTCACGGGTCACGATGTACCGGTCAGCCAAACGTCCGAAGCCGCTTCTACGTGAAAATCTGTGGGATTGACAGAAAATGAGGGCGGACTGGCACATCCGGCGAGCTTTTCTTGGAGGGGTGAATTAAGTCAAACCACACTGCCCTTGCGAAGGGCAGCAGAGATTGCCATCAGATGCCTCCTAGAGATGCTGCTGACGCTGACAGCTGGCAGGCTGGTCCAGGCCCAAGTTCGACGACTGGGGATGGTATTTCGTGAACGACTGTTCGAGCGGAGGGTACCTGGTGTGTGAGTGATCCACTCTTCGGGGTCCGGCAGAGTCAATCACTCACAATTCTGGACTTCCGACCACTCTTGTCCCTATCGGATGAATGCGAGCTTCACCCCATCCAGCATTACCGCATACCGCCCCGGCCGATTGGTGTCGTCGACAAGGATCATCACATCCTGCCCCAGGATGTTGTACTCCTTGATCGCTACGTGCGACTCCTTTGGTACGTCGTAGCGGATCGTTGTCGTCGGGTTGAACGGGTTCGGATTTTTATGAGGAGGCGAATGCTCTTTAGGAAGTCCCGGGCCTCCTTCTGCCGATAAGAAGGTACTCGACGTCCTGAAGTTTGCGTGTCGGACGATCATTTCGAGATGGATCCTCACCATCATCCTGCCGAGCGTTTTGAGTTGTCTGCCCTTCCCTTATCGACGCCCGTCTTTGTTCGAACTCTTGCTTTTGAGCCCTTGATTGGATAGTCTTAAGGCCTCTCTCTGCCCTCTTTGCACTCTTCAGTTGAGGCTGTTGCGATGGCGTTGGTTGAAGCGAGATTGGTCCGTCAACGTGTGATCGACCTCCGGAGTGAGCTCTTTCCCCCCTCGTTACTCGCTGACGCGAACCGACTCTGCACATTCTATCCAGGCAGGGTCT
>Ga0335085_10005972_pt1 | contig 19376 bp, 19 predicted proteins | sample Lox_Sample_45_FD_206712 | JGI IMG/M metagenome (GOLD analysis project Ga0335085, IMG submission 206712) | Soil microbial communities from Loxahatchee National Wildlife Refuge, Florida, United States - Lox_Sample_4.5 | ecosystem: Environmental > Terrestrial > Soil > Wetlands | place: USA...
GTGTCCCCGGCCATCAGCTCGCGCCGGTAGGTGATGTTCTGCTGCACGGCGGCCATGCCGCGCTTCTGCTCGCGCAGGAACGCCGTGGTGATGCCCGCGGCGGCGAACAGGTTCCACGTGGCCTCGTCGAACTTGCCGACGTACCACATCACGTTCATGTGCCCCATCTGGTCGCAATGCCAGGGATAGACGGCGCCGCGGTAGGTCAGCATGAGGTCGCTCATGCCTCGCTCCCCTTGCGCGAAACCTTCAGGTCGTGCAGCAGCCCGTCCTTCAGGTCGTAGATCCAGCCGTGCACGTCGAGCGCCTGGCCGCGCTCCCAGGCCTCCTGCACCGCGCTGCACTGGCTGATGTTCTGCACCTGCTCGAGGACGTTCAGCTCGCACAGGCGACGGTGGCGCGCGGCCTCGGCGGCGATCGGGGCGAGCTCGCGCTCGTGCTTGGCGGCGACGTCCTGCACGTGGCGCAGCCAGTTCTCGGACAGGCCGATGCGGTGCCGCGTCATCGCCGCGTGCACGCCGCTGCAGCCGTAGTGGCCGCAGAGGATGATGTGGCGCACCTTCAGGATGTCGACCGCGAACTGGATCACCGAGAGGCAGTTGAGGTCGGTGTGCACCACCACGTTGGCGATATTCCGGTGCACGAACACTTCGCCCGGTGCGAGCCCCGTGATCTGGTTGGCCGGCACGCGCGAGTCCGAGCAGCCGATCCAGAGGTACTGCGGCGACTGCTGGCGCTCCAGGCGGCTGAAGAATTCGGGGTCGTCGGCGACGGCGCTTCGCGCCCAGGCGCGGTTGTTTTCGAGCAGCGCCTTCAGGCTCATGCGGTCTCCCCGAAGAGCTCCCGGCCGATCAGCCAGCGGCGGATCTCGGAGGTGCCGGCGCCGATCTCGTAGAGCTTCGCGTCGCGCCAGAGGCGCCCGGTGGCGGTCTCGTTGATGTAGCCCATGCCGCCCATCGCCTGGATCGCCTCGCCGGCCATCCAGGTCGCCTTCTCGGCGGCGTAGAGGATGGCGCCGGCGGCGTCCTTTCGAGTCGTCTCGCCCCGGTCGAGCGCCTGGCCGACGGCGTAGACGTAGGCGCGGCAGGCCGAGAACGTGGTGTACATGTCGGCGAGCTTGCCCTGCATGAGCTGGAACTCGCCGATCGGCTGGCCGAACTGCTTTCGCTCGTGCACGTAGGGCAGCGCCACGTCGAGGCACGCGGCCATGATGCCGAGCGGCCCGCCCGCGAGCACGGCGCGCTCGTAGTCGAGGCCGCTCATAAGCACCTTCACGCCCCTGCCCTCTTCGCCGAGCACGTTTTCCGCCGGCACCTCGCAGTCCCGGAATACGAGCTCGCAGGTATTGGAGCCGCGCATGCCGAGCTTGTCGAGCTTCTGCGCGGTGGAGAAGCCCTTCATGCCCTTCTCGACGAGGAACGCCGTGATGCCCTGGTCGCTCGTCTTGCCGTAGATGACGAGCACGTTCGCGTCGGGGCCGTTCGTGATCCACATCTTGTTGCCGTTGAGGACGTACCGGTTGCCCCGGCGCTCGGCGCGAAGCCGCATGCCGACCACGTCGGAGCCGGCGCCGGGCTCGCTCATCGCGAGCGCGCCGACGTGCTCGCCGGATATCAGCTTCGGCAGGTATTTCCTCTTCTGCGCGTCGCTGCCGTTGCGGCGGATCTGGTTCACGCACAGGTTCGAATGCGCGCCGTACGAAAGGCCCACGGCCGCCGAAGCGCGCGAGATCTCCTCCATTGCGACGATGTGCGCGAGGTAGCCCATGGCGGTGCCGCCATAGTCCTCCTCGACGGTGATGCCGAGGAGCCCCAGCGCGCCGAGCTTGCGCCACAGCTCCGCGGGGAACTCGTTCGCGCGATCGATCTCGGCCGCGCGCGGCGCGATCTCCTTCGCCGCGAAGTCCTGCACGCTCGCGCGCAGCATGTCGATCGTCTCGCCGTGCGCGAAACCGAGCAGGCTCATTCGCCGATCTCCGGCGTGTCCGGGGTGTCGGCGAGCATCATCAGCGTCTGCTGCATGGTCGCGACGTGCGTGCCGCGCGCGTCGTGCACTTCGGCCCGGGTCACGGTGAGCGTGCGGCCGGGGCGCACGACCTGGCCGCGCGCGACGAGGTCGCCGGTCGCGGGCGCGAGGATGTTGATCTTGTATTCGACGGTCACGAGCGAGGCGCTCGCCGGCATCAGGCTATAGGCCGCGTAGCCGCAGGCGGAGTCCGCGATCATGCCGACGATTCCCCCGTGCACGAACGCCTTCTGCTGCGTGATCTCGGGACGGTAGGCGAGCCCGATCTCGGCGTAGCCGGGCTCGACGACGGTGAGGCGCGCGCCGATCAGGTCCATCGCTTTCTGCCGCGCGAAGCTCGCGCGCAGGCGCGCGGCGAACGCCGGATCCTGGGGCTGGAACTGGGGCTTCGGCGCGTTCATGGCAGGCGGGCAGGCTACTTGACGTTTACGTTAACGTCAACCTCGCCTGCGGCCCCCGAGCTGCTTGCGCAGCTTCTTCTCGAAGGCCGCGATCTCGCCGAGCTGCGCCTCGACGTCCTCGCGCTGGCGCTCGAGCGCGGCGCGATGCTGCTCGAGCACCGCGAGGAAGCGCTCGAGCTGCGGCCGCTCGTCGCGCCCGGGCTCGTACATGTCGATCAGGTCGCGGATCTCGGACAGCGTCAGCCCCAGGCGCTTGCCGCGCAGCGTGAGCTTCAGGCGCGTGCGGTCGCGCGGCGTGTAGATGCGGCGCTGGCCGTCGCGCCGCGGCGCGAGCAGCCCTTCGGACTCGTAGAAGCGGATCGCGCGCGGCGTGACGTCGAATTCTCGCGCGAGCTCGCCGATGGAAAACTCGGCGCGTTCCTTTTCGCTCTGCAGCATGGTAGGGTTGGGGACGATTCTAGCCCAGCTTCGCGCAGGAATTCCCTGGTACCCGCCCCCGTGTCCGCGCTCGAATTTCCCTTCGCCGAGGCGCCCGAGGGCGGCATCGCGCGCGAGATCGCGCCCGGCGTTCGCTGGCTGCGCATGCGGCTGCCCTTCGCGCTGGACCACATCAACCTCTGGCTGCTGGAAGACGAGGGCGGCTGGACGATCGTCGACACCGGGCTCGCCAACGACGCCACGCGCGCCGCGTGGGATGCGGTGCTGGCCGAGGCCTTGCGAAGCGGGCCGGTGCGCCGCGTCATCGTCACGCACTTCCATCCGGATCACGCGGGAAACGCGGGCTGGCTGTGCGAGCGCTTCGGCGTGCCGCTCTGGATCACGCAGGGCGAGTACCTGACCGCGCACGCGGTGCGCGCCGGGAGCGCGGGCTTCGTCGCGGAGGCGACGCTCGGGCTGTTCCGCGCGCATGGCCTCGACGAGGCGCGCCTCGGGCAGCTCGGCATGCGCGGCAACCAGTACCGCCGGCTCGTGGGCGAGCTGCCGACGCACTACCGGCGGATCATCGATCCGGAGTCGTTCTCGATCGGCGATCGGGCGTGGCGCGTGATCGCGGGCTACGGCCACGCGCCCGAGCATGCGTCGCTCTACTGCGAGTCGCTGGGCGTGCTGATCTCCGGCGACATGCTGCTGCCGTCCATCTCGACGCATGTCGGGGTCTGGCCGACCGATCCCGAGGGCGACCCGCTCGGTCTGTTTCTGCGCTCGATCGGCCGCTACCGCGAGCTGCCGGCCGACGTGCTGGTGCTGCCGTCCCACGGCCGGCCGTTCCGCGGGGCGCATGCGCGCGTGGCGCAGCTCGAGTCGCACCATGAATCGCGCCTCGCCGAGCTCGTGCAGGCCTGCGCGCAGGGCCCGCGCAGCGCCGCGGACGTGCTGGCGCTCATCTTCCGCCGGCCGCTCGATACGCAGCAGCTGTTCTTCGCGATGGGCGAGGCGATCGCCCACCTGCATTGCCTCGAGCGCGCCGGCCGCGTGCGGCGCGAGCGCGGGGCGGACGGCGTCACGCGCTTCGCGCGGGCCGAGGAGGAGCCATGGAAGACCGCCCGGAGCGCCTGAGCAAGGAGGACACCGCGCGCATGCTGCAGGAGGTCGCGCAGCGCTCGGCGACCATTCTGCAGGAGTTCGGCCAGAAGCAGTTCGAGGCCAGCGTGACCTCCGCGGTGAAGGACGAGCTCGGCGTCGCCAAGGCCTACATGGACCTCTATTCGCGCCTGCTGATGGATCCGAGCGCGCTCACCGCGGCGTCGGTCAACTTCTGGATCGACTCGATGCACCTGTGGCAGCAGGCGTGGCTCAGGATGCTCGGCCAGGACGCGGCGCCGGTCGCGCAGCCGGCCAAGGGCGACGCCCGGTTCAAGGACGCGGAGTGGTCCGACAACTTCGTCTTCGACTACCTCAAGCAGTCCTACCTGATCGCCGCGCGCCACATCCAGCACGCGGTCGCGGGCGTGCAGGGGCTGCCCGAGGACTCGCAGAAGAAGGTCGCGTTCTTCACGCGCCAGTACGTGGACGCGCTGTCGCCGTCGAATTTCGCGGCGACCAACCCGCAGGTGCTGCGCGAGACGCTCGCCTCGGGCGGGCAGAACCTCGTGCGCGGGCTGAACAACCTGCTCGGCGACATCGAGAAGGGCGACGGGCAGCTGCGCATCAGCATGACCGACGAGAAGGCTTTCGAGCTCGGGCGCAACGTCGCCACCACGCCGGGCAAGGTCGTGTTCCAGAACGAGTTGCTGCAGCTGATCCAGTACCAGCCCTCGACGAAGGAGGTCTTCCGCCGGCCGTTGCTGATCATTCCGCCCTGGATCAACAAGTACTACATCCTCGACCTGCGCGCCTCGAACAGCTTCATCAAGTGGGCCGTCGACCAGGGGCACACGGTGTTCGTCGTGTCCTGGGTGAACCCGGATGCGACGCTCGCGCAGAAGGGGTTCGACGACTACCTGACCGGCGGCGCGATCGCGGCGATGGACGCGGTGGCGAAGGCGACCGGAGAGCGGGAGGTGAACGTCATCGGCTATTGCCTGGGCGGCACGCTGCTCGGCGCGACGCTCGCCTGGCTCGCGGCGAAGGGCGACGATCGGGTGGCGAGCGCGACGTTCTTCGTCTCGCTGCTCGACTTCTCGCAGCCGGGGGAGCTCGGCGTGTTCATCGACGAGGCGCAGGTGCAGAACCTCGAGCGGCGCATGAACGAGCGCGGCTACCTCGAGGGCTCGGAAATGGCGTCGACTTTCAACATGCTGCGCTCGAACGACCTCGTCTGGTCCTTCGTCATCAACAACTACCTGATGGGCAAGGACCCGTTTCCCTTCGACCTGCTGTACTGGAATTCGGATTCGACCCGCATGCCCGCTCGCATGCACAGCTTCTACCTGCGCAACATGTACCTGAAGAACCTGCTCGGCGTGCCGGGCGGCATCGAGCTGGCGGGCGAGCCGATCGACCTGTCCAAGGTGCAGGTGCCCGCCTACTTCATCTCCACGGCCGAGGATCACATCGCGCCGTGGAAGACCACCTACAAGGGCGCGAAGTACCTGGGCGGCGCGGTGCGCTTCGTGCTCGGCGGCTCGGGCCACATTGCCGGCATCGTCAATCCGCCGACGGCGAAGAAGTACCAGTACTGGACCAACGACGCGTTTCCCGGGACCGCCGACGAATGGCTGAAGACCGCGAGCGCGCATCCGGGCAGCTGGTGGGACGACTGGCAGGCCTGGATGCGCGATCGCAATGGCGGCGCCATGGTCCCGGCCCGCGTGCCGGCAGACTCGCTCGAAGACGCGCCCGGCTCCTACGTCACGCTCCGCCTCAAATAGGGACAGTCCCCATTTATGCTGACCCGCGAGGACAATGAGCTGCTGACGCGGGTGGGGCCGGGGACGGCGATGGGAGCGCTGTTCCGGCGCTACTGGCTGCCGTTCATGCTGGCCGACGAGCTGCGCGCCGATACGGCGCCGACGCGGGTCGAGCTGCTCGGCGAAGGGCTCGTCGCGTTTCGCGACAGCCGGGGCCGCCCCGGGCTGCTGGGCGAGCACTGCCCGCACCGGCGCGCGAGCCTCTGCCTTGGCAGGAACGAAGGGAGCGGGCTGCGCTGCGCCAACCATGGGTGGAAGTTCGATATCGAAGGGCGCTGCCTGGAGATGCCGTCGGAGCCGTCGGGCTCGGCGTTCCGCGACAAAGTGCGGGCGACCGCCTATCCCGTCGTCGAGCGCGCCGGGCTGCTGTGGGCCTACCTGGGGCCGGCCGAGAAACGCGCCGAGCTGCCCGAGTTCGAATGGCTGGCGCTGCCGCCGGCAGAGCGGGGCGTTTCGCGCCGGACCCTGGCGTGCAGCTTCGCGCAGGGCCTCGAGAGCGATATCGACGAGACGAACCTGTTTCCGCAGGCGTCGGCGCCTCGTTTCACCGTGCACGACGCCCCGTACGGCCTCGCCTGCGGCGCGCGGCGGCAGGCCGACGCGGGCCGGCACTTTTGGCGCGTCAATCACTTCCTGATGCCTTGCTTCACGCTCATCGCACCCGCCGACGGCTCGGCCCCGAGGAGCTTCCGGGCTTGGGTTCCGCTCGGCGACGAGCGCTGCGCGGTGTTCGAGGTCGCCTGGGGCGGCGAGCGTCCCGCCGCCCCCCTCGAACGCGCGCGCCGGGAGGAGCTGCTCCTGTCCGCCGGGCCGATCGTCGACCGCACGCTCGAGCACCTGGGCACGAGCGACAAGGCCATCGCCGCGTTCCGGCGGCGCATGCTCTCGGAGGCGCGGCGCCTGCGCGAAGGCGTCGAGCCGCAGGCGCCGTACGACCCGGACTGCTACCGCGTGCGCGCGCACTTCGCGCTGGTGCCGCGCGACGAGCGCGACTTCACCGAGCGCGAGGATTTTCGCCGGGCGATGCTCGCGCCGTGAAGTCCGCGAGGTAGGCGAGCCCGGCGATCGCCCGCGGCCCGTACCAGGAGGTCATCTCGCCGTCGATCAGCAGCGCAGGCGCTCCCGCGAGCGCCTCCACCTCGGCGCGGTGCGCCTCGCGGAACCGGTAGGGCTCGCTCGACAGCAGCACCAGCTCCGCGCCCAGGCCGCGCAGCGCCGCAAGCTTCGGATAGCGCTCGGCGGATTGCTCGGGCGCCGTCCGCCACCCGAAGACCGCGAGCGTGCGCGAGATGTAGGTATCGCGCGACACGGTCATCCAGGGATCCTTCCAGATGAGGTAAAGAACCCGCCGTTCGTCGCGGCGAGCGCGCCGGGCGGCCGCCAGCGCATCTTCGAAGCGCGCGCAGAGCGCCTCGGCCTCGCGCTCGCGGCCGAAGGCCGCGCCGAGCTGCCGGTAGAGCTCGGCATTGTCCTCGGGCGCGAGCGGATGCGTGACGACGAGGTTCGGCACGAACCGCGCGAGCGCCTCCGCCGTCTCGACGCGGTTCTCGTCCTTGTTGAGGATCACGTGCGTGGGCGCGAGCGCGCGGATCTTTTCGAGGTCGACCGACTTCGTGCCGCCCACCTTGGGGACCGTACGCACGACCTCGCGCGGGTGCACGCAGAACCCGGTGCGCCCGACGAGATGCGCGCCGAGCCCCAGCTCGCAGACGAGCTCGGTGATCGAAGGCACCAGCGAGACGATGCGCACGCCGGGCGCCTAGCGCGCCGCGCGCTCGGCGCGCGCTCGCCGCACCAGCGCGTCGAGCACCGCGATCGCCTCCTTCACGCCGCCCGCCAACTTCGGCGAGGTGACGTAGCGGCCGTCGACCACGAACGTCGGCACGCCGTGCACGTCATAGGTGCCGAGCATGCGGCGCGCGAACTCGACTTTCTGCCGCGTCTCGAGCGAGTGCCAGACGTCATGGAAGCGCGCCGCGTCCACGCCGTTGGCGGCGATCCAGGCGTCGATGTTGGCCTCGACGTCGAGGCGCCGATCGTCGAAATGGTGGTTGTCGTAGACCGCCCAGTGCAGGCGATCGAGCTCGCCGAGCGCCTCGAGCGTGTAGTAGGTGCGGGCGAAGGACTCCCAGGCCACCGGGTTGGCCGCCGGCACGCGGCGCAGCTGCACGTCCGCGCCCGCGCCCTGCAGCCAGCGAACGAGCGCGGGCTCGGTCTCGTAGCAGACCGGGCAGCCGTAGTAGAAGAACTCGATGACCTCGAGCCGGTCGCGCGGGGCGGGGCGCGCCGGCTCGAGCGTGCGGAAATCGCGCCCCTCGACCGGCGGCGACTGCGCCCACGCCGCGCCCGCGGCGAGGAGCGCGAGGCACGCGACGAGCGCCCGCAAGCCCGGCCCTAGAACTTGCCGCTCTTGCGCACGACCTCGACCAGGTAGTCGACGACGCCGAGCAGCCGGTCCTGCGAGCGCGCCTGCTCGGCGCTCACCGTGTACAGCCCCGCGACCGCGAATTCCGGCGTGCCGTCGACGCGGTAGCTTGCGGTGACCTGCATCGCGCGGCGCACCTTGGCCTGCACGCCGAAGGACTTGTACGCCTCCTCGAAGCGCTTGGCGTCGACGTCGTGCTTCGTCAGCCATTCGTCGAGCACCTTGGGGTCGCGCGCGTCGACGTGGTCGACGTGGATGGCGTCGAAGAACGGCCGGTGCAGGCGCGCGAGCACCCCGAGCGCCTCGAAGCTGTAGAACACCGCGGCCTCCTTGGCCCAGCCCTCGTTCAGCACCGCCGGCACGCGGCGGAAGTTCACGTCGGCCGGCAGGCGCGCCGCCCACTTCTCCAGCAGCGGCTCGAGCGAATAGCAGTGCGGGCAGCCGTACCAGAAGAACTCGACGACCTCGATCTTGCCCGGCACTTCCACGGGCTGCGCGGGGCGCACCTCGCTGTAGTCCACGCCGGCCATCGGCGGGCGGGGCTGGGCGCGCGCCGCGAGCGGCGCGAGCGCGATCAAGGCAGCCAGGGTGCGGCGGCGGCGATCCATCTCAATTGACCTTTCGGTTGGCGGAGTCCTTGAGTTTGACCAGCGTCGCGTCGATTCCGTTCTGCGCCAGCGACTGGCGCACGCGATTCAGGTCCTCGATCTTGGTGTAGGGCCCGAGGCGCACGCGATAGAAGCTGCCCTTGTCCGGCAGGCTCGCGGTCTCGACGCTGGATTCGAACCCGAGGATCGCGAGGCGCGCCTTCTGGTTGTCGGCCTCGGCGGGATTCTGGAACGCGCCGGCCTGGATGAAGTACACGTCCTTCGGCGCCGCCGCGCCGGCCGGGGGCGGCGTCTGCGCCGCGCGCAGCTTCTCGCGCAGCTCGCGGTCGCTGAGCGGCTCCTCGCCGCCGGCGAGGATCTTGTAGAAGTCGAAGCGGGGCTTCTCGGCCGACTTGGCGGGCGCGGGCACCGGGGTCTTCTGCGCCTCGCCGCCCTGCGGCAGCCCGGCGAACGGCGCGGGCTTGGGCTCCTCGCCCGGCTTGGCGCGGCTCATGAACGGGATCGGCGTCCTGTTGAGGTACATCGCGATGCCGAGCGCGATCGCGAGGCCGATCAGCAGGCCGACGAACATGCCGGCGAGGAATCCCCCGCCGGTGCCCTTGCGCGAGTGCGCGTGTGCGATTGCCGCCATCACATCCTTTCCGGGGCGCTCACGCCGAGCAGCGCGAGCCCGCTCGCGAGCACCTGGCGGACCGCGGCGCACAGCGCGAGGCGCGCTGTGCGCGCCGCCGCGTCCTCGACCAGGATGCGCTCGGCATTATAGTAGCTGTGGAACTCGCCCGCGAGGTCGCGCAGGAAGAACGCGACCGAGTGCGGCGCGAGCTCGCGCGCCGCGGTGGCGAGCATCTCCGGATACTCGCCGAGCCGGCGCATCAGCGCGGCTTCGCGCTCGCCGGCGAGCGACTCCAGCGGCGCGTCGCCGAGCGACGACGCGTCGCCGCCCCACTGCCGGAGCACGCTGCAGACCCGCGCATGCGCGTACTGGACGTAGTAGACCGGGTTCTCGTCGCTCTGCGAGCGCGCCAGGTCGACGTCGAACACGAATTCGGAGTCCGCGCGGCGCGAGACGAGGAAGAACCGCACCGCGTCGCGCCCGACCCAGTCGATCAGGTCGCGCACGGTGACGTAGCTGCCGGCGCGCTTGGAGATCTTGACCTCCTCGCCGCCGCGCACGACCTTGACCAGGCTGTGCAGCACGTAGTCCGGGTATCCGGCCGGGATGCCGAGGCCGAGCGCCTGCAGGCCGGCGCGCACGCGCGTCACCGTGCTGTGGTGGTCGGTGCCCTGCACGTTGATGACCTTGCGAAAGCCGCGCTCCCACTTCGTCACGTGGTAGGCGACGTCGGGGACGAAGTAGGTGTAGGTGCCGTCGGACTTGCGCACGACGCGGTCCTTGTCGTCGCCGTAGTCGGTCGTGCGCAGCCACAGCGCGCCTTCGCGCTCGTAGGTGTGCCCGCCCGCGACCAGCGCCTTCACCACCGCGTCGACGCGGCCGTCGGTGTACAGGCTCGATTCCAGGAAATAGACGTCGAACTCCACGCCGAAGGCCCGCAGGTCGGCGTCCTGCTCGCGGCGCAGCGCCGCGACCGCGAACCGGCGCGCGGCGTCGAGGTCGCCGGCGTCGCCGCCGCCCGCGACGAAGTCGCGCGCGATCTCCTCGATGTACTCGCCGCGGTAGCCGTCGGCGGGCCAGCCCGGGTCCTGCGGCGCCGCGCCGCGCGCGCGCGCCTGCACCGATTTCGCGAGGTTCTCGATCTGCGCGCCGGCGTCGTTGTAGTAGAACTCGCGCGTGACCTCATGGCCCTGCGCCTCGAGCAGCGCCGCGATCGCGTCGCCGAGCGCGGCCTGCCGGCCGTGGCCGACGTGCAGCGGGCCCGTGGGATTGGCGGAGACGAATTCGACCATGACGCGCTCCGCATTCGGCTGCGCGACGCGGCCGTAGTTCCCGCCGCGGCGCAGGATCTCGGCAACGACCGTCTGCCGGGCGTGCTTGCGCAGCCGCAGGTTGTAGAACCCGGGCCCGACCAGCTCCGGCGGCTCGGCGAGCCCCGAGGCGGCGATCGCCTCGCGGGTCACGCGCAGGATGTCCTCCGCGACCGCGCGCGAGGGCTTGCCCGCGGCCTTTGCGAGCTGCAGCGCCGCCGTGCTCGAAAAGTCGCCGTGCTCCGGGCGGCGCGGCCGCTCCAGCGCGACCGCGAAGCCGGGCGGGGCGTACGGCAGCTTCCTCACCTCGTCGGTGAGGATGCGCTCGAGCTCGGATTTCGCGTCGCGTGCCATGGGAAGAGGGCGCGAATTATAAGGAGATTCTTCAGTCGAACTCGATCGGGTCGACGTCGAGGTGCCAGCGCACCCCGCGCGGCGCCTCGGCGAAGAGCCGCTCGGTCCAGGCGCGCAGGAACCCCTGCAGCGACGGGCGCGAGGCCGACTGCACGAGCAGCTGCGCGCGCTCGAGGTCGGCGCGGCGCGTGATCACGTGCGGGACCGGGTCGTAGACGTGCACGTCCTCGGGCGCCGGCACCAGGCGCGCCGCCGACTCGAGGAACGCCATCGCCTGCGCGAGCCGGTCGGCCTCCGCGCGCAGCGCCGCCTCGTGCACGAACGGCGGGAAGCCCGCGCTCTCGCGCTCGGCGAGCTGCGCCGCCGCGAACGCGGCGTAATCATGGCTCGCCAGCGCGGCGAACAGCGGGTGCTGCGGGTAGCGCGTCTGCACCCGCACCTCGCCCGCGCGGTCGGCGCGGCCCGCGCGCCCGGCGACCTGCGCGAGCGTCGAGTACAGCCGCTCGGCGGCGCGGTAGTCGGTCGAGAACAGCGCGCCGTCGGCGTCGAGCACGCCGACGAACGTCAGCAGCGGAAAGTCGTGCCCCTTCGCCAGCAGCTGCGTGCCGACCAGGATGTCGGCCTCGCCGCGCGCGATGCCGGCCAGCGTGCCCGCCAGCTCGCCGCGCCGGCGCGCGCTGTCGCGGTCGACGCGCACCACGCGCGCCGCGGGAAACCGGGCGGTGAGCGTCTCTTCGACGCGCTGCGTGCCGCGGCCCATCGCCTTCAGGTCGAGGTTGCCGCAGGTCGGGCAGGCGCGCGGGACCGGCGCTTCGTCGCCGCAATGGTGGCACCGCAGCCGCCGGTCGGCGCGGTGCAGCACCATGCGCGCGGTGCAGCGCTCGCAGCCCGCGCTCCAGCCGCAGGCGTGGCAGGCGAGCACGGGCGCGTAGCCGCGCCGGTTGATGAACACGAGGCTCTGCTCGCCGCGCTCGAGCCGCGCGCCGATCGCCTCCAGCACGCTCGGCGCGAAGCCGTGCTCGGGGCTCTCGCGCCGCAAGTCCACGGTTCGCACCTCGGGCATCCGCGCGCCGGGCACGGCCCGATCGGGCAAGGCCAGGCGCTCGTAGCGCCCGGCGAGCGCGTTGTGCCAGGTCTCCAGCGACGGCGTGGCCGAGCCGAGGACGACCGGGCAGCCCGCGAGCTTCGCGCGCACGACCGCCGCGTCGCGGCCCGAGTAGCGCAGCCCCTCCTGCTGCTTGAAGGAAGTGTCGTGCTCCTCGTCGACCACGACGAGCTCGAGCCGGGGCATCGGGGCGAGCACCGCGAGCCGCGTGCCGAGCACCACGCCCGCTTCGCCGCGCGCAGCCGCGAGCCAGGCCGCGGTGCGCGGCACGTCCTGCAGCGCGCTGTGCAGGATCGCAATCTTCGTTTCCGGAAAGGCGTGGCGAAATCGCGCCTCGAGCTGGGGCGTCAGGCTGATCTCGGGAACGAGCACCAGCGCCTGGCCGCCGCCGGCCAGCACGCGTGCGATGACGCGCAGGTACACCTCGGTCTTCCCGCTGCCGGTGACGCCGTGCAGCAGCAGCCCCGCAAAGCGCCCGAGCGAAGCCGCGATGCGCCCTTCGGCCGCGGATTGCGCTTCGCTCGGCGCGTGGCCGGTGACGAAGCGCGCGCCCGACGCGGAAGGCGCGCCGCGCTCTCGCACCGCCTTGGGCAGCGGCTTGAGCGAACGTAGCCGCGGCGGCAGCGCGCCGATCACCGACTCGCCGAGCGGCCGCTGGTAGTACGCGGCGAGGAATCGGATGAATTCCAGCCACGCCGCGGGCAGGCGCGGCGCGTCCTCGAGCACGCGCGCGACGGGCTTGAGCCTTTCCTCCGCGACGGCGCTGCCTTCGCCCGACTCGACGACCACGCCGACGCGCGATCGCGCACCGAAGGGCACGACGACGCGATCGCCGGGCTGCGCGTCGAGTTCGGGCGCGGGCAGGTAGTCGAACAAGGTCGCGAGCGGAACGTCGAGCGCGATGCGCAGCACTTTCATCGCCAGAGAGAAGCGTGAACGATCACGTGCGGAATACGGAAGGGCGGCAACGGGTTAGTTTTTCGACTTGATCCAGCGCATCGTGATTGTGGCCGTAACCCTTGCCGCGAAAAGGCATTTTCATTGGCGCCCGCGGGGTGTGGATAAGAGTGTGAATAAACCGGTCATGCGGCCGTCATGGTTCGCCGGCGCCCGGAGCGTCGGGAGCGTCCTCGCCCTTAGGAGGGCGCAAAACGTTTTTCGATCAAGGTGTTACAGGACGCGGCGCCGACGCGTCCGGGGGCCGGGGAAAAATCGCCCACGGAGCAAGGGCGTGTGCATAAGTCAAGCAGTTTTTTGCGCGCTGCCGCGCATTTTCAGGCTGTAAGCGCGCACTTCGTCCACGAGGGCAGCGACGCTGTCGATCGACGCGTGCTGGGAGATGCCATGGCCCAGGTTGAAGACGTGGCCTGGAGCGGGTCCGAACGCGTCGAGCACGCGCCTGACCTCCGCGCGAACGCGGTCGGGCGGCGCAAACAGCGCGGCGGGATCGAGATTCCCCTGCAGCGCGACGCGCGCGCCGACGCGCGCGCGCGCAGCGGCCGCGTCCACGGTCCAGTCCAGGCCCACCGCGTCGCAACCGCTCGCGGCCATTGCGTCGAGCCATGCGCCGCCGCCCTTGGTGAAAAGGATCGACGGCACGCGCCGGCCCTCGCGCGCCTTGGTCAGGCCCGCGAGCACGCGCCGCGCGTAAGCGAGCGAGAACGTCTCGTAGCCCGCGTGGCTCAGCTGCCCTCCCCAGGTGTCGAACAGCATCACGGCCTGCGCGCCCGCCTCGATCTGCGCGTTGAGGTAGTCCGTGACCGCGCGCGCGTTCACCTCGAGGATGCGATGCAGCAGGTCCGGACGCGCGTAGAGCAGCGTCTTCAGCGCGCGCCAGTCGTCGCTGCCGCCGCCTTCCACCATGTAGCAGGCGAGCGTGAAAGGGCTGCCGGCGAAGCCGATGAGCGGGACGCGGCCGGCGAGCGCCTTGCGGATCTCGCGCACCGCGTCGATCACGTAGCCGAGCCGATCGGCGGGGTCGGGCGCGGCGAGCGCGCGGATCGCGGCTTCGTCGCGCAAGGGCCGCTCGAAGCGCGGGCCCTCGCCATCGGCAAAGTACAGGCCGAGCCCCATCGCGTCGGGCACGGTGAGGATGTCGGAGAAGAGGATCGCCGCATCCAGCGGAAAGCGCTCGAGCGGCTGCAGCGTCACCTCGGTCGCGAGCGCGGGCGAGCGCATGAGGGCGAGAAAGCTGCCGGCGCGCTCGCGCGTCGCGCGGTATTCGGGCAGGTAGCGGCCCGCCTGGCGCATGAGCCAGACCGGCGCGCGCTCGGTCGGCTCGCGCGCGAGCGCGCGCAGCAGCAGGTCGTTCACCGCAGCAGGCCCTGCAGCACGCGCCACTCGGCCGCGCTGACGGGCGTGATCGACAGGCGCGAGCCGGGCCGCAGCAGCCACATCTTCGCGAGGGCCTTGTGGCGGCGGATCTCGGCGAGCGGCAGCAGCCGCGTCTTCTTCAGCGCGCGCACGTCGACCAGGATCCAGCGCGGCGCGTCGCGCGGCGACTTGGGATCGTAGTAGGGGCTGCGCCGCTCGAATTGCGTCGGGTCCGGATAGGGCGCCGAGGCGACTTCGGCAAGGCCGGCGATGCCGGGTTCCGGGCAGCTCGAGTGGTAGAAGAGCACGCCGTCGCCGAGCCGCATCGCGTCGCGCATGAAATTGCGCGCCTGGTAGTTGCGCACGCCGGTCCAGGGCGTGATCCGGCGCGGCGCGGCGAGCGCGTCGTCGATCGAGCACTCGTCGGGCTCGGACTTCATCAACCAGTACTTCATGGGGTGGCGTTCCCCGCGCATGCCGGTGGGCTCGGCTCCCGAACCCTGTGCTTGTCAGGGTGGTCGCTTTCCGGTCACCTCAGGTTCATCCGGCGCCCGGAGGCGGGACGATCACAACGGTGACGCTATGGGCCGCGACCTAAGGAAGCTATCGGTTCGGAAAATAAGAGCCCGGTCGAACACAGCAGGGAACATGGGCTGCTAGAACAGCTTCTCCTGCTTGGCGAGCGCCGCTTCGAGCGTCGCCTCCATCGCGGCGATTCTACGCTTGGCCTCCCCCATGTCAAAGCCGCTGCCGAGGCGCATGCTGAGCAGTTCGTGCGCGACGTTGAGCGCCGCCATGACCGCGATGCGCTCCGTGCCGGCGACCTTGCCGGACTTCTTGATCTCGTTCATCTTGCCTTCGAGGTACGCCACCGCCTGCAGCAGCGCCTCGCGCTCGTCTTCGGCACAGGAAACGCGGTAGCTGCGCCCGAGCAACGTGACGTCGAGCGCCTGGGCGGCTTCGGAAGCGCGCTTGCCGTCGGCGCTCACTCGGGCAGTCGGGCGAGGAGCTGCTCGACCCGGTTTCGCGCGCCCTCGATCTTCTCGTTGAGGCGCTTGGCGTCGTTGCGCGCGGCGGCCAGCTCCTGGCGCAGGGAGATGTTCTCGGCGCGAAGGCGCTCGCACAGTCCGACGAACTGCGCGACCTTGGCCTCGAGCGAGTTGAGCTCCTCCTGCACGCGGCAACTATCTTTCAAAACCGCTACTGCGTCAAGACATAAGGGGCGGTTCTGAATGTGCTTCCTCAGAAAGCCTTAGCGCGCGCTCTTTCGCCGCGCCTGCTCCAGAATCCGGCACATCGCCTCGGCCCCGTCCAGGATCCTGGGGGTCTGGCGCTCGAGCAGGTCGGCGTCGATCGTAAAAAGATTGTCAGCGCGAACCGCGGCGAGCTGCGCGAAGGCACGCCAGTCGTCCAGCCAGGCGGGCCGTCGGCCGCCCGGGCCGCCCGCGAGGATCACCTCGGGGTCGGCGCGCAGCACCCGCTCCGGGTCGATCTCGGGCGCGAGCGCGGGCAGGTCCGCCATGGCGTTCGCCCCGCCGCACAGGCGGATGACCTTGCTGATGACGTGATCGCCGTTGACCGTCATCAGCGGCCGGTTCCAGACCTCGTAGAACACGCGCACGGTGGGGCGCGAGCCGTACTTGCGCGCAATGCGCGCCTCGCGCGCGCGAAAGGCCCGCGCGGCGCGGCGCGCTGCGGCCTCGGTGCCCGCGAGGCGCCCGAGCCGCTCGAGCGTGCGCGCGATGTCCTCGAGCTCGCGCGGCTCGGAGCGATACACCGGAATTCCGAGCTGCGCGATGCGCTGGACCGCGGCTGCGCTGCCCGAGCTCGGCCAGGCGAGCACGAGGTCGGGCTTGAGCGCGACCAGCGCCTCGAGGTCGATGGCGGCTTCGCTGCCCACGCGAGGCAGCCGCCGCGCGGCGGCCGGATAGTCGCTATAGGCGAGCGCCCCCACCATGCGATCGCCCGCGCCGGCGTCGTACATGAGCTCGGTCAGGTGCGGCGCGAGGCTCACGACGCGCCGCGCGGGCGCCTCGAGCACGACCTCGCGGCCGTAGTCGTCGACCACGCGGACCTCGGCGTGCGCGACGAGCGCGAGGGCGAGCAGCGCGGCGGCGAGCGGCGCAGGGGACATGCGGCTTTGTATAATCGCCCGCGTAGTCGACGGCAAGGTGTTCGCGCGGGCTCCACCCCGCGCGGATGAAACGGGAAACAGGTGCGCGGCTCCGCCGCAATGCCTGTACTGCCCCCGCAACGGTAAGCGAGAGGGCGTGCCCCCCGGCCACTGTGAAGGCTTCTTCACGGGAAGGCGGCACGTCCCGGCGCGAAGCACAGCGCCCGCTCGCGAGTCCGGAGACCGGCCTTGGCGTCTTTCTCAACCGCTTTGGGGCGTCGGGGATGACGCCGGGGAGGGATCGTCATGCGCAAAGCAGCCATCGCCGCGCTCGCCGCGCTCGTCACTTACGCCACGCACGCGCTCGGCCAGTCGGGCGGCGCCGTGATGATCGAGGCCACGCGGTTTCCGGAGGACCCGCAGCGGCTTCCCGCCAGCGTCACGGTGATCAACGCCGAGGACATCGCGCGCAGCCCGGCGCGAACGCTGCCCGAGCTGCTGGCCGGGCAGGCCGGCCTCACGATGAAGGACCTCTACGGCAACAACGCCGCGACGACCTCGGTCGACCTGCGCGGCTTCGGCGTGACCGGCACGCAGAACACGCTGATCCTGGTCGACGGCCGGCGCGTCACGGACATCGACCTCTCGGGCGTGCAATGGGCGGCGATCCCGCTGTCCTCGATCGAGCGCATCGAGATCCTGCGCGGCGAGGGCGCGGTGCTCTACGGCGACGGCGCGACCGCGGGCGTGGTGAACATCGTCACGCGCTCGCCGCTCAGGCAGGGCCGGGCGTTCGAGGCCCAGGCGCGCGCGGGCACCTACCGCACGGCCGAGGGCCAGCTCTACGCGAGCGCCGCGGGCGAGTCGCTCGGCGTGAACGCCACGCTCTACGGCTACGACTCGCAGGGCTACCGCGACAACAACCGGAACCTCCAGCGCAACTCGAGCCTCAACCTGCGCTGGGGCCCGGGCGAGAGCTACCTCGACGTGCGCCTCGGCACCGACCGGCAGGACCTGCGCCTTCCGGGCGCGCGCACCGTGCAGCCCTCGATTGGCCTGGACCAGTACGCGACCGACCCGCGCGGCGCACAGACGCCGCTCGACTGGTCGACGCGCGACGGCGAGCGTGCCGGCGCGACTTTCGTGACGCGCCTGGGCGAGACCGAGCTCAACGTCGGCGCCGACTGGCGCGGGAAGCACCAGACCGCGTACTACGACCAGATGGGGTTTCCCTCGTTCCGCGACGACGAGCTCGACTACACCGCGCTCACGCCGCGCTTGCGCATGCCGTTCGCCCTTGGCAGCACCTCGCACCGGGTCACCGTCGGCGTCGATTGGGTGCTCTGGCAATACGACTCGCGGCGCACCGACACGCCCCAGCATGTCTCGCAGCCCGTGAACCGCGTGCGCACGGACCGCGAGAGCCTCGGCTGGTACGCGCAGGACTCGGTGCAGCTCGCGCCGGGCACGCTCGCGACGCTCGGCTGGCGCGAGGAAGCCGTCGACTACGACGCGACCGACACGCTCGACGCGACGGCGCCGGGCGGCGCGTTCGGGTCGCAGGCCGCGCCCGTGTCGCAGCGCCAGCGCCAGCATGCCTGGGACCTCGGCCTGAAGCAGGCGCTCTCGGCGGCGTGGTCGGCGTTCGCGCGCGCCGGGCGCTCGTACCGCTTCGCGGGCGTCGACGAGCTCTACGAGAACGACGCTTCGTTCCTCGCGCAGTTCCAGCTGCTGCTGCCGCAGACGGCGCGCACGAACGAGGTCGGCGCGGAGTGGCGAGGCGCTCGGGCGAGAACGCGGATGAGCGTCTTCCAGATCGACGTGCAGAACGAGATCCACCTCGACCCGTTCACGACGGGCGTCGGCAACACGAACCTGCCGCCCTCGCGCCGGCGCGGCGTGGAGCTCGACGGCGAGTGGCGGGCCGGCGCGTCGCTCAGGGTCTTCGGCGCCTACGCCTGGACCGACGCGCGCTACCTGTCGGGGGTATTGCCAGGGGGGCCCTTCGCCATCGGCACGAACCTCGACATCGCGGGGCGCCACGTGCCGCTGGTGCCCGAGAACAAGCTCGACCTCGGCGCGGTGTGGGACCTCGACCCGCGCACGCAGCTCACGGCGAGCGTCACCGCGATGAGCGCGCAGTACATGGACAACGACGAGCCGAACACGCTCGGCACGCAGATCCCCGCGTTCGCGGTGGCGGACCTCAAGCTCGCGCACGACTTCGGCTGGGGCCGGATCGCGGCGGCGGCGAACAACCTGTTCGACGAGAAATACTACACTTACGCCGTGCGCAGCGCGTTCGTCGCCGACCGGTATTCGGTGTATCCGCTGCCGGGGCGGACGTTCTACGTCTCGGCGGAAATCCGGGTCGACTGAGCAGCGAGTTCCCCGGGCAGGCGAAGCACGGCGAGCAGGGACACGCCGAATGGAAAATCGTGGCGCCGCAGGAAGAATCGTTCGGCGCCGAACAGGCGGCAAAGCAGGCGGTTCAGCGCGGGCGGTGGAAGGGGCGAGCCCGCGGCCTTGCCGCGGCGGCGATCCAGCAGCCGCGCAAGCGCGATGAGCGGGAAGAGCACCGAATTGAAATGGGTCATTCGGTCCACGCTCAGCCCGGCCCGCTCAGCCTTGGCGCGCAGCTCGGCGCTCGAGTAGCGCCGCTTGTGGTGCAGGAACTCGTCGTGAGCGCTCCAGAGCCATCGATAGGCGGGGACGGTCACGAGAATTCGCCCGCCGAGCGCGAGGCGCCGGCCCGCCTC
>Ga0335085_10005973_pt1 | contig 19375 bp, 15 predicted proteins | sample Lox_Sample_45_FD_206712 | JGI IMG/M metagenome (GOLD analysis project Ga0335085, IMG submission 206712) | Soil microbial communities from Loxahatchee National Wildlife Refuge, Florida, United States - Lox_Sample_4.5 | ecosystem: Environmental > Terrestrial > Soil > Wetlands | place: USA...
GCGGTGCTGACTCTGAGGCTCCGGAGCGCCGGTCCGGAGCCGTGATGCGGTAATCTCCCCCAGGGTGCTCCGCTCCGTCCTCATCGTCGACGACGACGCCTCGATGCGCCATCTGCTCTCCGTGATCCTCGACGATCACGGATACGAGGCGCGCTCGGTGGCCTCGGCCGAGGGCGCTCTCGTGGAGCTCGCCGCGCACGAGTACGACCTCGTCCTCACCGACGTGCGCATGCCCGGCATGGGGGGCCTGGCCCTGCTTCGCCAGGTCCAGGAGCGCGACCCCTCGCTCATGGTGATCGTGATGAGCGCGTACGGCTCGCACGACGCCGCCATCGAGGCCATGAAGGCGGGTGCCTACGACTACCTGCAGAAGCCCTTCCGGGCGGACGAGGTGGTGCTGGTGCTCCGCAAGGCCGAGGAGCGCGAGCGCCTCGCCCGCGAGAACGTGCGCCTGCGTGGCGAGCTCGCCCGCGCCTACCGCCCCGAGGGGATGGTGGCAGCCTCCGAGGCCATGCGCGAGCTCGATCGCCAGGTCCGGCGGGTGGCGCCCCAGAAGACCACCGTGCTCGTCACGGGCGAGTCGGGAACCGGAAAGGAGCTGGTGGCCCGCGCCCTCCACGAGCGGTCGCCGCGGGCGAGCTTCCCCTTCGTGGCGGTGAACTGCGGGGCGATCCCCGAGAGCCTCATCGAGTCCGAGCTCTTCGGCCACGTGCGCGGTGCCTTCACCGACGCCGTCCGCAACAAGAAGGGGCTGGCGGCCGAGGCCGACGGCGGCACGCTCTTCCTCGACGAGATCGGCGAGCTGCCGCTGGCCCTCCAGCCCAAGCTGCTGCGCTTCCTCCAGGAGGAGGAGGTCCGGCCGGTGGGCGACGTCCGTTCACGCAAGGTGGACGTGCGCGTCGTGGCCGCCACCGCCCGCGACCTCAAGGCCGCGGTGACGGACGGGCGCGTCCGCGAGGACCTCTACTGGCGCCTGGCGGTGGTACCGCTGCGGGTGCCGCCCCTGCGCGAGCGGCCCGAGGACGTCGTGCCCCTGGCCGAGCACTTCCTGGCGAGCCGGGCTGCGCTCCGCCCGGAGCTACCGGGTCTCTCGCTCTCCGACGACGCGCGCGCCGCGCTCGGCGCCTACCGCTGGCCCGGCAACGTGCGCGAGCTCGAGCACGCCGTCGAGCGCGCCGTGGTGATGTCCGAGGACGGCACCGTCCGCGCCTCCGACCTGCCCGACGAACTGCGCGACCGGCCCGCCGCCCGGGCGGCCGCCGGGCCGAGCCCCGGCACCGACCTCTCCATCAAGCGCGCCTCGCGCGAGCTCGAGGCCACGCTCATCCGCGCGGCGCTGGAGCGCACCGGGGGCAACCGCACGAAGGCCGCGGAGCTGCTGGAGATCTCCTACGGTGCCCTGCTCTACAAGATCCGCGACTACGGCATCGCCTGAGGGTTCCCTCCCCCTCCGGCCCGCTCCGCGGGCCCACGCTCGGACGGACGGATCCGGTCCGTGCACGCATAACTAGGCATCACTCGATCTCCTCGATGCGTCGGTGAAAAACACACACCGATATCGGAGCGGGCCTTAAGTTGATCGGCGGGCGAGCGATCGCATAGCGTGGGTCGGCATGGCCGTCCGTCCACCTCGCAACCGGGTCGATCTGCGCAAGGCGCCCAACAACGTGCGCCGGCTGCGTGAATCGCAGCTCCTGACCAAGGCGGAGCTGGCCCGCAAGGCCGGCGTCTCTCCGCTCACGGTCTCGCGCATCGAGAGCGGCCTGGAATGCCGCGTGGACACGCAGCGAAAGATCATCCTGGCGCTGGGCTACACGCCCTCGGATCGGAGCAAGGTGTTCGGCAGGAACAACAGGGTGGGGAGGTAGGGGCATGGCCCGCAACAAGCCCGCCATCGGCCTCGACATCGGCTCCGCGAGCGTGAAGCTCGTGCAGCTGAAGGAGAAGCGCGGCGGCTACATGCTCCAGGCGTTCGGCTCGGCTCCGCTGCCGCCCGAGGCGATCGTGGACGGCGCCCTCATGAACTCCGCGGCGATCGTCCAGGCCATCCAGGACCTCGTCGCCGAGCAGAAGGTGAAGGCCAGGGACGTCGCCATCGGCGTCCGGGGCCACTCGGTCATCATCAAGAAGATCTCCCTGCCGCGCATGTCGCAGGAGGAGCTCGACGAGTCGATCCAGTGGGAGGCGGAGCAGTACATCCCTTTCGACGTGAAGGACGTCAACATCGACACGCAGATCCTCACGCCCGAGGGCGACGCCGCGGGCCAGATGGACGTGCTCCTCGTCGCCGCCAAGAAGGACATGATCAACGACTACACCTCGGTCTGCGCCGAGGCGGGTCTCGTGGCCACGGTCGTGGACGTGGACGCCTTCGCGGTGCAGAACGCCTACGAGGCGAACTACGAGGTGGACCCGTCGCAGACGGTCGTGCTCATCAACGTCGGGGCGGCGGTCTCCAACATCAACATCATCGCCCGCGCCGTCACGACCTTCACCCGCGACATCACCATGGGCGGCAACGCCTTCACCGAGGAGATCCAGAAGCAGCTCAACATCTCCTACGACGAGGCCGAGGCCCTGAAGGTGGGCGGCCAGGGCGAGTCGGACGCCGTCGTCCCGCAGGAGGTCGAGCGGGTGATCCAGGGCGTGGCCGACCAGATGGGCGGCGAGATCCAGCGCTCGCTCGACTTCTACTCCTCCACCGCGGCCGACTCCCGCATCGCCCGTGTCTACCTCTCCGGAGGCACCGCGCGCATCCCGGCCCTGTTCAAGGTCATCGAGGGCCGCGCCGGCGTGCCGGTGGAGATCCTGAACCCGTTCAAGAACGTCGAGATCGACAACCGGAAGTTCGATCCGGCCGCCATCCTCGCCGCCGCGCCGTCCGCCGCGGTGGGGGTGGGGCTCGCCCTCCGCCGTCCCGGGGACAAGTAGCCATGGTCCGCATCAACCTACTTCCCGTCCGGGTCTCGAAGAAGAAGGAAGCAGGTCAGCAGCAGCTGATCCTGTTCGCGCTGGTGCTCGTCTTCGGGATCATCGCGAACTACGTGTGGGTGACCTCGCGGACGAGCGAGCTCGACACCAGGAAGAAGAAGCTCGGCACGACGCAGTCGGAGATCGCCCAGCTCGACCGGATCATCGGCGAGGTGAAGAACATCAAGGACCAGCAGGGCCAGCTGCGCGAGAAGCTCGACGTGCTGGGCCAGCTGAAGGCCGGCCGCACGGGCCCGGTGCACATGCTGGACGAGCTGGCCACGCTCACCCCCAAGCGCCTCTGGCTCCTCCGGCTGGAGGAGAGGAGCGGGACCGTCACCTTCACCGGCAGCGCGTCCTCGATCGACGAGGTCTCCGAGTTCATGAGCGCGCTGCGGGGCTCGACCCACTTCAGGAACGTGGAGCTGGGAAAGACCACCGCCCGGACCGACAAGGGCTTCCGGCTCGTGGACTTCACCCTGTCCGCCGGGGTGGTCTACGCGCTGCCCGCCGCGGCCACGAGCGCGAAGCCCGCCGGATCGGCCCCGGCCGGCGCCTCGCCCGCGCCCGCGTCTCCGGCGCCGCCGGCGGGTGGGAGGTAAGCGATGGAGAAGCTCATCGAGCAGATCGCCAAGCTCCCCATCGGCGTCAAGATCGGCGTGGTGGCCGGCGCCCTCGTCCTCACCACCGTCCTCAACTACTTCGTCATCGGCGTGAACTTCGGCGACTCGATCACCGACATCGAGAACTCCATCCGAAGGACGCAGACCCAGCAGGCGCAGCTGGACAAGGACTTCATCGAGAAGACCGCGATCGCCAACAACCTGAACCAGTTCCGCCGCGAGAAGGAGCTGCTCGAGCAGCAGCTGCGCGAGGCCCTGGCCGAGCTGCCCGAGGACAAGAAGATCGACGAGCTCCTCCAGCTGTTCCAGGACCGCGCCCAGAAGGCCGGCCTGGACATCGGCACCATCGAGCCGGGCAAGGTCTCCTCCGAGCGCTTCTACGCGAAGATCCCCATCCCCATGTCGGTGACCGGGAACTTCCACGAGATCGCCACCTTCTTCGACTCGCTCGGCCGCATGCGACGCATCGTGAACGTCACCGACATCGTCCTCAGCGACCCCAAGGACGTGAACGGCAAGGTCATCCTGCAGGCCAAGTTCCTGGCCACCACCTTCATGTTCGTCGAGCCCGGCAAGGCCGGCGCGGCGCCGTCGCCCGGCGCCACGCCCGCGCCGGCGGGGGGCAAGTCGTGACCCCGCTCCGGATCGGCAGGCCGATCGCCGCCGCGCTGGCCCTCCTGGCCCTGGAGCTGGCCGCCTGCGGCGAGTCCCCGAAGCCGCCGCCCACCGCCCGCCCCGCCGCAGCCGCCGGCCAGAAGCCGGCCGCCGCCGCCGCCGCGGCGCCCGAGGCGCAGGCCCCCGCCGCCCCCGAGTGGTCGTACTCGTCGGTGGGCAAGCGGGATCCGTTCCGCAGCTTCCTCACCGAGATCGAGAAGACGCAGAGCGGGCTCCAGACCCGCTGCGCCACGCCGCTCGGACGCTTCGAGCTGGAGCAGCTCCGCCTCGTGGCGGTGGTGACCGGTCTCGAGGATCCGGTTGCGATGGTGGAGGCCCCTTCGGGCGTGGGCTACGCGGTCCGCCGCGGCGCCTGCATCGGCAAGAACGGCGGCATCGTCGCCGCCGTCCGGACGGGCGAGGTGGTGGTGACCGAATGGGCCGTCCGCGCCGACGGCACCCGCGACCGCACGCAGACGTCGATCCGCCTCCCGCGCGAGGCGGCCCTGAATCTCGAGGAGCAGCCATGAGCACGAACCCCACGCGCCTCGCCGTCGTGCTGGCCCTGGCGTGCGCAGCGTTCACCGCGCGCGCGGCCGACCGGAACGAGATCCGCTCCGTGGACGTCGCCGCCGACGGCCCCGCCGTCGAGCTCGTCATCCAGGGGTCGCGCCCGCCCTCGTACACCGTCTTCAAGCTGCAGGACCCGCCGCGGCTCGTGGTGGACCTCGCGGGCGCCGACGTGTCGAAGGTCGCCCCGGTGAAGGTGGGCAGGAACGGCGTCGCGGGCGTCACCACCGCCCAGTACCAGGACGCGAAGAACGCCGTCGGCCGCGTCATCGTGGCGCTCGACGGGCCGCGCCCGTACGAGGTCTCCCCTCGCGGCGACGCGGTGGTGGTCCGCGTGCTGCCCGAGGGCGCGACGCCTGCGCAGGCGCCCGCGGTCGGGCCGGCCGTGAAGCCCGCCGAGAAGGTGGCGACCGCAACCCCGGCTCCCGCGCCGGCGGCTGCTGCTCCTGCCGCCGCGCTCCCCGCTCCCCCGCCTCCGCCCGCGGAGCCGAAGCCCGCCGCGGCCGTCGCGAGCGCCGCACCGATCGCCGACGCCGACCCGACGGTCGTCGCCCGCAGCTCGCTCGAGGGAAAGGTGAAGAAGCCCGCCCGGTCGCTCACCGCCGTCCGCGCTCGGAAGAACGGCCTCGTCCTCGCGCTCGACGGCGACGTGGGCAAGGTGGACGTCATCGAGCTCAAGGATCCCCCCCGGCTCGCCATCGACCTCCACGGCGTGTCGAAGGCCCCGCGCGGAGCCGCGCCCGGCTCCGGTCCATTCCGCCAGGTCCGCTTCGGAAAGAACGCCGAAACGGTTCGCGCGGTCCTCGACGTGGACGGCGCCATGCCGCGCTACCGGGTGGCCCTCGTGCAGGGCGGCGTGAGCGTCGTCGCGGGCGCCCCGGCCGTGGCCGCCTCCGCGGCTCCGGCGCCGCTCCCCGACAAGGCCCCGGCCCGCTCCGTCACGGTGGCTGCCCCGGCCGCGCCCGCCGCCGCGGCCGTGAAGCTCTCCGACCTCCGCTTCGCCCAGGAGAAGGGCGGCGCACGCATCGACATCTCCGGCAAGGCCCGCTTCACCGTCTCGCGACCCGATGCCCACACGGTGGTGCTGTCGCTCGAGGGCGCGCAGCTCCCGAAGAAGCTCGAGCGCACGCTCGACACCTCCGCGCTCGCCGGCCCGGTGCTGATGGTCTCGTCCTTCAACCAGCCCACCACCGGGCAGGTGAAGGTGGTCGCAACGCTGCGCGGCCCGGCCCAGGACCGCATCGTGGAGACGAAGGACGGCATCGCCTGGACCTTTGCGCCCGACCGCTCCGCCACCGCCGCGGCGAGGCCCGCCGCGTCCGCGTCCGCCTCCGCGCCGGGCGCCGACGAGGTCCCGGCCGTGAACGCCCAGTCGGCCGATCCAGCCGTCGCGGGCTTCGGCACCGAGGCCCCCGGCTACGCGCTCTCCGGCGCGCCACAGGCGCGCGGCTACACCGGCCGCCGCATCACCCTCGACCTCCACGACATGGAGATCCGCAACCTCCTGCGTCTCATCGCCGACGTCTCGAAGAAGAACATCGTCGTGGCCGACGACGTGACCGGCAAGGTGACCGTCACCCTCCGCAACGTACCGTGGGACCAGGCCCTCGACCTCGTCCTCAAGGCGAAGGGGCTCGGCAAGGAGGAGCTGGGCAACGTCATCCGCGTCGCCAAGTTCGAGAAGATCGCCGAGGAGCAGAAGGCGCGGGCGGAGGCCGAGAAGGCCCGCATGCCCACGCTTCCGCTCAAGGTGCGCATCATCCCGGTCAACTTCGCCCGCGCCCAGGACGTCGCCGGCCGGGTGAAGGACGTCCTCACCGAGCGTGGCTCGGTTTCCACCGACGAGCGCACGAACGTGCTCATCGTGAAGGACGTGCAGGAGGCGCTGGTCCGGGCCGAGGGCCTGGTGCGCAACCTCGACACCGAGATCCCCCAGGTCCTCATCGAGAGCCGCATCGTCGAGGCCTCGTCCAACTTCAACCAGGCCATCGGCGTGCAGTGGGGCGGCGTGGGCTCGGCGTCGGCGGCCACCAACAACCCCACCGGCGCGATCTTCCCGTCCAACGTGATCGCGGCGGGCGGCGCGGGCGCAGGCTCCACCTCCGGCACGAGCGCCACCCCCAACTACGCCGTGTCGCTGCCCGCCCCCGTGGGCGACGGCGCCGGCGGCGCCATCGGGTTCATCTTCGGCTCGGCGAGCGGTGCCCTGAACCTCAACCTGCGCCTCTCCGCCCTCGAGAACAACGGCGTGGTGAAGACGGTGTCGGCGCCGAAGATCGCCACCATCGACAACAAGGAGGCCACCATCGGACAGGGCATCTCCATCCCCTTCTCGCAGGTGTCCGCCTCCGGCGTGAACACGGTCTTCATCGAGGCCAAGCTCGAGCTCAAGGTCACGCCGCACGTCTCGGCGGACGGCTCGATCCTCCTCAAGATCAAGGCCACCAACAACCAGCCCAACCCCCAGCTCACCGGCGCGAACGGCCAGCCCTCGATCTCGAAGCGCGAGGCGGAGACCGAGGTCCTCGTGAAGGACGGCGAGACGACGGTGATCGGCGGCATCTACACCCGCACCACCTCGAACCGGGTCAACAAGGTGCCGTTCTTCGGCGACATCCCGCTCCTCGGCTTCTTCTTCCGGACCACCGCGGACCAGGACGATCACACCGAGCTGCTCATCTTCATCACGCCGCGCATCCTCAACCGGCAGCTCGCCGGTGCGGCGGGCAACTAGGAGCCGGACATGAAGAACGCCGCGCGACTCCTCGCCCTCCTCGCGCTCGCCACGGCGGGCTGCGTGGACTACAAGGTGCCCCTCAACTTCGCGGACATCTGCGCCGCACCCGACGACGCCCAGGCCTGCGGCTTCGCCGCGACCTGCGAGGCCGTGCTGGCCTCGGCCCGGCCGTTCGTGATCACCCAGCGGGCCGGGTCCATCGGCGGCGGGCTGAACGCCCTCTTCCTGCCGCTCCAGCTCGACAACCAGATGCCCGACAACCACGACACCGGGTCGGGCCAGGTGAACACCCACGACGCCATCATCGAGAGCTACGACTTCACCTACGAGGGCCAGTTCCCGGCGACCAAGGTGACCAACTTCTTCGCCAACGGGCGCGTGCCCGCGGAGGGGTCCACGGTGGTGGTGGTCCCGGTGATCCCCCAGGCCTCGCTCGCCGAGATCCAGACGGCCATGGCCGCCGTCGCGGTGACCGAGGCCCCCGTGGTGGTGACGGTCGTCGCGAAGGGCAAGCTGCTCGACGGCTCGGACTGGAAGACCGGCGAGTACCGCATCGCCGTGGACGTCGTCGACGCGGTCTGCGCGGACCCCTCCGCCCTGTGCAAGGTGGGCGACGTCGTCTACGAGTGCCCGAACTTCTGCCAGACCGCGAGCTACAAGTGCGTCACGCCGTGACGCGGCGCGCGGCTCGGCATCCTTGACCCCGGGCGCGACGCCGGGCTAAGTAGCGTCCGGTCCGCGTCAACACGAGGTTTTTTCCGGCGCGGGCCGGGACACCATGAGCTTCCGCGAGCACCTCGCCGAGGTCTGCCAGAGCGTCGACGGAGCGATCGCCTGCGCGCTCATGGGCGTGGACGGCATCGAGGTCGACAGCCACGTGCAGGCAGGCTCCGACATCGACGTGAAGTCGCTGCTGGTCGAGTACTCCGGGGTGTTCCGGGGCGCGCGCGAGGCGGCGGAGGCCCACGAGGCGGGCGGGGTGGCCGAGGTGGCCATCTCGACCGACAAGGTCCTCGCGGTCGCGCGGCAGGTCACCCCGGAGTACTTCATGGTGGTGGCCCTCTCGCCCGACGGGAACTTCGGCAAGGCGCGGTTCCTGCTCCGCGTCACCGCACCGAAGCTCCGCTCGGAGCTCTAGCGACCGGGCCGGCGCCCGGAGCGAGCCCGCGGGCCGCGCTCTCCTTTCACCTCACGCTCTCTGGCGCATCGAGGAAACGACGTCATGGCCGACACCCTGGACACCTCCGAGTTCCGCCGCGGTCTCAAGATCGAGATCGACAAGGAGCCCTGGGAGATCGTCGAGTTCCAGCACGTGAAGCCCGGCAAGGGTTCTGCCTTCGTGCGGACGCGCATCAAGAACCTCATCACCAGCCGCACCATCGAGAAGACGTTCAAGTCCGGTGACGTGGTGGGCAAGCCCGACGTGGAGGAGAAGGAGATGCAGTTCCTCTACAAGGAGGGCGACCACTACAACTTCATGGACAACAAGAGCTACGAGCAGACGTTCCTCAACGACGAGCAGATGGGGGACGCCCGGAACTACATCAAGGACAACACCACGACCCACATCCTGTTCTTCAACGGGCGCGCCATCGGCGTCACCCTCCCGAACGCGATGGACCTCCGGGTGGCGAAATGCGACCCGGGCGTGCGCGGTGACACGGTCTCCGGCGCGACCAAGCCTGCCACGCTCGAGACCGGCTACGTGGTCCAGGTGCCGCTGTTCATCAACGAGGGGGACCTCTTGCGCATCGACACCCGCAGCGGCGAGTACCTGACCCGCGTCGCCGGCTGACCGGCGCGCCGCTCCACCACCGAGGAGACGCCATGGCACCCCGTTCCAGGCCTCAGCCCCAAGCCGGCCGCAGCGAGAGCGAGTCCGGATTCTCGATGGAGGACGTGAAGAAGCTGGTGGCGCTGGTGGAGCGGAGCGACGTCACCCACATCGCCTGGCAGCGCGGGGCCGAGAAGGTGGTGATCCGGAGGGGGGGCTCCTCCGCGCCGCTCCCCGCCGGACGCAGGGTCGTGGAGGTCGAGCCGGCCTCGGCCCCTGCGGCCTCCGAGCGTGCCGCAGCGCCTTCCGCGCCCGCAGGGGCCGCCCAGGGCCAGGACAAGGCGGGCGTGTACGTGAACTCGCCGTTCGTGGGCACGTTCTACCGCTCGCCCTCTCCCGACTCCCCGACCTTCGTGGAGGTCGGCGCGCGGGTCAAGAAGGGCCAGACGCTCTGCATCGTCGAGGCGATGAAGCTCATGAACGAGATCGAGAGCGAGGTGGACGGCACCGTCGCCGAGATCCTGGTCCAGAACGCCACCCCGGTGGAGTTCGGCGAGCCGCTGTTCCGCATCGCGCCCGCCTGACCGAGCGGAGCCTGGCATGTTCAAGAAGGTGCTGATCGCCAACCGGGGCGAGATCGCGCTCCGGGTCATCCGCGCGTGCCGCGAGCTGGGCATCGCCACGGTGGCGGTCCACTCGACCGCCGACGCCGAGTCCCTGCACGTGCGCTTCGCCGACGAGGCGATCTGCATCGGGCCGCCGGCCTCCAAGGAGAGCTACCTCAACGTCCGGGCCCTGCTCGCCGCGGCCGACGTGACCGCCTGCGACGCCGTTCACCCGGGGTATGGATTCCTGTCCGAGAACGCGCACTTCGCGGACATGGTGACCCGGATGAAGATGAAGTTCATCGGCCCCCGCCCCGAGATGATCCAGCTCATGGGCAACAAGGTGGCGGCACGCGAGGCGATGGAGAAGGCCGGGCTCCCGCTCCTGCCCGGGGCCCGCGGCAAGCTGGCGGACGGGGCCGAGGCCGAGACGGTGGCGGGGAAGATCGGCTACCCGGTGATCCTGAAGGCGGCCGCCGGAGGTGGCGGCCGCGGCATGAAGATCGCGCGCGACGCCTCGCAGATCCGCCAGCTGTTCGAGACCGCCTCCGGCGAGGCACTGTCGGCGTTCGGCGACGGCTCGATGTACCTCGAGCGCTACGTGGAGCAGCCGCGCCACATCGAGATGCAGATCGTGGCCGACGAGCGCGGCAACGTCCTGCACCTCGGCGAGCGCGAGTGCTCGGTGCAGCGCCGTCACCAGAAGCTGGTGGAGGAGTCCCCCAGCGCAGCCGTGACGCCCGAGCTGCGCCGGGAAATGGGCGAGGTGGCCCTCTCGGCCATGCGCCGCATCTCCTACAACAACGTGGGAACCATCGAGTTCCTGATGGACGAGAAGGGCCGCTACTACTTCATGGAGATGAACACGCGCATCCAGGTCGAGCACCCCGTGACCGAGCAGGTCTACGGCCTCGACCTCCTCCGCGAGCAGATCCGGCTCGCCGCCGGCGAGGACCTCGACCGCAGCCAGGAGAGCGTCCGGCCCCTCGCCCACGCCATCGAGTTCCGGATCAACGCCGAGGATCCGAGCACGTTCGCGCCCTCTCCCGGGCGCATCACCGGCCTCCACCAGCCCGGCGGCTACGGCGTCCGCGTGGACACCATGGTTTACGAGCAGTACAAGGTGGTGCCGTTCTACGACTCGCTCGTCGCGAAGCTCATCATCACCGGCCACTCCCGCGACGTGGCGCTGCGCCGCGCGGCCCGCGCGCTCAACGAGTACGTCATCGAGGGGATCAAGACCAACATCCCCTTCCACAAGCGCGTCCTCGCCGATCCCCGATTCGCCGCCGGCCGCTACGACACCCGGCTCGTGGAGCAGATCCTCACGGGCTCGACCGAGGGCCTGCCCCAGGCCGCGGCAGGCCCCGCCCGCTGATCCCCCCCGGGTCCGGCGCCGTCCCTCGCCCGCCCGACCCGCCGTACAGGGGGTCGGGAAGGTGCACGAATCCGGAAAAACCCGCGTCCCTTCGCGGCGTTCGCCTTGACCGCCCCGATCCCTTCCGTTACCCTCCCCTGAGCCCTCGGCCCCGCCCTGGCGCCGGAACGCCGCGAGGCGAGCCCGTCGCCCGACGTGGCCGCCAGCGCGAGCACGCCCCGGCCCGATGGCCCTCGACAAGAACAAGATCATCGCCGAGGCCACCAAGCTCGTTCAGAAGGGGGCCTTCGACAAGGCAATCAAGACGTACGAGCGGATCCTCTCGGAGGACCCGAAGGACGTCCGGATCCTGCTCAAGGTCGGCGAGCTCCACCAGAAGAAGGGCGACGACCATTCCGCCGCGGACGCCTTCACCCGCGTGGCCGAGACGTATGCGGAGCAGGGCTTCTTCCTGAAGGCCGTCGCCGTCTACAAGCAGATCGTGAAGCTCGACCCGGAGGAGGTCCGGGTCAACGAGCGGCTGGCGGCGCTCTACCAGCAGCTGGGGCTGCTCTCCGACGCCATGGCGCAGTTCCAGTACATGGCGGGCTGGTACGAGCGCCAGGGCGACGTCGTCCGGCTCACCGACGTCCTGAAGCGCATGGTGGAGCTCGACCCGGAGAACATCGCCTCCTCCATCAAGCTCGGCGAGCTGCACGTGCGCGCCGGCCAGACGGGCCCCGCCCAGGAATGCTTCCGCCGGGCCGCCGAGCACCTCAAGAAGAACAACCGCGCGGACGAGTACCTCAAGATCGCCGAGCGCCTCGCCTCGCTCACGCCCGACGACCTCGGCCTCACCCGGGAGCTGGCGCACCTCTACCTCAACAAACGCGACACGAAGCGTGCGCTCGCCAAGCTCCAGCTCTGCTTCAAGGCGAACCCGAAGGACATCGAGACGCTCACCCTGCTCGCCCAGGCGTTCCACGACCTCGGCCAGAGCTCCAAGACCCTCTCCGTCTACAAGGAGCTGGCTCACGTCTACGAGGAGTCGGGCAAGCAGCAGGAGGCCCGCACCACCTGGCGCAAGGTCCAGGAGCTCGCGCCGGACGACGAGGACGCGACCGCCGCGCTCGGCCCGGCGCCGGCCGCCCCCGCCCCGCAGCGCCCCGCGGTGGCCCAGCCGTCGCCCCCGCCCGCCCGGCCCCAGCCGTCGCCGCAGCCGCAGGCGACGGCCCCGATCCGGCCGCCCCCGCCCGGCCGGCCCGCGGCGCCCACCGGGCCGCAGGGCCCGGCGCCCAGCGCCGACGCCATCCCGAAGCTCCTCACGGAGACCGACGTCTACGTGAAGTACGGTCTCCACGACAAGGCGCTCGACCACCTCCGCAAGGTCCTGCTCGCCGACCCCGAATGCGCCGAGGCGCACGAGAAGGCCCGCGACATCCACCTCGCGGGTGGCCGCATCGCGGAGGCCGCCGCCGCCGCGGCACGGGCGGTGCGCGCGCACGCGGCCAAAGGGGCGCTCGACCGGGCCCAGGAGGCGCTCGCCCGGGTCCGGCAGATCGACGCCGGCCATCCCGAGCTCCACGAGCTCTCGGCGCTCGCCTCCGGCGGGGCGAGGGGAGGCGGCGAGCTTCTCGAGCCCGCCGGCGAGGCCCTGCCCGACGAGCTGGCGCTCGCGGCGGCGGGGGACCTCTCCGAGGAGGTCGTCGAGGACGAGGTCGCCGCGCCCGCGGGCGAGGAGGCGATGGACCTCGCCGAGCCGGAGGGCGAGGGGCTCGAGATCGGAGACGCGCTCGCCGAGGCCGCAGCGCTCGCCTCGGCCGAGTCCGAGGAGGTGGAGGAGGAGCTCACCGCCGAGCCGCCGAAACCGGCGAGGGCGCCGGCCCGGCCGCCGCCCGGGCCTCCTCCGGGCGCTCGGCCCCCGGCCCCGGGCGCAGGCCGTGCGGCGCCCATCGTCACGCCGCCCCCGCCGTCCGCCTCGTTCCCCGATCTCGCCGACGAGCTGGAGGAGGCCGAGTTCCTCGCACAGCAGGGGCTCTCGGACGACGCGCGGGAGGCGCTCCAGGCGCTGCTCGAGCAGCACCCGGGCCATCCCGAGGTGAAGGCCCGGCTCGCCGCGCTCGAGCCCGGGAAGGCTGCCCCGCCACGGGGCACCCCGGCGCCCAGCCTCACGCCGGCCCCGCGCAGCGTGGGCACGCCGCGCCCGTCGCCCTCGCTCGTCACCGCGACCGGCGACGAGAGCTTCGACATCGCCCGCGAGCTCGCCGAGGAGCTGGACGGCGCCCCGGCCGAGGCCCCCGGCGACGAGGACTTCCAGTACTCGGTCGAGGACGTCTTCAACCAGTTCAAGAAGGGCGTGGCCGAGACCGTGCGGCCCGAGGACAGCGCCACGCACTACGACCTCGGCATCGCCTACAAGGAGATGGGCCTCCTCGACGACGCGGTGGGCGAGTTCGAGACCGCCATGCGCGACCGGAAGCGCGAGGTGGACTGCCTCTCCATGATCGGCCTGTGCCGGGTGGCGCAGGGCCGGGCCCGGGACGCCATCCCGGTCTTCCGCAGGGCGCTCGGCTCCGACCACCTCAGCAAGGACGCCGCCAAGGCCATCCACTTCGAGCTGGCGGACGCCTACGAGCTGGCGGGCGACACCGAGGTGGCCCTGTTCGTCTTCCAGAAGATCGCCAGGGTGGACCCGGCCTACCGCGAGGTGGGCGACCGGATCGCCGCGCTCGGCGGCGGGCCCGGCAAGCCCCCCCGGGACGAACGCCCCACCGCGGTCCCGCGCACGAGCACCAGCCCCGGCACGGCTCGCCCGGCCGCCGCGGCCTCGACGGCGGGCAAGAAGAACATCGGCTACCTGTAGACGGATCGTCCACCAGCCGTGAACTACCTCGAGTACTACGAGCTGTCGCAGGAGCCGTTCTCGAACGCGCCGGTCTCCCGCTTCTACTACTCGTCGGCCCAGCACGCCCAGGCGCTCATGCGCCTCATGCACGCGGTCTCGTCGATGAAGGGCCTGGCGGTGCTGGTGGGAGACGTGGGCGCCGGCAAGACCACGCTCGCCCGGCGCATGCTCGACAGCCTGCCCGAGGACGAGTACGAGGCCGCGCTGCTCGTCATCATCCACTCCGGCATCACCCCGGCCTGGCTGCTCAAGCGCATCGCCGTCCAGCTCGGCGTGGAGGCGCCCGCCGAGGAGAAGCTGGCGCTGCTCTCCCAGCTCTACCAGCGGCTCATGCGCATCCACGAGGCGGGCAAGAAGGCCGTGGTGCTCATCGACGAGGCGCAGATGCTGGCCTCGCGCGAGCTCATGGAGGAGTTCCGCGGGCTCCTCAACCTCGAGGTGCCCGAGCGCAAGCTGCTCAGCTTCGTGTTCTTCGGGCTCCCGGAGATCGAGGACAACCTGAGGCTCGACCCGCCGCTGGCGCAGCGCGTGGCGCTCAAGTACCGGCTGGAGCCCCTGTCGGCCGAGGCCACGGAGGCCTACGTCCGGCACCGCCTGCGGCTGGCCGGAGCGGCGAGGGTGCCGTTCACCGGCGCGGCCATCGGGCGGGTGCACGCCCACACCCGGGGAACGCCCAGGCTCATCAACACGCTCTGTGACAACGCGCTCTTCGAGGGGTTCCTGGCCCGCCAGCGGGACATCGACGAGCGCTTCGTGGACCGCATCGCCCGCGACCTCGGGATCGAGGCCGCTCCCGACGCCTCCGTGGCGCGCCCGCGCATCGACCTCGCGGAGATCGACCGCTACCTGGAGTCGCTCAAGTAGCGACCTTCCACCCGACCCCCCGTCGAGCGAGAATCGCCTCCGGTGCGGAAGAGGACACTCGCCCTCGCGTTCCTGTCCTTCGTCGCGGTCCTCGTGGCCGCGACCGTGGCCGTGCTGCAGACGTCCTGGGCGGGCGAGCGCCTGTGCGCGCTCGCCTCCTCGCGCCTCGCCTCGCTCGCCGGGCAGCCTGTCCGGGTCGGGGCCTGCCGCATCCGCCCCCTCGCCCTCTCGGTCGAGCTCGAGGGGCTGGAGGTCGGCCCGGCCGGCGCGCCGCTCGTGGCGGTGGACCGCATCGCCGCCCGGCTGGCGGCGGTGCAGACGCCGGGCCGCCACCTGCGCCTGGCCTCGCTCCAGGTGATCCGCCCGCGCGTCCGGGTGACCGTGCCGGCCGGGCCCTCGGGGGGCGGCTGCTCGACGTCCGGGCTCGACCGGGTGGAGGTGCGACGACTCGATCTCGAGGAGGGCTCGCTGGACCTCGCCTGGGCGTCGGGGGCGCGGCTGTCGGTGGCGCGCGCGGACGTCCACACCCAGCCGGCCTCCGGCCGCCTGCGCGAGCTGGCCGGGCCCCTTCGCCGCGAGCGCGTGGCGGCGACGATCGCGGGTGTGCGGCTCGTCGCCGGCCAGCGCGACCTGCACTCCTCGCGGCTGGCGGTGACCGCCGACGTCCCCCTCGACCTCTCGTCCGCGGAGATACGCGCCCTGGAGGGCGACCTTCAGGGCATCTCCGTGTCGGCCAGCGGGCGGGTCATCGACCTCTGCCGGCCCAGGCTCGACGTGGCCGCGAGGGCGAACGGCGGCATGGCCGAGCTGTTCGAGATCATCGGCGTGGGCATCGACACCGGCGGGCGCTTCAAGGGGGAGGGGCGCGTCACCGGACCGGCCGGGTCGCCCCTGGCGGTGGCCTCGGTGGAGCTCAGCGGCGCCCGCATCGGCCCGTTCACGGCAGGTGACGGCCGCGTGAACGTGCGCGTCACCGACCACGACGTCCTGCTCGACCACCTCGCCCTGCAGATGGGCGCCGGCACCGCCGGCGGCAAGGTGACCATCGGCTTCCGCTCGCCCGTGCCGCTCGCCGCCGAGATGGAGCTGCACGGCGTGGACCTCGGCGACCTGCTCGACCGCTTCGGCATCGGCGGCGCCTGGGTGTCCACGAGGCTCGACGGCCGCGCCCGGCTGGCCGGGACCCTCGACCCGCCGGTGGTGGCGGGGACGATCTCGGTCGAGCCGCGCGCCTTCCGGGTGCTCACCCGCTCGTACGTCGTGGGCGCTTCCGACCCGGGCGTGCTCGCCTTCGACCGCGGCCGGCTCGAGGCGCCCATCCGCATCGACCGCGACGGGCTCGCGTTCGAGCGCGCAACGCTCGAGGTCGGGCGCGGCAAGGTGTCGATCGACTCCCAGGTGTCGTTCCAGACGGAGCGCGGCTTCTCGCTGGGCGTGCACGGCGACGTGGATCTCGACGCGCTCGGACGCGTGTCGAGCGTGCCGTGGCGCGGCCTCGCCCGGCTCGACCTCGCCGGCGGGGCGGCGCCCTACGGCAACCCCCGGATCTCGGGGCGCGTGAAGGTCCAGGGCTTCCGCTTCCTCGACCTCGACCTCGGCGACGTCTCCGCCGACCTGCGCTACGACGACTTCCTGCTCCGGCTCTCCGACGCCGACGGCCTGCGCGGCCAGACCCGCTGGAAGGCCGACGCGGTGCTGGACCTCGCCCGCAGCCCCCCGCACGTGGTCTCGGCTCGCTACGAGGCGAAGGGAAGGCTGCGCGACCTCTTCGAGGCGGTGATGGACTACCTGCCCGGCGCGCGTTCCGTGCGCGACGTGCTGGACGCCGAGGCCGAGGTCTCGGGGACCGCCACCGGACCGACCGATGCGCTCGACGCCGAGTTCGACGCCCGCCTGGGTGCCGGGGTCCTGGCCGGCCGCCCGTTCGACTCCGGGCGCGCCCTGGGGCGCGTGCACCGCGGCAAGGAGGTGCGCATCGACCAGGCCGAGCTGCGCCGCGGCGACGGTCGCGCCCAGCTGGCGGGCGCCTGGGGCTTCGGCGCGCCGTCTCCCTGGGATCTCACCGCCTCGTGGGCGGGCTGGAAGCTCTCCGACCTCGCGCTGCCGGGCGGCGCCTGGGCGGGGACCGCCAGCGGCACCGCCCGGCTCGAGGGGAGCCTCGAGGTCCCGCGCGTGCACGTCGCGGCCGCGGCGACCGGCGCCTCGCTGGCGGGCCTCGCGCTCGGCGAGGTGCAGGCGGGTGCGACCGTGAACGGCGACCGCCTGGTGGTGACGGGCGGGGCCGAGGGCCTGCGCTTCGAGGGCGACGCCAGGCTCGTCGGGAAGGGCCCCTTCCGCGCCCGCGCCGAGGTCTCGCTCGAGGACTCGACGCGGCTCTCGCCATCCGCGCCCGGAGGGCCCGTGCGCGTCACGCTGAGGGGCGAGGGGAGCGCGGAGGGCAACCTCGCCGAGCTCCTCCTGGCGAGCGCCAGGGTGCGGCTCGACGCCCTGCAGATGGCCTGGGCCGACGTGAAGGTGCAGGCGGACGCCCCGGCGGTGCTGGAGGCATCGAAGGCGAAGGTGGACCTCGCGCCGGTCACGTTCCGCGGCACCGACACCGCGGTCACGATCTCCGGAAGCCGCCTCGCCTCGGGCGAGCTCGACGCCAGCGTCGACGGGGTCGTGGACGTGCGCCTGCTCTCGGGGCTGGTGCCCATGCTGAAGAGGCCTTCCGGCCGGCTCGAGCTCACCGCCCACGTGGGCGGCACGCTCGACGCGCCCCTCCTGGTGGGAAGCGGCCGGGTGGCCGACGTGGCCTTCGGCACGAGGGCGACGAACGCGTCGGTCTCGGCCCTGCGCGGCGACCTCGCCTTCTCGCAGAACCGGATCCTCTTCGACGGGCTGGAGGCGTCGGTGAACGGCGGGCGGGCTCGCCTCGAGGGCGAGGTCGAGCTCAGCCGGCTCGTCCCCTCCCACCTGCGTGTGCAGGCGGACCTCGACGAGGTGCCGCTGGCGGTGCCCGCCTACCTGCCTGCCACGCTGTCCGGCCGCATCGAGGCCACCGGCACGCCGGACGCCACCATCCTGGGCGGGCGCCTCCACGTGGTCCGGGCCCGGTACACCGCCGATGTGGGCCTGGAGAGCGCCGTGCTGGAGCTTCGCCGCCGGCCGGCGCCGCCGCCGCGCCCTTACGACAAGTCGGGGGAATGGGTGCGCCTGGACCTGCAACTCGTCGTGGACGGCGACGCCCGGGTGGAGAACGACCTCGTGCGCGGCGCGGTGCGGGGCGAGCTCCTGCTCACCGGCACGCTGGCCGCGCCGGGGCTGCTCGGCAACCTCTCCATGACCGAGGGGAGCCGGGCCGTCTTCCGCGGCAACGAGTTCGAGCTCTCGCACGCGGTGATGGAGTTCACCGGCCGCAACAAGGTGGAGGCCCAGGTGGACGTACACGGGGAGTCCCAGGTGCGGGACTACCAGGTGTTCATGCACGTGTACGGCCCCCTGGCCGACCCCCAGCTGACGCTGACGAGCTCGCCGGCACTGTCGCAACCCGACATCATCACCCTCCTGTCCCTTGGGTTCACCAGCCGTGACACGGCCACGGGTGACTCCATGAACGCCATGGCCACCGCCGCGGCGGCGCAGGCCCTGGTCTCGGCCTCGGGCCTCGACGAGCAGGTGCGGCGCTTCGTGCCGCGAGGCGGGAACCTGGTGCGCGACTTGTCCATGCGCATCACCTCGGCCTACTCCGAGGGCACGGGCCAGGTGGAGCCGCGCGCCGAGTTCGAGTCGTGGCTCCTCAAGGACCGCCTTCGCCTCCGCTACCAGGCGCCGCTCGGCACCGCGCGCGGACAGCGAGCCCAAGCCGAGCTCCGGCTCGGTCAGCACACCGCCGTCCAGTACCAGTGGGAGAACGACAACCCGGACGTGGCTGCGGGTGACCATGGTCTCGACCTGAAGCTCCGCTGGGAATGGAACGACCGGTGAGGCCGGCCGTGCTGGCGCTCGCGCTGGCTCTGGCCGGGGCCGCCCGCGCCCAGGCACCGGGCGCTCCCGTCGGCCCGCCGCCTCCGCCCTCCCTGGCGGGCGCACCCGAGGTGGTCCCGCGCGTCGCCCGCGTGGACCTCGTCCTCCCGCCGGGCGAGGACCCGGCCCCGGCTCGGGAGCTCCTCGCGCTCGCACCTGGCGACCCGGTGACGCCGCACGCGCTGCGCCGAACGGTGCAGCGCCTCTACCAGACCGGCCGGTACCGGCAGATCACCGTCCGCGAGGCCCCGGCGCAGGCGCCTCCCGAGTGGGCCAGGGAGGGCGGCCGCTGGGTAGCGCTCTCCGTCGAG
>Ga0335085_10005974_pt1 | contig 19371 bp, 15 predicted proteins | sample Lox_Sample_45_FD_206712 | JGI IMG/M metagenome (GOLD analysis project Ga0335085, IMG submission 206712) | Soil microbial communities from Loxahatchee National Wildlife Refuge, Florida, United States - Lox_Sample_4.5 | ecosystem: Environmental > Terrestrial > Soil > Wetlands | place: USA...
ATACACCGTGCAAGACAAGATCAGCGGTAGCATCACGCGCGCCTGGCGGCTGGAGATGGCAAAGCCGCAGACGCTGGGTCGAGTGGCAGTCGACGGCGCAGATCAGTACATCACGCAGCTCGACGCGCATGCCCTTCCCGGCGTCGAGCTGCGCCGCGGCGTCGCGAACATCACGGCCGACAGCCGGATCGACACCGGTACGCACACGCTCTCCGCTACCGGATGGCAGCAGGACTTCAATCAGCTGTCCGCCACGCTGCATCTGCCCCCGGGCTGGCGCCTGTTGCACGCGTCGGGAGCGGACCGTGCGCCACGCGCGTGGATCGAGCGCTGGACGCTGCTCGACTTCTTCCTGGTGCTCATGATCACGCTCGCGTCGGGCAAGTTGTTCGGCTGGCGCTGGGGCGTGGTGGCACTGGCCGCATTGACGTTGTCCTATCACGAGAGCGGCGCGCCCACCTGGGCCTGGCTCAATCTGCTGGCTGCAGCCGCGCTGCTGCGGGTCCTGCGCGACGGCCGGTTACGCAACGTGGTCTCCCTCTACCGCTGGCTCTCGCTCACGGCGCTGATCGTTGTGGCCGTGCCCTTCGCGGTCGACCAAGTGCGCCAAGCGCTCTACCCGGTGCTCGAACGACCCTGGCAGGCGATTGGCGAGCAGGTTGCGGTCTACGCCGAGCCGGAAGCGGCGGGCGGCATGGCGCAGAATCGGCCTGTTCCAGCGCCCGCGCGCGGACGCGCGCCGGCCAGTTCCCCGCTCGCCGCACAGAACGCTGAGCCAAGCAGCAGCCCGCCCCCCGCGCAGCCCGAGGAGCAGGATCGCGTCGAGAAAAAGACACTCGCACGGCATGGCACGTCGTATGAGCTCTCATCCAGCGGTTTCGACCGGGCGTCCTTCGAGCGCATCGACCCGAACGCGCAGATTCAGACCGGTCCGGGGCTCCCGCAATGGACCTGGAACGAGTACGAGCTCGCTTGGAGCGGACCGGTCGAACATACGCAGACGTTGCGTTTGTGGCTGGTGTCCCCGCTGGAGGGCAAAGTGCTGACGGCGGCGCGCCTGGCGGCGCTTCTCGCTCTATTGGCACGACTCGCCTGGGTCGGCGCGATCCGGCTGCCGGCTATCGGGAGGGCGGCGGGAACAACGGCGATCGTTGCGCTGCTCGCATGCACGGTCGCTATCCCGCCCCACCGGGCCTGGGCGCAATCGATGCCGAACCCGGAGCTGCTGAACGAACTCCGAGACAAGCTGCTCGCGGCACCCGACTGCCTGCCGAGGTGCGCGGAGATTTCGCGGCTCCGGCTGAGCGCCACAGCCGGCGATCTACAGCTGCGCCTGGAAGCACATGCGGAAACCGATACGGCAATCCCGCTGCCGGGCGGAGCGCAGCAATGGTTGCCCGAAGAGCTGACAGTCGACGGCGCTCCCGCCCGCGGGCTGATGCGAGACCGGACGGGAAACCTCTGGGTGCAGCTCGCCAAAGGCGTGCATCAGATCGGGATGCGCTCCGGCATGAACGGCCGGCACAGCGTGCAGCTCGCGCTCCCGCTCAAACCGCACCGAGTGGAAGCGGAGCTGGTGGGATGGACGCTGGATGGGCTGGGAGAGGATGGCCAGGCAGGAGAGAGCCTGCTGCTCACGCGCGTCGCAGGCGCGACGCGGTCCACACAACCCGGGTCCGGAGACAGCCTGCCCCCGTTCGTTCGCGTGGAGCGGACCTTCAACCTGGGACTCGTCTGGCAGGTCGCGACCCGGGTCGTGCGCGCGGGTCCCAGCACGGCGCCCGTGCTGGTCAAGGTCCCGCTGCTCGAGGGGGAGTCGGTGACCGACGGCGAGGTGCGCGCGCAGGACGGTGTCGCGCTGGTCAACCTCGGGCCGCAGACCAACGCGTTCTACTTCGAGAGCGCGCTGAAGCAGCGCAAGCAACTCGACCTCCGAGCGCCCGCCGAGAGCAACCAGATCCAGGTGTGGCGCCTCAACCTCGGGCCGCAGTGGCATGTCCAGTTCGGCGGCATACCGGTGGTCCACCACCAGGACGACGCCGGCCGCTGGCTCCCCGAGTGGCGGCCATGGCCGGACGAGCATGTGACGCTGGCATTGACCAAGCCCTCCGGAGTCGCAGGACAGACGCTGACCTTGGACCGCACCCGCTTGAGCCTTGCGCCCGGGATCCGTGCGACCGATGTGCAGCTGGACATGACATTGCGATCGAGCCGAGGCGGCCAGCACGTGGTCCAGTTGCCGGAAGGCGCAGCGCTGCAGAGCGTGGCCATCGACGGCAAGTCGCAGCCGATCCGGCTCGAGGGGCGTGGGGTGCACCTGCCTGTGAGCCCCGGGAAGCAAGAAGTGACGATCGCCTGGCGCGAGCCGCGGGGGATCTCGACCTGGTTCGCGGCTTCGTCAGCCGACGCCGGCACGCCGGGAGTGAACGCAGCGCTGCAGATCAAGATGCCGGAAGGGCGCTGGCTGCTGCTGGTGGGCGGGCCGGCCGTGGGCCCGGCGATCCTGTTCTGGGGTGTGGTGATCGTGCTCGCCCTCGCCGCGCTCGCCCTGGGGAGGATGCGCCTCACGCCGCTCAAAGCGCACCAGTGGTTTCTGCTCGCGCTGGGCCTCACGCAGGCGCCGTTGCTGACGGGGGTGATCGTGGTCGCCTGGTTCCTCGGGCTCGGAGCGCGCAAGCGGTTCGGGGATGGGGTTGCGGGCAAGCGCTGGTTCAATCTCGGGCAAGTCGTGCTCGCGCTGCTGACGCTGGCGGCGGCGCTGAGCCTGTTCTGGGCGGTGCAGAACGGACTGCTGGGGTACCCCGAGATGCAAGTGGCAGGCAACGGGTCGGACGTGTGGAACCTGCGCTGGTATCAGGATCGCACGCCTGGGGCGCTGCCCACGGCGTGGGTGATCTCGGTACCACTCATCGTCTACCGGCTCCTGATGCTCGCGTGGGCCCTGTGGCTCGCGTACTCCCTGCTCGGATGGGCGCGCTGGGGCTGGGACTGCTTCAGCGATCACGGCTACTGGCGCAAGCTCGACCTGTGGAACAAGCACGCCGCGTCCAAGCATCCGACAAGCGAGGCGGGAGGCGCGCCGGTGGCCTGAGCCGGTGCAAGCGCCGTGCGGCCGCTAAGCTGCGAGGACGGCCTGCCTGCGGCATGTAATCATCCCGCTGGGTGGCCGGAGCGCCGATCGGGCAGCCGGATGCGAGACATCCCGATCGACGCTTCCCAAGACGGCACCCCCGATGCGTTGAGCCCGCGCCGATGCAACCGCAGGAAAGCACATACTCGACTGCTCTACCCCGGCTTCTCGCCGTTTCGGTGGCGCTCATCGCGCTCGCAGGCTGCGCGACCCCGTACATGCGCCATGGCTTCTTCGGCGGCTACAGCGAGAAGAAGATCGGGGAGGCGTCCTACCTGGTGAAATTCGACGGCAACGGGTACAGCTCGAAAGAGCGAGTCTGGTACTTCTGGATCTACCGCTGCGCGGAGCTCACTCGGCAGCACGGCTACGAGATGTTCGCGCTGCCCGGCCCCGAGGCGGCTGGCGCGGAGCCCACGGCCGTGCGCAAGCGCTGGGAGGCATCCTCACCCGCGTTGGTAGAGCCGGCGCAAAGCGCAGGCGCCGCGGGCTATCCGTACTACGAACCGCCCCGCGGGCTGGTGACCACGTATCACGCCAGCGGCACCATCCACATGCTCCGCGTGCCGTCAGCGGGGGAGCAGGCGCTGGTCCTGCGCGCGGGCGCGATCATCGAGGCGCTGAAGCCCTATGTCGACTCCGGTGGAAAGGCGACGCCCCCCACGAGGGCACAGGTGTTGGAGCGCGCGGCGGTCGAGCCAGGGGGCGAGAGCTAAGCGCACGATTCCGCTACGCTGGTTCATCCGGCGGCGCGCGCATCGCCCCCGGCGGCCGGCGAGCGCGTTGTTGCTAGAATCCCTGCATCGCCCACTCCGCCCGACTCGACACATGACCGATTCCCGCCTGCCGTCGCTCTCGCCGCTGGAAGCACGCGTGCTCGGGGTATTGATCGAGAAGCAGGTCACCACGCCCGATTACTACCCGCTCACCGTGAATGCTCTGGTCGCCGGTTGCAACCAGAAGAGCAACAGAGACCCGGTCATGAACGCGAGCGAGGCTGAGGTGGAGATGGCGCTCGATGCGCTCAAGCGCCAGACGCTGGTCATCGACAGCTACGGCGCCTCCGGACGCGTGATGCGCTATGCACACAACCTGCCGAAGGTGCTCGACATCGGCCAGGCGGCAACGTCGCTGCTCGCTGCGCTGATGCTGCGTGGCGCGCAGACTCCGGGAGAGCTGCGGACGGGTTGCGAGCGTCTGTATCGTTTCGCCGACATCTCTTCCGTCGAGGCCTATCTGGAAGAGATGAGCGCGCGCGCAGCCGGCGCACTCGTGACGAAGCTGCCCAAGCAGCCGGGTTCCCGCGAGCACCGATGGGCGCACTTGCTCAGCGGCACGGTCCCGATCGAGTCGGTTACGGTTGCTTCCGCCGAGCAAATAGGAAGCGTCACGACGGGCGAGATCGCAGCGCTCAAGTCCACTGTCGCGGAACTACGCGACCAAGTGGCCGAGTTGCGCGCAATGGTGGAGCAGTTGTCCAAGGACTTCGGAACCGCCCGCTGAGCCCAACTAGAGTTCCGGACAAGGACGAGACTCTGCGTCGCGCGCTCTCCGACTCTGCGCTCTGGCGCTCATTTCCATCCGCAACCGGCGAACCGTGGCGCCGCGACTCCAGCCCGAAGCCAGACGCGCGATCCTCGCCGCCGTGGCAGGCAACGTGCTCGAGTGGTACGACTTCGCCGTTTATGCCTACATGGCCACGGTGCTCGCGGACAAGTTCTTCCCCGCCACCGACCGGATCACTTCCCTGCTCGCCACGTTCGCGGCCTTCGGCGCCGGCTTTCTCGCACGGCCGCTCGGCGGGATCCTCATCGGCCGTCTGGGAGATGTGAAGGGCCGCAAGGCGGCCCTGTTGGCGACCATTGCGTTGATGACGTTGGGCACGGTGGGGATCGGGCTGATCCCGACCTATCACGCCATCGGCGTTGCGGCGCAGATCCTTCTGGTGGCCGCACGCTTGCTGCAGGGATTCTCCGCCGGCGGAGAATGGGGTGGATCGACCGCGTTCATCGTCGAGTGGGCGCCGGATAACAGGCGCGGCCTGTACGGCAGCCTGCAGCAGTGCAGCGTGGCCGGTGGCCTGCTGCTGGGCTCGAGCGTCGCCGCTTCCGTGAACGCGCTGTTCACGCCCTCACTCGCCGACCAGTGGGGCTGGCGGCTGCCGTTCCTGCTCGGCGGCCTGCTCGGGCCGGTCGGACTGTACATGCGCCGCAACGTCGCGGAGACACCGGCCTTCCAGCGTATGACGCCGCCATCCACCCCGCCGGGGCGCGGGCAAGGCTCCGCGGGAGCGTTACTCGCTGCTCGGGCGTTCGGCTTCACAGTCGTGTGGACGGTGTCCTACTACGTGATCCTCACCTACATGCCGACTTTCCTCCAACGCCAGGCAGGGCTGGGCCGCACTCCGGCCCTGTGGGCGAGCAGCGTCGGGCTTCTGGCCATGGTGCTGAGCATCCCGCTCGCAGGGTGGGCTTCCGATCGGATCGGCCGCAAGCCGTTGTTGCTGGCCTCGTGCCTCGCGCTGGCAGCGCTGCCCTACCCGCTGTTCCAGCGCCTGTTGGGCGGCGCCACGACGGCTACCGCGATCCTCGTGCAGGTCGTGCTCTGCCTTGCGGTTGCGCTCTTCTCCGGGCCTGGCCCTGCAGCGATCGCGGAGATCTTTCCTACCCGCTTGCGCTCGACCTGGATGTCGATCGGATACAGCCTCGCGGTGACCCTGTTCGGTGGCTTCGCGCCGTTCATCGCCACCTGGCTGATCCAATACACCGGAGAGCCGCTGTCACCCAGCTACTACGTGATCGCGGCGGCGCTCGCGAGCATGGCGGTAATCTGGGGAGCACGCGAGACCGCGCACCTGCCGCTCCCATGAGGGCATCTGCGCCACGCGCGCGATGTCCGGTACACTCGGGGCTGCTGGAACGTAGGGGCAAGCGCCCGAACCTGGGGCCAGGACCGCGGGTCCTCCGCCCTTGCGCCCGCGCCGAGTGGTGCCGACCTTGGGGAAACGTGAGATGGAACCGCACGAGGAACGCGTCGAGCCTTGGCAATGGAGCGAGCAGCAGTGGCGCCGCATGGTCGGCCATGTCCGCGCCGGGGCAAGATTGCGCCCGAAAGCATGGAAGGACAACGCGCGCTGCGCATTTGCGATCTCGTTCGACTCCGATCACGAGACCAACGAGCTGCGCGACGGCGGCAAGTCGATCGGGCGCCTGAGCTGGGGCGAGTACGGCAGCCGCGTGGCCGTGCCGCGCATCCTGAGCCTGCTCGAGAAGTACCACGTCAACGCGAGCTTCTACGTCCCGGCGGTGGTAGCGCTGTTATATCCGGACGAGCAGCGCAGAGTGGTGAGCGAGGGACACGAGATCGGCATCCACGGCTGGATCCACGAGTTGAACTCGACGCTCGCCTACGAAACCGAACGCGATCTGATGCTGCGCTCGGCGGACGTTCTGGAGCGGGTCACCCGAATGCGTCCCGTCGGCATGCGCACGCCGTCGTGGGACTTCAGCCCGCATACGCTTCGCATCGCCCGGGAGATGGGGCTGCAGTACGATTCTTCGCTGATGGCCGACGAAGACTGCTACGAGCTGCTGCTCGACGGCGAGCCGACCGGAGTGGTCGAGCTGCCGGTCGAGTGGGTGCGCGACGATGCGGTGTACTTCTGGATGAACCGCTTCGCATCGCACCGCCCCTACACCCCGCCGGCCGACGTGTTCGACATCTTCCGCCGCGAGTTCGACGCGGCATACGCGCAGGGTGGACTCTTTCAGCTCACGCTGCATCCCCACGTCATCGGCTACCGCTCGCGCATCTGGATCGTCGAGGAGCTGCTGCGACACGCACGCTCGCACCAGGACGTGTGGTTCGCTACTCACGCCCAGGTGGTCGATTGGGCAAGGCAGCACGCGGCGTAAACGCGCGCCGGGGCCGCGCGCAGCCGTCATCTGCCGGCGGCCGATTCTGCGAGCCTTGCTTCCACGCTCCGCGGAGTACGGCCCAAGAGCGGCCGTACTCCGCAGCGGAGCGGACGCAGCCCCCCGCCGGTCCGGGACGCGAAGTCGTCCGAGCCGGCCCTCCCTTGCTGGCGCCCGCGAGGCGTGTGCGAAGGCGTCGCCTGAGCTACGCCCCGCGCACCGATGCATCTTCCGTGTTGGTGTCGCCGGCGGCCATCGACCTTTCGATCTAACCCGCTGACCGGCGCGGGTGGCTTTGCGCGCGCTGGTCGGTTCCGCTAACGTGTCGTCCACGGGCGGGCGCGGCCAAAATGGCCGGGCCTGGAACATCGGACCGGGGGGTGACCGGACATGATCGACCGACGGGACTTCTTACGCTTGGGCGCCGGGGCGGCACTCGGCGTCGTGGGTGTCGGACCGCGGGCCGACGCCGGCCCTGCACCGAGCATCCGCCGCTATGTGCGCCTGGGAGCCACGCAGCTCGAGGTTTCGGACATCTCTTTCGGCTCGGCGAGCTCGAGCGATCCCGATCTCGTGGAGCATGCGCTTGCGCGCGGCGTCAACTACTTCGATACGGCGGAGAGCTACCGCTGGGGCGGCGCAGAGGAGGCGATCGGCCAAGCGCTGAAGGGCAAGCGCGACCGCGTGCTGGTGTCGACGAAGACCAAGGCCGGAGCGAGCGACACGCGCGCGGACATGATGCATTCGCTGGAGGGCAGCCTGCGGCGCCTGCAGACGGACCACGTGGACATCTACTTCAACCATGCGGTCAACGACGTGAGCCGGATGCAGAACCACGAGTGGTGGGAATTTACCGAGCTCGCAAAGCGCCAGGGCAAGATCCGCTTCCGCGGCATGTCCGGTCACGGCAGCGATCTGGTCCCATGCCTCGATTACGCCATCGACCACGACTTGGTGGATGTGATCCTGGTCGCCTACACGTTCGGCCAGGACCCGAGCTTCTCCGACAAGCTGCGCCACACCTTCCACTGGGCGGCGATCCAGACCGATCTGCCGCGCGTGCTGGCCAAGGCCAAGCAGAAGCAGGTCGGCGTGGTGGCGATGAAGACGCTGATGGGCGGCCGCCTGAACGACATGCGCCCGTACGAGCGGCCCGGCGGCACTTTCTCGCAGGCGGCATTCCGCTGGGTGCTGTCGAGCGGCAATGTCGACGCGCTGCTGGTGTCGATGACGAGCAAGCCGCTCATCGACGAATACGTCGCGGCTTCGGGCGATGTCAAGGTGAGCCGCCACGACCTCGAACTGCTCTCCCGCTACGCCGAAATGCGCGCGGGAAATTACTGTGTACCCGGCTGCCACGCCTGCCGCAACAGCTGTCCGTCCGGTGTGCCGATCGCAGAGGTCTTGCGAACACGCATGTACGAGGTCGATTACGGCGATCCGCTGCTGGCGCGCAGCGAGTATGCACAACTCGGGAACCCTGCTAACGCGTGCATCGCATGCTCACACCAACCTTGCCTGCGGGCTTGCCCGCTCGAGATCCCTATCGCGGATCTTGCCCGCGATGCCGCTCTACGCTTGGCGGGCGGGTGACGTGGCCGAGACGATCCCCCCGGCATCAGCCGCAGGCGAGATCCCGATGCTCGGCTTTCTCGCGCACTTCCTCTTCATCCTGGCTGCGTGGACCGTCACGATCAAGTTCGCGTTTCCCGTCGCGTACGCGGTCGCGCAAGGCGTGCCCATCGGCAGTTTCGTCATGTGGGACTTCTGGTGGGTGGTGCATCTGTGGCTGGGCTGGGCGCTGCTGCACTGGCGCCGCTACACGTTCGCATTGGCCGCGGTCGTCTCGGTGACGGAGATCGTCATCGTCGCGGTCAAGCTCGTGCTGTTCCTATCCGCGCCGCAATGGACGATCTGGCGCACGAACTGGTTCATCAACAAGTTGTTCGTGCTCGCCTGCTTCATCCTGCTGCTTGGCGTTCTGGCGACCAACGCCCAGCGGCTGCGACCGTGGCGTGGGCCGGCGGCGCCCGCCGCAGCGGACACGCCTGCGAGACTCGGCGAGCGGGCTCGCTGATCCCGCGTCGAAGCGCCGCAGGGCAAATGTCGTGAGGGAGCCGGCTCGGCGCCGCGAGCGGACCGGTAGGGCGTGGCCGGCGTCAGGCGCGGACGATGGCGATGCGCCGGACGGGAGCGGCTTCTTCGGTGCTGAGGAAGCGGGCTGCTTCCTCCGCCGGCACGGCGGGCGAGAAGCAGAAGCCCTGATAGGCGCGGCATCCCATCGCGCGCAGGAATTCCAGCTGACGCGAGCTTTCCACGCCTTCCGCTACCGAGTCCAGGCCAAGGTCTGCGGCCAGCGTCACAATTGCCCGAGTGATGGCAGCGTAGCGGGCCGACTCGGCCACTCCGTGCACGAACTCGCGGTCGATCTTGACCGCCGTGACCGGGAGGTCTTTCAACTGGGTCAAACCGCCGTAGCCGGCGCCGAAGTGCTCCAGCGCCACGCGGGAGCCGAATTTCCTCAGCTCGCGCAGGTTCTCCAGCGCGCCGGGCTCGGACGCGAAGAGGTTCTCGGCCACCTCCAGCTCGATGAATTCGGGCGCGACGTTGTACCGCGTCAGCAGGTCGTGCAGGCGCCGAGGCATGCGGGTGTCGCGCATCTGCGCCGAGCTGAAGTTCACTGCGATCGAGACGGCGTCCAAGCCCGCTGCCCGCCAGGCCGCGATCTGCGCGCAAGCCGCCTCCAGCGTCCAATCGGACAGCGCACGGATCAACGCTTCGTGATCCTCGGCAAGCGGCATGAACTCGCCGGGCAGCAGCATCCCGCGCTCCGGATGGTTCCACCGCAGCAGCGCTTCCAGCCCGCGTATCCGGCCGTCACTCACCTTGACCTGGGGCTGGTAGTACAGGCACAGCTCGCCGTTCTCGAGAGCGCGTTGCAGCTCGGGCACGATGTCGAGCGGCGGCTCCTCCTCTACGAGCATGTCCGGCTCGAAGAACGTGTAGTTATTCTTCCCAGCCAGCTTGGCGCGGCCGGTCGCGGTTTCCGCGTGGCGCAGCAGGACTTGCGGCTCGTTCCCGTCGACCGGGAACACCGTGATGCCGATGGAGGCTCCAAGGCGCACCTCGCGCTCGCCCAGTGCGACGGGGCGGCGCACAGCCGCAACCAGCTTCTCGGCGATCGTGACCAGATGGCTCTCCCCGCTGATCTCCTCCAGCACCAAGGCGAATTCGTGGCCACCCAGGCGGCAGAGCATGTCGGTCTCGCGCAGGTTGGTGGAGAGCCGCTTTGCCAGGAGCAGCAGCACGGTGTCGCCGGCATCGTGTCCGAGCGTGTCGTTCACCGGCTTCAAGCTGTCCAGCTCGATCAGCATCAGCGCGCCCGCGCTGCCCGACTTCGCCGATTCCAACAAGATGCGCTCGAACTGGCGCGTGAAATAGCGCCGATTGGGAAGCTTCGTGACGGGGTCGTAATGGGCGAGCTCGTCGAGGCGCCGCTGTACGCTGCTGCGCTCGGCAAGCTCCTCCGAGAGCGAGGCCTCGCGCTCGGAGATCCGCTCCAAGATCGCGTTGAAGCCGGCGGCGATCTCCCCGATCTCGTCGCGGCTTGTGACCGGTGCGCGCAGCTCGTAGGCCTTCTCCTCGGCCACGCGTTGGACCAGCGTACGAAGCGAACCAAGCGGCGCGAGCAGCGCCCGCTGCACGTGAGCGCTGATAATATAGGTGACGACCATCGCGATCACCGCGATCAGCACCGCTTTGATCACCGAGGCAGCCAGCTCGAGGCGGAACCGGGTCAAGTCCGTCGCCAGCACGAGCATGCCGATCTCATGACCGTCAAAGACCAGCGGCCGGTATGTCTCCAGGGATTCGGCACGCAAGCGCTGGCCGCCACCGGGAGCCGGATCCACGCCCGGGGCCGTGCCGCGGAAATTCTCGCGCAGGTATTCCGCAAGCCGAGCGCCCTGCTGATCGAACAGCCGGGCCGCCCGGACATCCGGGGCGGCGCGCAACGCGCTCAGCGCCCGCTGCACGCCTTGGATGTCATGCGCAGCCAATGCCGGAGCGGCGTTCGCGGCCGTCAAGTCGGCGCGCGCACCCGCCTCCGCGCGCAGGCGTGCGTTGGCGTCTTGGTAGTGGTCGGCGATCACCAGGCCGCAGGTCAGAACGACCACCGCCCCCAAAGTGAGCAGGCTGTTCAGCAACAGCTTTGCGGTGAGCGACAGGTGAGCGAACAGCTGGCTCATGGATGGCTGTCGCTCACGCGAGTCAGGGATCGAGATCCAGCCCGGCCTGTGCCTTGTTCGTCGAACTTGGGCCGCGAGGCTTCCGTGCGCACACCGGGTGCCGCGTGTGCGACAAGGCTGCTGCGCGCGTGCTGGCGCTCACGCCCGCCGCGATATGGTTTGCATCGGTGCATCAATGACTTCGTCACAGAGCGTGCCCGACTCTGACAATGTGTTGACCGATTGACCGAGTCCTCGACCTTGCTCCGCAACCCTCGTGCCATCGGCCCTTGAGCGTGCGCGAGCGGCCGCAACGAACGCATGTGCGCCCCGTCCGCTCGAACGGTCAGCGCGAGCTTCACGAGTCCTGGATCGGGCATCCGGGCTAGAATGTTACACAGGCGTCCAACCTCACGGAGAGCACATGGCACAGATCGAGAATCCTGCGAAGCAGCGCTTGATCCAGGGCGAGCTGGCGATCGGCGTAGGCGTGCGAGTCGTACGCGGCGTCGAGGTAGCGAGAATGATGAAGACGGCCGGCTACGACTTCTTATTCATCGACCTCGAGCATGGGGCCACATCCGTGGAGACGGCATTTCAAATCTGCGTGGCCGCGCTGGATGCAGGGATCGCGCCGCTCATCCGCGTCCCCCACGACGAGCTCGCGCTGGGTACGCGTTGCCTGGACGCAGGCGGCCTGGGGATCGTGCTCCCCCATGTGGACACCGCCGAGGAGGCGAAGGCCATGGTGAACGCGTTCCGCTTCGCGCCCGTGGGACATCGGTCGATCGGCGGCGGGTATCCTCACTTCGGGTTTGCGTCGGCACCGGCCAAGGAGGTGGTGACGGCGCTCAACGCGGCGACGCTGCTGGTTGCGATGATCGAGACCCCGCGCGCGGTCGAGCACGCAGAGCAGATCGCCGCGGTTCCGGGCATCGATGTCCTGCTGATGGGCACGAACGATCTCTGCCTGGAAATGGGCATCCCGGGTCAGCTCGACAACGAGCGGGTGGTCGACGCCATCGACAAGGTCGTCGCGGCTTGCCGCAAGCACGGCAAGTGGCCGGGATTGGGTGGAGTGTATGTGCGCGACCTGGCGAAGCGCTACATCGCACGCGGTATGCGCTTCGCGCTGGCGGGCAATGACATCAGCCTGTTGGTCAACGCCGCGCAAGAGCAGGCTGCGTTCGTGCGCTCGTGCCTCTAGAGCCGGCTCGCCGTCCGGTGAACCAGGTCTTCCTCCACGACCAGCTGATCCGCTTCTCCCATTGCGATCCGGCCGGGATCGTCTACTTTCCCGCCTTCTTCGACCTGGCGCACGCGACGATGGAGGATTGGTTCAGAGACGGTCTCGGCCAGCCTCTGCCGGAGCTCATCCGTGACCGGCGCACCGGGACGCCGACGGTGAGCATCGCCGCGGAGTTCCTGAAGCCGCTGCGCATGGGAGATACGCTGCGCTTCGAGCTGCGCGTGCTCAAGCTCGGCAATGCATCGGTGCAGCTCGGCTACACGGGGAAGAAGGACGGCGTCGAGCACCTCAAGCTCCAGCAGACCATCGTCTTCATGCAACTGGACGCCGCCCGTGCGGTTGCCATCCCAGAGGACCTGCGGCCGCGCATCGAGACCTACCTGACTGCGTGAGGCGCACGGGCGCGTCCCAACCCTGCCCGCTCGTCGCGGGTTAGCCCGGCTGGCCGCGCCAACGCAGCTCGATGCGGCCCGATTCGCCGAGTTCCGCGCTGGTTTCGAAGCGGCGGCCTTCGCGAGTGAGCATCGTGCGCAGCCAGTCTGAGTCGGGAGCGGACGCGCGCTGCACGCGCAGCCGCATGAGCTGGGTCGGAACCAGCTCGAGGCGCAGAAGCTTGCCTGTCGCTCCATCCAGGGTCGGGAAGTACATCAGCCCAAGATCGCCACGGAAGCGCTCGTAGCCGGAAATGCCCTCGTAATCGTTGATGAAATCGCCGCACCCATACAGGATCAGCTTGTCGCGGAATACCTCGATGCCCTTGGGATGATGAGAGGAGTGGGCGTGGACGAGGTCGACGGCCGCATGCTCCAGCAGGCCGCGAGCGAACGCCGACTCCTGCGGCGACACGTCGTAGCCCCAGTTGGCGCCCCAGTGTATCGATACGACTACGAGATCGCCGGCTCTTTTCACCGCGCTCACGCGTTGGGCGATCCGCTCCACGCTACGCTGCGAAAGATCCGGCAGGAAGTCCACGCCCGCATCCTTTGCCGTCGCGGCCCAGTCGCTTGGCACGCCGCTGCTGGATGTGGCGAGCGAATACACCAGCACATTCCCGCCCGCACGGATGGGAAGCGAGGCCGGCGTCTGCGCCTGCAAGCGGTTGCTTCCCGCACCCGCCGTCCGCACCCCGGCGCCGTGCAGGGCGTCGAGCGTGTCGATCAGGCCCGGCCTACCCCAGTCCAGGACGTGATTGTTCGCCAAAACGCAGCAGTCGATGCCCGCAACCGTCAAGCACCCGACGTTGGCCGGATTCATGCGGTAGTTGATCCCTTTGTCCACCCAATGCTCGCTGACCGTGACCGCAGTCTCCAGGTTGACGATCCGGACGTCGGGCTGCACGCGTCGGAGCTCGTCCACTGCATCGCCCCATATATAGGAGTGATCTACGGGGCGAGAGAGGGGTCCGTTCTTCTCCTCCGCAAGCTGGACGTAGCCGAGCGCGCTCTGCATGTACGGCTCGTGGATAGCCGGGTCGCACGGCTGGGGCAGGATCTGGTCGATCCCGCGTCCGGTCATCACGTCCCCGCACAAGAACAGCGTGATCCGAGGCACGAGTAGGTCTGCGGCCGCGATCAGCGCAGCGTGAGCAAGCTCGTGCAACCGCGGCAGCCCATGTGCCGCGGCTGCGCTTCAGCCAGGCGTGCCACGCGCGGGTGGGCGCGCTAGATGGCGGACGAACCATTGCCTGGCCAGCCGCGCCACCTCTTCGAGCGTTCCAGGCTCCTCGAACAGATGCGTGGCGCCCGGGACGATCACCAGCTCCTGCTCGCAGTGAACGAGCGCTTCCTGCGCGCTCTGGTTCATGGCGATGACGGGCTCGTCTCGGCCGCCTACGATCAGCAGCGTGGGCGCGCGCACGCGACCAAGTTCGCGCGGGCCCGTGAGATCGGGTCTGCCGCCGCGCGAGACGACAGCGCCCACGACATCTGGCATCTCACCCGCCACCCGCAGCGCCGATGCCGCACCTGTGCTTGCGCCGAAAAGCCCGACCGGTAGAGCACGTGTGGACGCGTGACCGTGCACGAAGCGCACCGCGTGAGCCAATCGCTCGGTGAGCAGATCGATGTCGAAGCGCATCTCGTAGTCGCGGTCCTCCGCTTCGGTGAGCAGATCGAGCAGCAGCGTGCCCAAGCCTGCACTGCGCAGCTCGCGCGCCACGAACTGATTGCGCGGGGAATGGCGCCCGGAGCCGCTGCCGTGGGAGAACACCACCACGCCGGCGGCCCGCGGCGGCAGCTCGAGCACGCCTTCGAGGCGTACCGCGCCGGCCGGGATCGATACCAGCGGTGCGTGGTCTTGTACGCTCATCGCTCGCCTCCTGTCTGTTCGCGTTGCCGCTTCCGGAGCAGGTCGATCACCTCCGTGTCCTCGACTTGTTCAAACTCGCGGTAGAACTGCCCCACGGCGAAGAACTCCTCCGGGGCCTCTAGGCAGACGACTTCGTCCGCGTGGGGCCGGACGCGCTCCAGGCTCTCGGGCGCGGCGACGGGAACGGCGCACACGAGGCGCTCGGGCTTCTTGGCCCGTACCGCGTGCAGAGCTGCGATCATGCTCGCGCCGGTCGCGAGCCCGTCGTCGACCACGATGACGATCCGTCCCGCCGGGTCGATAGGCGGCCGGGCGGGAGTGTACATGGCGCGCCGGTTGCGTAGCGTCTCGAGCTGAGCTTGCTTCTCGCGTTCAAGGTACTCGGCGTCCGCGCCGGAGCGCGCGGCATGCTCCGCCACATAGGTCCACCCGGATTCGTCGACGGCTCCGACCGCGAACTCCGGGCTGTAAGGCGAGCGCAGCTTGCGCACCAGCACCACATCCAGCTCGCCTTCCAGCGTCTCGGCCAGCACCTTGCCCATGCCCACCGCGCCCCGCGGGATCGCCAGGACCAACGGGTTGCGCCCCCGGTACTTTTCCAGCGCCTGCGCCAGGCGTTGCGCTGCGTCCTCTCGCGACGCGAAGAACCTGCCGATCATCGCCATGTGGTCTCCTGTGCGACTGAGCGCGCGCGTGAGCCCTTCCGCTCCTCGCCTCTGATGCGCTCATTGATGGAACCGCCGAAAGATACCCTAAACCGAAGGACCATCCTCCAGGTTGACCTAGATCAGATGCCGTGCACGGCGGTCGCGGTGACGAGCGCGGAGATGTTATGCAATCATAGGCGGCCGAGGGAGGACGCGCCTATGCACGAACTCGTGGTACACAACGCCACTTTGATCGACGGTCTGGGCACACCGCGCCGGCAGGCCAGCCTGGCGGTGCAAGACGGAAGGATCGCCGCGATCGGCGACGACGTGGGCCCAGGCCGCGAGCACGTCGACGCCGGTGGGCTGGTGCTTGCGCCGGGCGTGGTCGACGTGCACACCCACTTCGATGCTCAGCTGCTTTGGGACCCGCTCGCCACGCCGTCTGTCGCGTTGGGGGTGACCAGCGTGGTGATCGGCAACTGCGGGTTCACCATTGCGCCGTGTCACGAACGCGACCGCGACCAGACCCTACGCAACCTGACGCATGTCGAGGGAATGCCGCTGGAGGCGCTGCGCGCCGGCGTGGACTGGAGCTTCGAGAGCTATCCGCAGTATCTGGCGCTGCTGGAGCGCAAGGGGATGGTCCCCAACGTGGCCTCGTTCGTCGGGCACTCTTCCGTGCGCACCTATGTGCTAGGCGAGGACGCGTCGAGGCGCGCCGCGAGCCCCGATGAAGTGGCGCAGATGAAGCAGCTCGTCCTGGACGCGCTGCGCGCTGGGGCGGTCGGCTTCTCCACTTCCACGCTGGAGCAGCATAACGGCGAGCACGGGGTCCCGATGCCGTCAAGGCTGGCCGACGAGCATGAGTTGAACGAGCTTACAGGCGCGCTGGGCGAGGCCGGCACCGGTGTGTTCATGCTGACGAAGGGGATGACCACGAGCATGGCATGGCTCGAGCAGGTCGCCGCCCGCAACCGCAGACCGGTGGTCATCGCCGCCCTGTTCGTGGATCCCAACGATCCCCAGCGCGTGTTCGGCGACTTCGAGCAGATCAGCAACGCGCGCCGGCGCGGCCACGAGCTGTGGGGCCAGGTCGGCTGCTTTCCGCTCGGGATGGAGTTCACGCTCCGGCACCCCTATCCGCTGGAAGCGTTGCTCGCATGGCGGCCTGCGATCGAGGCCGAGGGCTCGGCGCGATACCGGCAGGTGCTGGCCGTTCCAGCGTTCCGGCAAGCGGTGAAGGCCGAGGCGAGGAGCAAGACGGTACCGAACCGCTTCTCCTACCACAGCCTGCAGCACATGACGCTAATCGAGTCGCAGCAGCCGCAGCACCGGGCTCTGGTCGGGCGCAATGTCGCCGAGATGGCGCGCGCTGCCGGCAAGGATCCATTCGACTGGCTGCTCGACTTCGGGCTGGACGGCGAGCTCGACGCGCTGTTCGACTGCAAGCTGTTCAACACGGACGAGGATGCGGTACGAGACCTGCTGCGGCATCCCCACTCCGCGGTCGCCCTCTCCGATGCGGGCGCGCATCTTTCCTTCCTGTGCGATGCCGGCTTCGGACTGCATCTGTTCGGACATTGGGCGCGCGAGCGCGCGGATATGACGTTGGAACAGGCGGTGCAAGCGGTGAGCAGCCGGCCGGCGGACATCTACCGCATCCGGGACCGAGGACGCCTCGCGCCTGGGGCCTGGGCGGACCTCATCCTGTTCGACCCGGCAACCGTCGGGCGCGGCGCGAAGCGTAGAGTCTGGGATCTGCCAGGCGGGGCAAGCCGCGTGGACACGCCCGCCGCCGGGCTGCAGGGTGTGTGGGTGAACGGAGTGCGTGTGGTGGACGAGCGCGGGCCGCTCCCAGACTGCCCTCACCCAGGCAAGCTCTTACGCGAGTTCGCGAGCTGAACGCGCGCTGCCCCGCGCGATAGCGCGTTGAGCGAAGGCGTTTCGGCGGTGCGTCCCGCCCAGGAACGCCGCCCCCCAGCGCCACACCGATATCGCATCCGTGCGTGCCAGCAGCGCGAGCCCGCGGACGCGACGCGCGCCCCATCCGTGCTCGATCGAAAACCCTAAGCGATGGCGCGCTACGCACGCGCTCGCTTGCGAGTCGTGTGCTCGCGCACTTCCGCTCGACTCCCAGCGCTAGCGCACGGCGCGCCTCGGGGACATGCTCGGATCAGAGCAGCGCGCTCTAGCATCCCTCACGATTCGTTACGAGTGTAAATCGTGCGCCGCGCCGCTGAGCCCATCCGAACGCTTCAGGCGCAAACGCGGTTGTAACGTTCGTTTCCCCTACGAAAAAAATCTGTCAAGCCAAATCGCCACCGCGCGCGCTCGATACGGTCGAGGCTGAGTACTTTGCGATGTGTTTCGTCTCGCCGAAGCGTCATGCCGTTGCCATGACCGTTGACCAATGCGCAGCAATTCACATTGTGAGCGCTCTAAGTCTTTCACTCGCCTCACATGCGGCGGCGATCTCGACACGATTTCTCGCGTGGCATGCCGACTGCTTGTGTGGTCGCAGCCGGCATTCGTACGGAGTGTGTGTGGCTCCAGATTGTTCGGTGGACTCGCCTCAGATGTTGTAAGTGTTTCACAGAGTATCGTGTTGCTGAGAGTGAAAACAAGCATCGAGGCAGTGGTCTTGAGTTGCAAAAGCATCACTACTGGATCGATCGAGGAGATAGTCATGAGAAAAGTTACCGGTACTCTCGCTGCAGCGCTGCTGGCCGTGCTGTTCTCGGCCCCGGCCTTCGCCAGGCCGCACCATCATTCCCATCATCACAATTATCGTCATCACCATCATCACGCCCCGCAGGGCGGAGGCTCTGGGTCGAGCGGCAGCGGATCCACGGGCACCGGCAGCGGTTCGGGCGGGTTCACTCCTGGCGGGAGCGGCTCGACCGGCTCCAGCTCCGGCGGCACTGCGGCTGCCGGGACCGGCTCGACCGGCACGTCGGGATTCTCTAGCGGTGGCAGCAGCTCGGGCGCGTCCTCGAGCGGAAGCGGTCAGTAACTGTCTAGCGATGGGTGGGGCAAACCCTTCGAGGCGTCCGAGCGAAAGCGGTTGCGGTCTGACTGCGATCGCCGGGCGCCTGCTTGACTCTCAAACACCGGGCCGATACGACATCCACGGCTGATACGAACGAATACGCGGTGTCCCGCGGCCTGCACAGGGTTGCCACCCAGCCCCCGGAGATGAAGCTCCAGGGGCTATTTTTTTGTATGCACGTTTCCTCTTGCGAGGCGCGCGGCAAGACGCCTCGACGTATGACAAATGCCTTGGCTAGGGGCATCTGCGAGCGCTTTGATCCTCAACGCTCCCCCTGCGCCTGTCCTCGGTGCTTCCTCGCGACCCAGTTGGCGATCGAGTCAACCATCTCCTCGTCTTCCCCGAGCGGCCCCGTTGCGGTGAGCCGCACTCTCGGGTGCGCGATCTGCAGGCGCGAGATCAGCGCGGCGAGATCGTCTTTGATGTGACCGCCCGCAGCGAGAAACAGCGGAACGATCGTGATCCGATTCGCGCCTGCGTGCGCTAGCTTCGACACCGCTTGCTCGAGCGTTGGGTCCATGCGTTCCAGGAATGCGAGCTCGACGGCGGCGTCTGACAACAGGCGCCGGACCGCGGCTTGCACCCGCTCGATCGGCCGAGCCCATTCCGGGTCTTTCGAGCCGTGGGAGAAGACGATGATCGCGCTTCGGTCTGTCATCGTGCGACGTCCGCGCCGTGCACACACGACGCATGCAGCAACGCGGAGAAATTAGGCCAGTCCAGCGCTTGTCATGGATGAGCGCGCACGGTGGCCGCGCTCTGGCCGAAAAGATACTTCCTCGCTTCGTCGTCCACGGTCGGTTGGCTGCTGACCGCCTTGCCTTTCTCGTACGCGCGCGCCACCGC
>Ga0335085_10005975_pt1 | contig 19371 bp, 10 predicted proteins | sample Lox_Sample_45_FD_206712 | JGI IMG/M metagenome (GOLD analysis project Ga0335085, IMG submission 206712) | Soil microbial communities from Loxahatchee National Wildlife Refuge, Florida, United States - Lox_Sample_4.5 | ecosystem: Environmental > Terrestrial > Soil > Wetlands | place: USA...
GGTCCGGCTCGATGTCCGCCGGCGTGATCGGCTGTTTGAGGCGCACGCGATCGTGTGCCGAGGCGATGCCGCCGGACTGCGCTTGGGACAGTTCACCGTGCGCGAGCTTGTGGTGGTAGTGCTCCTCGCGCCGGCGCAGCGTATCGCCGAAGTTGTGGCGCAGCGAATAGGAGTCCAGCTCGATGACGGCGGCATCGGCGTCGCAGCGCACGACGGCCTGCAGGATCGCGTTTCGCAGGAACCTCTCCGGCACGCCGTCGATGTCCGCATCCCGCTGCTCGATCGATGCGCGCGGGGCAAGCCGATCCAGCTCTTGCTCCAGCGCGATCAGCGCGCCGTAGACCGCACGGCGCAGGTGCGGTAGATACAGGCCGCCGAACAGCCCGTGCCAGTATGCGTCGTTCGCTTGCGCCTGGTACAGCAGCTGCGTGAGCTCTGCGTTGCGCTGGCTGGAGGGCAGAGCCGCGAGGCGCTCCGACAGCGCCAGCATCCGCTTGTGCATCCAATTCGATTCCGGGTAGCGGCTCAGAAAGTTCTTCCAGATGCCCCCGCGGAGGAACGCCTTGTCCCGCTCGTAGCGGCCGTGGTCCTTCTCCCGTTTGACCAGCTCGGCGTACGCGGCCGCGCGCCGCGGCGGCAGCGTCCATTCGTTCATCTCGGTGTAGGAGGTCGTGGGCAGGTAGATCGGACCGCGCGTCGCCACGGCGCTGCGGAAGCTGGCGAAGTGCTGGACGCGGATCGTGGAGGAGGCAAGCGCGCCCTCGATGAAGTGCTCGAGCCACTTGCGCTCGTAGACCCAGTGGTAGGTCTCCGGCCAGATGCCGAATTTCTCGATGTCGTCGAAGTACACCGCGGCGGCGCCGTCGCGCCCCGCCATCCGCTCGATGAAGCTCACCACCTCATTGGCGGGCGCGAACGGCATGCGATAGCGCAGCGCTTCGGAGATGGGGAACAGGTCGAGCGAGCGCCCGTCTTCCTCGGTCGTGTAATAGCCGTCCAGTTCCTCCGCCACCCGCCCGGCGCACAGGAAGTGATAGTCGTCCACCGTCACGTACTCGATTCCCGCATCCACCAGGGCCGGCACCACGGTTGCTTCCCACACGCGCTCCGTCAGCCATGCACCGCGGGGGCGACGATGGGTGAGGCGCTCCAGCCGGTCCGACAAGGCCAGCAGTTGTCCGGTGCGGTCCCGGCTCGGGATCACGGCGAGCACGGGCTCCATGTCCCCGCCGCCAAACATCTCCACCTGCCCGCGCTCCACCATCTCGCGCAGCAGCGCCATGTCCTCGGGAAACCTCGCGAACAGGAATTCCAGGAGCCAGCCGCTCACATGCATGGCGAAGCGAAAGTCGGGATAGCGGTGCAGGGTATGCAGGAACGGGCGGTAGCAGCGCGCATGCGCGTCTTCCAGCACCTCCGGGAAGTTGCCGACCGGCTGGTGCGCGTGGACGCCGAACAGGAGTGAGACGTTGTCGGTCATGGGAGCATGACGAGCTGCAGATACGAGGACGAGGCAGAAGCGGAATTTCTATGTCGCGCGACGCATCGCACCGCCCGACTCCGGCGTGCCTCCACCGTGGCTGATCGGCTCACCGAGCTGTGCCGGCGTGGGCAGATGCAGCAGTCGATACAGGTTGGCGAGGTTGGCACGAAACAGTTGATCGAACGTGGATACAGCCTGCGCCGGATTGTAGTCGCCGAACCACCAGAACCAGTCGGAGCCCTCGCAGATCGCGAGCTGGCGCGTGGCGGCACGCATGTCGGATTCGTTCAGCCGGCCGCTCGCCATCACCAGGTTATAGCTGTGCTTCGCCGAACACAGCAGGTCCCAGGCGTGGTTCTTCGGAGCGGAGCCGATCCAGGTGGACAGGTTGCCGTAGACCCAGCTTCCGGCAACCAGCTTCGGCAGCGGACGCACGAATCGATCCTCGCCGCGGCCGCCGTTGCCGGCGGGATCCCGCAAGACTTCCTCGACGGTTACGGTTTGGATGTCGGGATGGGATTCGAGGGCGCGGTACAGCTCGTCCAGGAAGTAGTAGGCGTTGTACGGGTAGTACTCCCAAGCGTTTTCCCCGTCCAGGATTATGCTGACCAGCGGCGAGCGCTCGGGCGGCGTCCGCGCGCGGATCTGCTCCAGCTGCGCGACGAAGTGGCCCGCCGCATCCTTGCCGTTCCAGGTCTTGTACTCGAAGCCGATCAGGTCGGACAGGCGGTCGTCGCGGAACAGGCACAGCATCCGATGCCCGTTTGCTTCGTGGCGGTAGGCTCGATACAGAAACTCGTTCCGGTCCTCCGCCCGCTGCCCCGCCTGGCTCAGGCTATGCGCGAGCACGGCCTCGCCGCTCGCGATCCAGGACACCTTGTGCTCCGCCAGCAGTTGGACGAAGGCTTGCGACACCGCGCCCTCTGCGGGCCACATGCCTATGGGATGGCGCCCGAAGCGCTCGGCGTGGGTGCGAATCGCCTCCTGAACATGCCACGCCGCGCGCGTGCGCCCGCCGGAGTAGTGGTTTGCCTCCGGCAGCGGGGCTTCGGGCGTGGCCTCCCGCGCGCAGGCGAAGTCGATGAGCAGCGGGCCGATCGGATGGAACTGCGGCGTGGTCGACAGCTCGACCCTCCCCGAGTCCGCCAGCCGCCGGTAGCGCGGCACGAGGTCCCGGATCACCGCGCCCAGCACTTCGAATAGCTGCATGCGCTCCGCATGGGTGAAGCCCTCGCCCTTGGCCAGCAGGCGCACGATGATCTCTTCCCTGCGCCGCAGGGTTTCTCCGGTCCAGGCCAGGTGATACCAGGTCACCAGGTCCGCGAAGTACTGGCCCGAGAGATACCGCACCGGATCGCCGCCGTGGGCTTGAACGAACACACACAGGTCCCGCAACCGCTTGTAGGCTGTGAACGGTTCGACCATCCTGGTGTGGTTGGCGCGGAAGCCCTGCTCGAGCAGGTATTGGCGCTCGGATGACTCGATGCTCTCCAGGTTGGGGCATACCAGCTGGCGCAGCAGCCGATCGCGCAGGTGCCCGGTGGCGATCTGGTCCGCGTAGTCCTCGAGTTGATCCAGCAGGATCGGCACCAGGTTCACCACGGCGTGCACGGACGGGTGCTGCTCCAGGTGCGCGGCCATGTCGGAATAATCCTTGAGGGCATGCAGGTAGACCCACGGGTGGCGGAACTCGCCGCTCGCAAAGTCGCGGAAGTCCGGCTGGTGCATGTGCCAGACCAGCACCAGTCGCAGGGGAAGCTTGGCGGACATGTCAGAACCTTGCCCTGCGCCGTGGCTGCTCAAGCCTCGCAGCGCTCAGGCTGTGGCGAGCGGTACGCAGCACCTCGACACTACGGCGATGCGAGCGACGCAGGAGCGGACGAGAGCCTCAACGGGTCAGGAATACCTTCTGGCCCAGCATCTCGGGCGTGATCAGAGTGACACCGCGTTCGCTGACGTGAAAGCGCTTGCCATCCTGCCGAGGCTCGAAGCCGGCGGCGAAACCTTCCGGCAGCACGCAGCCCTTGTCGACCACGCAGCGATGCAGCCGTACATGGCGGTTGATGGTCACGTCCGGCAGGATGACCGAATCCTCGATCGTGCAGAAGCTGTGCACGCGCACGTTGGAGAACAGCAGCGAGCGATGCACGGTCGAGCCGCTGACGATGCAGCCGCCGGAGACCAGGGAATCGACCGCCATTCCACGGCGTCCTTCATCGTCGAACACGAATTTGGCCGGCGGGAGCTGTTCCTGGAAGGTCCAGATCGGCCAGTCCTCGTCGTATAGGTTGAGCTCGGGGGTCACGTGCACGAGGTCGATGTTCGCCTCCCAGTAGGCGTCGACGGTGCCCACGTCTCGCCAGTACGGGCGGTCGTCGTTCATCCCGACGCAACTGTCCTGGAAGCGATGGGCAAAGAGACGATAGCGCGGCACCAGGTGCGGAATAATGTCCTTGCCGAAATCGTGCGAGGAGCGCGGGTCATCGGTGTCGCGCTGCAGCTGCTCGTACAGGAACTTGGCGTTGAACACGTAGATGCCCATGCTGGCGAGCGCGTTGTCCGGCTGGCCGGGGATCGGCTGAGGGTGAGGCGGTTTCTCGTCGAAGGCGCGCACGCGCCACTCGCTGTCGACACCCATCACCCCGAAGGCGGTGGCGTCCTGCAGCGGGACCTCGATGCAGCCCACCGTCATGTCGGCCTGCCGCGAAACGTGATAAGCCAGCATGCGGCCGTAATCCATCTTGTAGACATGGTCGCCGGCGAGGATCATGACGTAATCGGGATCGTTGGACTTCAAGATGTCCAGGTTTTGGAATACGGCGTCGGCGGTTCCCTGGTACCACTGTTCCTGGACCCGTTGCTGCGCCGGCATCAGATCGATGAATTCCTTCATGCGCCCGTCGAGGAAGCTCCAGCCGCGTTGGATGTGGCGGATCAGGCTGTGCGACTTGTATTGGGTAGCGACGCCGATCCGGCGGATCCCGGAGTTCACGCAGTTGGACAGCGGGAAATCGATGATGCGGAACTTGCCGCCGAAGGGCACGGCCGGCTTGGCACGCCAGTCGGTGAGTTGCTTCAGCCGACTCCCGCGCCCGCCCGCGAGGATCATCGCATAAGTGTTCTTGGTAATGACGCTGACAAACCGCATCCCTGCCTCGGAGTGCTGGAGCGGTTCAGGGGGTCGGGGCTCAGTCATCGCGACACCAGTCAAGCTATGATTCGGTCATTCACACGCGCCGGCGGCCGGCGCTCCGCCACCAGATCCGCCCGCGCTGCTGATCGAAGCGTTGCCGGGCCTCGCGGCGTGGCGCACGCTGCGCCGGTGGCGGTCCGTTACCGCGCCTGCGTGCGCCGGTCCGCCGTTTCTGACCCCGCCCGGCGCGGGGAGCCCGCGGGTCGCGCGTCGCACCACACGAATTTGGCGTTTCCGGTACGTCCGTTCTTATAATAGGGCCAGGTTCGCGCTTGCGCCACCTCCCCACAGAACAATGATATCAACCTCCCTGGCCGGCTACGAAGCGCGGCCCACCGCGAAGTGGATCTCAACCGGCTAGCTGCCCTCGGCGCGGATCTGGAAGCGCTGTTGCACGCGCGGTTGCACGACCCGTTCCACTACCTGGGGCTGCACCATGTTCCGGGCGGTTGGCTGCTGCGTGTGTTCAATCCGCACGCCGATGCCGTCTGGTTGCACCTGCCCTCCGGGCTGGCGCCGCTCGAACGCGTGCATGCGTCCGGGCTGTTCGTCTGGCAGGGGCAGCAACCGCCGCCCGCGCCGTACCTGCTGGGGGTGAGCGAGGGGGGAGTGGTCCGCGATTGCCACGACCCCTATGGCTTCGTGCCCGCTTTGAGCGGTCACGATCTGTATCTGTTCAACGAGGGGCGGCTGCGGCAAGCATGGCGGACGCTGGGTAGCCATCCCGAACAGCGCAACGGCGTGCGCGGCGTACGCTTCGCTTGCTGGGCGCCCAGCGCCGAGCGCGTGAGCGTCGTGGGGGACTTCAATCGCTGGGACGGGCGCTTGCACCCGATGGCGGCGCATGGCTCCAGCGGCGTCTGGGAACTGTTCCTTCCCGGGCTGCGGGAAGGCGAGCTGTACAAGTACGAGATCCGTAACCGGGACACCGGCGAGGTTCTCGTCAAGACCGACCCCTACGCGCGCGCGTTCGAGCGGCGGCCCGGGACCGCATCGCGCGTACTGGGCGAATCCGGCTTCCAATGGAGCGACCACACCTGGATGCAGGAGCGCGCGCAGCGCGACTGGCTGCACGCGCCGATGAGCATCTACGAGGTGCACCTGGGCTCCTGGATGCGCCACCCGGATGGGCGCTTCTACGGCTACCGGGAGTTGGCCGAGCGGCTGGTGGCCTACGCGAAGGACATGAGGTTCACCCACGTGGAGCTGCTGCCGCTGACCGAGCACCCGCTCGACGAGAGCTGGGGATACCAGACCACGGGGTATTTCGCCCCCACCTCGCGCTTCGGCTCGCCCGACGACCTGCGCGCGCTGATCGACGCGTTTCATCGGGCCGGCATCGGCGTGCTGCTCGATTGGGTGCCGGCGCACTTCCCAACCGACGCCTTCGCGCTCGGGCGCTTCGACGGCACGGCGCTGTACGAGCACGCCGACCCGCGGCGGGGCTTCCACCAGGACTGGGGAACGCACATCTTCAACTATGGGCGCAACGAGGTGCGCAGCTTCTTGCTGTCGAGCGCGCATTTCTGGCTGTCGCAGTTCCACGCCGACGGTTTGCGCGTGGACGCCGTAGCGTCGATGTTGTATCTGGACTATTCGCGAAAAGAAGGCGAGTGGGTGCCCAACAAGTACGGCGGACGCGAGAACCTGGAGGCGATCGAGTTCTTGCGCGAGCTGAACGTGATGGTGCACGAGGAGTTCCCCGGTGCGTTGACCTGCGCGGAGGAATCCACTTCCTGGCCGATGGTTTCGCGCCCGACGTACGTGGGGGGATTGGGCTTCTCGCTGAAGTGGAACATGGGGTGGATGAACGATACCCTGTCCTACATGCATCTGGATCCGGTGTTCCGGCGCTTCCACCACGACAAGCTCACTTTCGGCCAGCTCTATGCGTACAGCGAGAACTTTCTGCTGCCGCTGTCGCATGACGAGGTCGTGCACGGCAAGGGTGCGCTGTTGGACAAGATGCCGGGTGACACCTGGCAGGAGTTCGCCAACCTGCGGCTGTTGTTCACCTACCAGTTCGCCACCCCGGGAAAGAAGTTGAACTTCATGGGCAGCGAGTTGGCACAGGGCCGGGAGTGGCAGGCGCGGTGGGAATTGGACTGGGAGCTGCTGGCCGTGCACTGGCACGAGGGGGTGCAGCGTATGCTGCGCGATCTTAACCGGCTGCACCGCGAGATCCCGGCGTTGCACGATCTCGACTTTTCCACGGATGGGTTCCAGTGGATCGATTGCCACGACGCCGATCAATCCATGTTGAGCTTCGTGCGCCGGGCACGGGATGCATCGTTCGTGGTCGTGGCGCTCAACTTCACTCCGGTCCCGCGCCACCAGTACCGTATCGGGCTGCCGACCGCGGGCGACTATCGTGAGATCTTCAACAGCGACTCGGCATACTACGGCGGCTCGAACATGGGAAACGGCTCGGTGCAGGCGGAGACGCTGCCGTGGATGGGGTTCGGCTGCTCCGCGGCTATCACGCTGCCGCCGCTGGCGGGGATCATTCTGCAGCGTGGCTGACCCGTCCGATCGAGGCGGGCGCGCCGGAGCCCCGCTGCACCCTGGCGTGCGCGCGACCCCGACTCCGTCATGAATGATCGAGGCCAACGCGGATGAGCACAGCGAAGAGACTGTCCGTGCTGTTCGTCACCCCGGAGGTAGCCCCTCTGGTCAAGACCGGCGGTCTCGCCGATGTATCGGGCTCGCTTCCCGCCGCGTTGATGCACGCCGGCTTGGAGGTGCGCGTCCTCGTTCCGGGTTACAAGCCGGTGCTCGAGGGGGTCAAGTCCAAGGGCAAGCTCGCTTCCTTCCCCGCGCTCGGCGAGATGCCGGCGAGTCAGCTTCTGGCGAGCAAACTGCCGAGTGGCGTGCCGCTGCTGATCGTCGACTGCCCTGCTCTCTACGATCGGCCGGGCGGCCCGTATCAGGACAACTCGGGCAACGACTGGAGCGACAACGCGCAGCGCTTCGGTCTGCTTTCGTATCTGGGCGCCGTGCTGGGCGGCCCGGCGTCTCCATTGAGCTGGCGGCCGCGCATCGTCCACTGCAACGATTGGCAGTCGGGCCTCGCGCCCGCCTACCTGCGCTTCATGCCGGGGGAGACCGCGCGCACCGTCATGACCATCCACAACCTTGCGTATCAAGGCATCTTCCCGCTGCAGACGGGCAGCCGGCTCGGGCTGCCGCTTTCGGCGCTGGGCCCTGAAGGCGCGGAGTACTACAGCAACATGTCGTTTCTCAAGGCGGGGCTGTACTACTGCGACCACATCACTACCGTCAGTCCCAACTATGCACGCGAAATTCAGCGCGAGCCGCTCGGAATGGGGATGCAGGGGCTGCTCGCGCATCGCGCCGGCTCGCTCACCGGCATCTTGAACGGCATCGACACGGATGCCTGGGATCCCGAGACCGATCCCTACATCGCCCGCTACTACAACGCCTCGCGCCTGCTGGCAAAGCTCGACAACAAGCGCGCGCTGCAGGAGCGCATGGGGCTCGGGGTGGACGAGAAAGTCCCCCTGCTCGGGAGCATCGGGCGCTTCACCGATCAGAAAGGGCTGCATCTGCTGCTGGGAATCGCCGCGGACATCGTCCGCCTGCCGGGCCAGCTCGCGGTGCTCGGTTCCGGCGACGCGAAGCTGCAGGATGGATTCCTGTCGCTGGCTCGCGCCTTCCCGGGCCGGGTGGCCGTGCAAGTGGGCTATGACGAGGGCTTGGCGCACCAGATCGAGGCGGGCGCCGACATTTTCCTCATGCCTTCGCGGTTCGAGCCCTGCGGGCTGAACCAGATGTACAGCCAGCGCTACGGCACGCCGCCGGTTGTGCACGATACCGGAGGCTTACGCGACTCGGTGGTCGACAGCGGGCCGGACACGCTCGCGGACAAGACCGCCACCGGCTTCGTCTTCGAGCCGATGACGCAGGACGCGTTCCGCGTTGCGGTCCAGCGCGCGGTGGCCGCCTACCACGACAAGAAGATCTGGCGCCAGCTGCAGAAGAACGGCATGTCGCGCGACTTCAGCTGGGACGCCTCGGCGCAGCGGTACATCTCGTTGTACGAATCGTTGCTCGACCATTGAGCGACAGGCAGGCGTAGAGCGGGCCCACGCCGAAGTGCCGCGCTGCACGGGCCTGCGACCGACCGGGCTTTCGGGGTAGAATCGAGAGCTTCCACCGGATGGAGGAGAGAACATGATCGGCGATCGCATCGAAGTCAACATTGCAGGGGGCTTGGATATCCCACTGCCTCGCATGGTGCATGTCCGCCAGCAATTCGCGGCGCCCAAGCTCGCGAGCGTGAGCCAGACGGTGGCCGACCAGTTCAAGCGGCCCGAGGTGCGGGCGAAGATCAAGCCCGGCATGACAGTGGCCGTCGGCTGCGGCAGCCGAGGCATCGCCAACATCGCGGAGTGTGTCAAGCAAGTCATCACGGAGCTGAAGTCGCTGGGCGCCAAGCCGTTCATCTTCCCCGCGATGGGCAGCCATGGCGGCGCCACCGCCGAGGGTCAGCGCGGCGTGCTGGAAGGCTACGGCATCACCGAGAGCTTCGTAGGCTGCCCGATCCGAGCGAGCATGGACGTGGTGGAGCTGGGCCGACTGGAGGGAATGCCTGTGTACATGGACAAGCTTGCCTCCGAAGCCGATGCATTCGCTTTCGTCTGCCGCATCAAGCCGCACACCAACTTCCGCGCGCCGATCGAGAGCGGCATCATCAAGATGATGACCATCGGCATGGGCAAGATCATGGGCGCCACGGAGCTGCACACCTACGGGATGGACATGTTCGGCGAGCTGCTGCCCAAGGCGGCGCGCTTCATCATGGCCAAGAAGACCTTCCTGTTCGGTGTGGGTATGCTGGAGAATGCCGCCGACGAGACCGCGGTCATCGAAGCGGTGCCCGCGGAACAACTGTTCGAGCGCGAGCCCGTGCTGCAGGCGAAGGCCAAGGACCTGATGCCGCGCCTGCAGTTCGACGAGATCGACGTGCTGATCGTCGAACGCATCGGCAAGAACATCAGCGGCGCCGGCATGGATCCGAATATCACCGGGCGCAACAACCGCTTCATCGAGTGGGAAGCCAAGCCCATGGTGAAAAAGATCGTCGCCCTGCGCTTGACTCCCGAGACGCATGGCAACGCGTGCGGAGTGGGGTATGCCGACGTGATCACGATGCGGTTGTACAAGGAAATCGACATCCCGGTCACCTACGCGAACATCATCGCCTCCACTTATCTGGACGGCGGCGTGATCCCCATGATGATGAACACCGACGAGGAGGCGATCCGCCTCGCGGTCAAGACCGTGGTGCGGGTCAAGCCGCAGGACTGCAGGATCGTGCGCATCCGGAACACGCTGGAGCTGGTGGACATTCAAGTCTCCGAGCCGCTGCTGCCACTAGTGCGCGCGAATCGCTCCCAGTTCGAGGTCGTCGGCGAGGCGCAGCCGCTCAAGTTCGACCCCAGAGGCGTGCTCTATCCGATGCTGGCCCAGCATCACGCGCATGCGCTGATGGAGGCTTCGCCTCAGAATGTGGCCTGAGCGCAGACCGCAAGCCACAGCTCGGCGATAGCCGTCGAGCGCAGCGGGCACGCTGGAGGCGGCCGATGCATCTTCACCTCGACGCGGTCGGCGGGGTGGCGGGCGACATGTTCATCGCCGCCGTGCTCGACGCGTTCCCCGATCTTCGCGATGGCATGCTGCGCGCAATCCGCGTGGCAGGGCTGCCGGAGGAGATCTCTTGCCGCATCGTTGAGCACCGGGATGCCGTGCTCACAGGGCTGCGGTTCCTGGTCGACCTCCCAGCGCAGCCGCCCCGATTCGTTGGCGCGCGTGATCATCGCCACACCCCCTTCGCCGAGATCCGGGACAAGCTGTCGGGGTCATCCTTGAGCGCGGGTGTAAGGCAGCGCGCCATTCAAATCTTCACCCTGCTGGCCGAGGTCGAGAGCCGGGTGCATGGCGCGCCGGTGGACGAGGTGAGCTTCCACGAGCTGGGCGGCTGGGACTCGATTGCGGACATGGTGGGCGCGGCGTTTCTGATCGATGCCATCGGCGCTGCCCGCTGGTCAGTGAGTGCGCTGCCCCAGGGGCGCGGCCGAGTGCGGACGGAGCATGGTCTGCTGCCTGTGCCGAGCCCGGCCACCACGTTGCTGCTCCAGGGGTTCGAATTCATCGACGACGGATTGCCCGGCGAGCGGGTCACCCCTACCGGAGCGGCAATCCTGCGGCACCTCGATGCTGCGCAACAGGATGCGGCGAACGGAATGCGGGTGCGACGTTTGTTGCGCAGCGGCTGCGGCTTCGGAACCAGCACGCTACCCGGCCTGAGCAACGTGTTGCGCTTGCTCGTCTTCGATGAAGTCAGCCCCGCCTCGACGCGGGACCGAGTCGCCCATATCGCCTTCGAAATCGACGACCAGAGTGCCGAAGATCTCGCCATCGGGTTGGAGCACTTGCGCGCCCATCCCGCAGTGCTCGACGTGTTGCAGGCGCCGGCATTCGGCAAGAAGGGCAGAGTGACCACGCAGGTCCAGATCTTGGCCGAGCCGGACGGTATCGAGAGCGTCTTCGACGCTTGCTTCAGCGAGACCTCCACGCTCGGGCTGCGCTGGCAGGTCGTGGAGCGCCGGGTTCTGCCCCGGACACAAGCCGCGGTCGAAGTTGGCGGCCGCAGCATCCGCGTCAAGGTCGCGCGCCGCCCCGGCGCCGTCAGCGCCAAGGCCGAAGCCGACGACCTGCTGCGCGTGCACGGCGGGCGGGAGGAACGCGATAAGTTGCGGTATGTGGCCGAGAAGGCCGGTGCCGGTGAGGAGGGCGAGTGAACGCGCCAGCCTTCTCCGCTGAGCATGTTGCAACCCAGGTTGCAGCATTGCAAGCGGTGCTGCACGAAATCAGCCGCGTCGCGGTGGCCGTAAGCGGCGGAGTCGATAGCCTGACTCTTGGCATTGTTGCGCACAAAACGCTGGGGCCAGGTGCGGCGATGTTCCACGCGGTTTCACCCGCGGTACCCGAGGAGGCCACGCGCCGTACGCGGGAGCTGGCCGGGCGGGAGCACTGGGATCTTACCGTCATCGATGCCGGCGAATTCGAGCGCGACGAGTACATGCGTAACCCGCTCGACCGCTGCTTCTACTGCAAGACCAGCCTATATGGCGCGATCCGACCGCATACCTCCGCACAGATCGTCGCCGGCACGAACCTGGACGACCTGGGCGAGTATCGTCCGGGCCTGCTCGCAGCCAAGGAACACGGCGTGCGGCACCCAATGGTCGAGGCGCGGATCGATAAGCGCGGCGTGCGCGCCATCGCGAAGCACCTGGGCCTGGAGGGTTTGGCGGAGCTGCCCGCATCCCCCTGTCTGTCGAGCCGGATCGAGACCGGGATCGCGATCGATCCGGTAGTGCTGGCCAGCGTGCACGACGCCGAGCGGCTGGTCTCGCTGGCGCTGCGGCCCAAGACCGTGCGCTGCCGGGTGCGCGGGCAGGCCGTGGTGATCGAGCTCGACGAGGCCGCGCTGGAACCGCTATCCGAGGAGCGGAGGCGAGCGCTCGCAGAGCAAGTGCGCGCGCTCTTCGAGTCGACCTCCTCGGCCGGCAAACCCATCAGCTTCGCCACCTACCGGGTGGGCAGCGCGTTCCTGCACCCGATCCAACTTGTCCGTTGACCGCGACGTAAAGCTGGATCTCCAGCGCGCGCAGCGCCTCGGCTTCGACGAGGCGATCTTTTGCGCCAGCAAGTCGCTCCCACACCTGTCCCACATTCTGGATCAGGCGCGAGAGGGCGGCCTGAGCCTGCTGCTCACTCGTCTTGCGCCGGAACAGTACTCGGCGCTCACCGCGGAGCACCGCGCTCGCATCGACTACGAGCCGATCTCCCGCACCGGATATTTCGGCGATCCGCCTCCCGTTTCAGGGGCAGCGCGGGTCGCGGTCGTGGCGGCCGGCACATCGGACGCCAATGTAAGCCGCGAGGCTGCACGCACGCTGCGCTATTACGGCGTGTCCAGCACGGAGATCACGGACGTAGGTGTTGCGGGTCTGTGGCGTTTGCTGGAGCGCGTCGAGGAGATCGGGCGCCTTCCGGTGGTCATCGCGGTGGCGGGAATGGACGCCGCCTTGCCCACCGTCGTGGCGGGACTGGTCCCCGGGGTGGTGATCGGCGTGCCCACGTCGGTCGGATACGGCGTGGCGCAAGGCGGCCGGTCCGCGCTTCACGCCATGCTGGCGAGCTGTGCGCCCGGTCTCATCGTCACGAACATCGACAATGGATTCGGCGCGGCGTGCGCGGCGCTACGGATCGTGCGCGCCATCGATCCGCGCTGATTGAAGCTCACGACAGCAACACCGCCAGCAATCCGGTAACGAAGATCCCGTCGAAGCTGCCAGCACCGCCGATCGAGGCGAACGGCACCCCCAGTCTACGGATGTCGGGCAAACGCAGCAGGTCCGCCCCGATCAGCACACCAAGCGTTCCCCCGATGTAGGCGAGCGGCGCGGCCTGTTCGCGATCCACCAGATAGGCGATCCCGGCGGCCGTGATCGGCGCGATCAGGATGGGGATGCCGATGCCGAGCCCACGGATCGGCCGGCTGAATACCCTCGCCACCAGCGTCACCGCCGCGATGCAGGCGGCCAGCTCGACACCGGAGAGCGGGTGATGCACGACGAGATAGGCGCAGAACGCAACCGGTACGACGCAGCCGCCCACGTTGACGGCGACGGTGGTGCGCCCCGGTTGCGGCGCGCCGCGAGGAAGCCCGTAGAACTCGCGAAACTGTGGCGGGATGGGCGATGCAGGATGCGGCTCGCTGCGAATGCGAAACAGCGGCAGGTTGAGGAAGCTCCCGGCGAGCGTTGTCATCAGCAGCAGATAAGCCGAGCGCGCCGATAAGCCCAGCTTGTCGAACGCGACCGTGAGCACGCCCAGCTCGACGAAGCCGATCAGAGCCGCGAGCAGCGCAATGAGGCCGAGCAGGTGCAGCGGTGATTTCGGCACTGTCGCAGGCGAGCGTTGACGCGAGACGAGGCGGATCTGCGGCACTCCGGGCTTGACCCGAGGATCTGCGCCGCAGCCCGTCGGGGCAGTTGTCGCATTGTAGTGGATGTCGCTTGACCACGACCATCCAGCGGCGGCCCGGTCTACAACAATCTCCTCCGGGCCGCCATAGATCTCCCGATGTATTGGAATGACGCCGCGATTCGACTAGCTTGTCCGCAGTTCGAAGTCGGGCGGCGCGCGGGGCCTGTAAGCGCTGCGAAAGCTGTCGCTGTCAAGGTAGCGGCGCGGCTATGCCGTTCGGATAGGCTGCGGGTGCGCGGCCGCGGGTGTCCGCGAAAGACGAACGATAAAGGGGAGGCGAACATGCATGCCGTCGGAATGGTTTCGCGCATATCGCTCGGGCTCGCGCTCGCGCTGCCGCTTGCGTGCTCGGCCGCGGCTCCGGTGTTGCAGCCCCTGGACCAGAGCAGCGAGTACGCGGTCGTCACGGGGCTGCCTTCCGGCGCGGCGGCCCAGGTGCTCGCGGGCAACAGCGCCTTGACCCATGCGACCGTCTCGGCGCTGGAGATCGATTGGAACCTGGCCGGCAATACCGATGGCCAAACCCCGGGCGCTCCCAGCTTTGGCAACCTCCTGGATGGCGCGCATCAGTTCTGGGCCGGAAGCTTCAGCACATCCGGCCAGCGCGAGGTGCTGTTCTACTACAAAGGCGACGGCCACTGGTTTCTGGGCACGCTCGATTCGTCTCACGCGCTGCAGTGGCGCTATCTCGGCGACAGCAGCGGGTTCGGCAACCTGCTGGACGGGCAGCATCCCATCTGGATCGGCAGCTTCAGTGGGTCCGGCCGCTCGGAGGTGCTGTTCTACTTCGAGGGCGACGGCAACTGGTGGCTCGGACAGATCGGCCCGACCGGCCCGATGCAGTGGAAGTTGGTGGGCAACACCAAGGGCCAGCCCGCCGGCAACCCGGTCAACTTCGGCAACCTGCTCGATGGTGCGCATCCCTTCTGGAGCGGCACGTTCAGCGGTCCGGGCCGGACCGAGCTGGTGTTCCACTACCGGGGCGACAGCGATTGGTTTCTCGGCAGCCTCGATGCCAACGGCAAGCTGCAATGGCGCTATCTGGGAGACACGAAGGGATTCGGCGACCTGCTCGATGGCAAGCACCCGTTCTGGGCCGGCAGCTTCACCACACCGGGGAAGACCGATCTGCTCTTCTACTACGAAGGCGATGGCAACTGGTGGCGCGGGCAGATCGGCGCGACCGGACCGCTCGCGTGGGTGCGGGTCGGCAACACCAAGGGCCAACCCGCGGGCAACTCCGTCAACTTCGGGAATCTGCTGGACGGCTCGCACTTCTTTTGGACCGGCGACTTCGCCACGCCCGGCAAGACCGGCATCGTGTTTCACTACCGCGGGGACAAGCACTGGTTCCTCGGTGCGCTCGACGCGAACGGCAAGCTGCAATGGGCTTATCTGGGCGACACCGCAGGCTTCGGCGATGTGACCGATAACGCGCATCGCATCTGGGTGGGAGATTTCGGCGGATCAGGCTCAGCCGAGTTCGTGTTCTACTACAGCGGCGACGGCAACTGGTGGCGAGGCTCGATTCAGAACCAGAAGCTTGCGTGGAACCTGGCCGGCAACACTCGCGGGTTCGGCAATCTCTTGGATGGAAGCCACGCCTTCTGGCCGGCCGAGTATCGGAGCCTCTCCCAGACGGATCTGCTGTTCTATTTCTCCGGCGACGGGAACTGGTGGCTGGGGCAGTTCGACCGCACGCGCATCGCGCTGCCCCGCCCAATCGACTCCGGCGTTCCGGTTCAGGTGTCGGCGAGCACGGGCGCCGGGACGGTCTCCAGCAACAGCGTAACCGTCAGCCACAATTACCCGACCCAGCACTTCGATCGGCACCGCGGCGGGTGGAATCCCCACGAGCCCCTGCTCACTCGCAACGCCGTGCGCGGGTTCCGCATGATCCGGACGCTGCCTACGGACGACCAGGTCTACGCGCAACCCCTGTACGTGGAGCAGACGAGCTTCGCAGGCCACACCGGCGCGCGCAACGCGCTGTACGTGGTGAGCGAGAGCGGATTGGTCTACGCATACGACGCGGACTCGGGCGAGCTGCTCGCGCTGCGCAACCTGATTCCCGCGGGCGAGTATCCGGTGCCCACGATGGATATCTACAGCCTGCCCTGGCTCAACATCTATCCCAAGATCGGGGTGACCGGTACGCCGGTGATCGACCGCGCCTCCGACGCGCTGTATGTCGTGGTCAAGTCCAAGGACGCGGCCGGTCAATATCACCAGCGCATACACGCTCTGGGCCTCGCTCACTTGCAGGACCATCTGTACAGCCCCGTGGACATCACCGCCTCGTACCAGGGTACCGCGTTCGATCCGCTGCCCAACAATCAGCGTGCCGCATTGCTGCTGTCCGGTGGTGTGCTCTACGTCGCCTTCGCGAGCCACGAAGACAGGTCCGATCCGCGCAACGGCGTGAGCTGGTCGGGTTGGGTGCTGGCCTACGATGCCGCAACCCTGGACCAGCTCTCGGTGTTCGACACCCAACGCAAAGGCGGCTCCGGCATCTGGCAATCCGGGCACGGCCCGGCGGCGGACTATGACGGCAACGTGTTCTTCGCGACCGGCAACGGCCCGGTCAACTCCGCTCCCGACGCCAACTTGACCAACTCGGTGCTCAAGCTGAGCCCGCGGCTGAATCTGCTCAGCTCGTTCACTCCCTATACGCGGGATTACCTCAATACCAAGGACTGGGACCTCGGCTCGGGTGGCGTGCTGGTGCTTCCCGATCAATCCTCCACGCCTCACCATCTGGCGGTCGCCGCCGGCAAGCAAGGCTTTGTGTATCTGCTCGACCGCGACGCGCTCGGCGGGTATACGCCCAACGCGCCCGACCATGTGGTGCAGGAGCTGCAGTTATATCCCGGGCAGGTGAGCATCGGCCCGGGCAACCCCATCGGCGTGGATGCGCAGACCATCGGCATGTTCGGGGGGCCGGCTTATTTCGGCGGCGCGGCGGGCCAGCGGGTCTTCATCTGCGGCGGCCATGGCAGCGCACAGCAGAACCTCGGACAGCTGGTCTCCTATCTGCTCGCCAATTCGCAGCTCACGAACCGCAGCCAAAGCCAGCGGCAGGTCGGGCCGTGCACTCCATTCGTGACATCGAATGCGGCGCAGGATGCCTCGGCGGTGGTGTGGGCGCTGGAGCGCACCAATCCGCTCCGCCTCGTGGCGCTGAGCGCGGACAACCTGAACGAGGTGCTGTTTGTCGGCGAGGCCGGACCGTGGAACAACAGCAAAGGCAGCGCGTTTGTCGAGGCCACGATCGTGAATGGCAGGGCCTACGTGCCGACTTCGACCGGTGTGACGGTGTTCGGACAGTGAGCCGCGCAGCGCAGGCTTCGGCACCACGCTGTCATCGCTAACGCAGGAACTACCAACCGGGAGGTCCAATGAGACGATCGCTGTCGATACGTGCGTGGGGACTCGGCTTAGCCGTGTGGATCGGCGTCGCTACGGGGCATGCGCAAGACATGCTCACGCAGCACAACGACAACGCGCGCACCGGCGCCAATCTTCACGAGACCCTCCTCACCGCCTCCAACGTCAACGCACAGCGCTTCGGCAAGCTGTTCGAGCGCAGCGTGGACGGTTCGATCTACGCTCAACCGCTGTACGCCGCCAGCGTCAACACCGCGTCGCACGGCGTGCGCAACGTGATCTACGTCGCGACCATGCACGACACGGTATATGCCTTCGACGCGGACGATCCGCACGCGTCGAGCCCGCTGTGGACTGCGTCTCTCGGCCCGTCCGTACCGCTGCACGACCCGAACATCGGCGGCGGAGGCGGGTACAACGACATCTCCGGGGAGGTCGGGATCACGTCCACACCCGTGATCTCGCGCGCGCACAACGCGATCTACGTCGTGACGCTGACCAAAATCGGCAACGTGTATGCGCACCATTTACATGCGCTCGACCTGGGCAGTGGTCAGGAGCTGTTCGGGGGCCCGCGCAACATCGCAGCGAGCGTTGCGGGCACCGGGGGCGGCTCGGCCAATGGCAGCGTGTCCCTGGTCAACCATCTGGAGAACCAGCGCCCCGCGCTGCTGCTCGCCAACGACACGGTCTACATCGCCTTCGCTTCCTTCGGCGACCAGGGCCCGTACCATGGCTGGGTGCTGGGCTACAGCGCCGCCGGCCTGCAGCCGCTGCCGCAAGCGTTCAACACCACCCCCAACGGCAGCCTGGGCGGTATTTGGCAGGCCGGTCAGGGCCCCGCCGCGGATTCCGCCAACAACATCTACTTCATCACCGGCAACGGCACCTTCGGCGTGGATTCGATCGTCGGAAAAGTGATCCTCCCCGAAACCGCGATCGGGGCGCCGGCACTGGCCAGCTTCGGCGACCAGCGCCTGGTTGTGGCGTGGACGGGAACCGACTCCGACCATCACTTGAACATCGACACCTCGACCGATGGAAGATCATTCGGCAACAAAGTGACGCTGGGCGACACGAGCGTGGACGGGCCCGCGCTCGCCGCCGGCAACGGGCGCCTGTTCCTCGGGTGGACCGGAACCGACGCCCAGCATCATGTGAATGTCATGGCGTCGGCCGACTTGCACGCTTTCGGCAACAAAGTGACCCTGGGCGAGACCAGCTTTTTCGGGCCGGCGCTGGCCTTCGGCAATGGCCGCGTTTTCCTGGCCTGGACCGGCACGGATTCCAACCACTCGCTGAACGTGATGTCTTCAACCGACGGGCACAACTTCACGAACAAGGTCACGCTCGGCGACAACAGCCTGGCCGCGCCGGGCTTGGCCTTCACCGACGGGACGCTGTACCTCCTGTGGCGAGGAACGGACTCCAACCGCAGCCTCAACATCATGCAATCGATCGACGGGGTCCATTTCGCCAACAAGGTCACCCTAGGCGACAGCAGCGATCATGCGCCCGCGCTGGTGAAACACTCCGGGCTATGGTTGACGTGGACAGGACGCGATGCCGCCCATTCGCTCAACCTGATGACCGGGCCGCAGCCGAACGCACTGGGCAGCAAACAGACCTACTCGGACACCTCGATCGCAGCGCCGGCTCTGGTCGACTTCAAAGGCGAAACGTATCTCGGCTGGACCGGCACCGACACGCCCTCCCACGTGAACGTCGCGCAACTGGGCGGTCCCCCGTCGCTCAGCGACAGCTTCATCAAGCTCACGCCCGGTCTCGCGCTCGAAGATTGGTTCAGCCCGTGGAACACGAACGAGCTGAGCAACACCGATGAGGATCTCGGCTCCGGGGGCGTGCTGCTGCTGCCGGGTACGCAGCTTCTGGTGGGCGGCGGCAAGGAAGGCAAGCTGTACGTGCTGGATCGCCGCCACCTGGGCGGCTTTTGTTCTCGCTGCGGCAATCCCGCCGGCGACACGCAGATCGTGCAGTGGTTCCAAGCGACGGGATTGCCTAACGCTGGGACACCCCCACCTCCCCCGGCCCCGGCCTCGAACGGCCTGCATCATATTCACGGCAGTCCCGTGTACTGGAACAGCCCCAACCGCGGCCCGCTCGTCTACGTCTGGGGCGAAGACGACTGGCTCCGTGCGTTCCACTTCAATGGGACGCGCCTGGATACGGTGCCCGCCGACATCAGCGCCAAGCTGGTCACCACTCC
>Ga0335085_10005976_pt1 | contig 19369 bp, 14 predicted proteins | sample Lox_Sample_45_FD_206712 | JGI IMG/M metagenome (GOLD analysis project Ga0335085, IMG submission 206712) | Soil microbial communities from Loxahatchee National Wildlife Refuge, Florida, United States - Lox_Sample_4.5 | ecosystem: Environmental > Terrestrial > Soil > Wetlands | place: USA...
TCATCGTCATCACCAAATCCAATGGCGGCATTCGGTCTGCGCGGCGGGCGTGGCGGAGGCGAAGCTGGCTGCGGCTTCGGTGCTGGCTTCTTCTCGTCCTCGCTCATAAACGCTCATGTGGCCTAACGGATACGAGCTAAGCAGAACGCGACCCTGGAGTGTTCAAGTCGGAGTAATCAGCCGGAGCGTTCTGCTTCAGCGAGGTGTTAGATCCGATGCCGGCCTGCGATGTCCGAACTTCCCAAAGTCCTTGCCGCGAATTTTTCACAAAATAGGCAGAGAGTAAAAGCGTACCTTGCCGCCTAAAGCGCGCTTCGGCTTCAACGCCGGTTAAGCCGAAGCGCGCTCGACGGCGGCCTGAGCTTAACCCCTCTGTCAAATACTCTGCACTCGTTCTTTTCATAAACGCTTCGCCCGGCCGGAACTAACATCTGGTTAAGGATAAGTGGACGGAAGTCGTGTTCTGCCTAGCTCCTTTTGATTTCATTCCCGAAAATTAGTATTCTTGCTGGAATTGTCAAAGGCTTTCTCCATACTCCCCACGGATGTCCCTTCCAAAAAATACAGAAGTGATTCTCCGCCGCATGTTGTCGGATGTCGTTCACGAAAAATTGCGGGTGGGGCATTATTCGCGCCGCACGGAGGAGGCGTATCTGGGTTGGATTCGGCGGTTTATCCGATTCCACGGCGGGCGGCACCCGCGGGAATTGCGCGAGCCGGCGGTGGTGGCGTTTTTGGAGGATCTGGCGGGCCCTGGCCGGGTGTCGGCGTCCACCCAGAATCAAGCGCTGAATGCGCTGTGTTTTCTTTACGAGCACGTGCTGGAGCAGAAGCTGGGCTCGCTGGGGCCATTTGCGCGGGCGCAGCGGACGGAGAGGTTGCCGGCGGTGTTGTCGCGGGAGGAGGCGCGCGCGGTGCTGGAAGCGTTGGGCGGTTCGATGCGGCTGATTGGAGAATTGCTTTATGGGTGCGGCCTGCGGCTGCTGGAGGCTTTGCGGTTGCGTGTGAAGGATGTGGATTTCGCGCGGCTGCAAATCACTGTGCGCGGGGGCAAGGGAGACAAGGACCGGATGACGATGTTGCCGGTGTCGGTGGCGGAACGATTGCGGGAGCATTTGGAGGGGGTGCGGCTTCGGCATGCCGCGGAGCTGGCGGCGGGCCGGGGTGAAGTGTGGCTGCCCGAAGCGCTGGCGGTGAAGTTTCCGAGGGCGTCACGTGAATGGGCATGGCAATGGGTTTTCCCCGCGCGGCAATTGTCCAGGGATCCGGAGTCGGGCGGCATCCGGAGGCATCACGTGCATGAAAACGCGGTGCAAAAGGCGGTCCAGGCCGCCGTGGCCGAATGTGGTTTAAACAAGCGAGCCACCTGCCATACGCTGAGGCATTCCTTTGCCACGCATCTGTTGGAGAACGGCTACGATATTCGCACGGTGCAGGAGTTATTGGGGCACAAGGATGTGAGCACGACGCAGATTTACACGCATGTCATGCAAAAGCCCGGCCTGGGGGTTCGGAGCCCGTTGGATGGGTGAGAAGGCTCTCAGGCAAATCGGACCGTCACAAATGCACACGGATAAAAGAACTTCTGCGCAGCTGCGTTTGTCCGTGTTCATTTGTGGTTGAAAATTTTGTGAAATTCAAATTAGTGATCGCTTACGACGGCGCGGCTTACCAGGGCTGGCAGGTGCAGAAAATCGGCACGGGCGTGCAGGAGAAAGTGGAGCACGCGCTGGCGAAGTTGTTTCCGGGCAGGCCGCGGTTGCACGGTTCGAGCCGCACGGATACGGGCGTGCACGCGCTGGGAATGGTGGCGCATTTCGAGGTGCCGGCGGCGGAATGCAAGATGACGGCGAGCAAGCTGGTGCTCGCGCTCAATGCCTGGCTGCCGGGGGATGTTCGCGTGGTTTTGGCGGCGCGCGCGCCGGAAAAATTTCATGCGCGATTCGATGCAAAGGGGAAGCAGTATCGTTACTTTGTTTGGAATCACGTGGCGATGAATCCTTTGCTCCGCGGCACAGCGTGGCATGTGCCGCGCGCGCTGGATTTGAAGGCGATGCGCGCGGCGGCGGGGCTGTTTGTGGGCGGGCACGATTTCAAATCGTTCGCGGCCAATCGCAATTATGAAATGGAAACGACCGTGCGCACGTTGACGCGCTGCGATTTCAAAAAGAGCGGACCGCTGCTGACATTCTTCATCGAAGGTGACGGTTTTCTGTACAAGATGTGCCGGGGGATTGTGGGGACGATTGTGCAGATTGGGCTGGGGAAATTTCCCGCGAGCGACATCAAAGCGATGCTTGCGCAAAAGGACCGGCGTGTGGCAGGCATGACCGCGCCGGCGCACGGGTTGGTTTTGTGGAAGGTTTTTTATTCGCCACAGAGCCACAGACGACGCAGAGAAAAAAAATAACTCTGTGCTCCCTGTGTCTCTGTGGCTGATATGAACATCGTTTTAGTTGAACCGGAAATTCCGCCGAACACGGGCAACGTGGCGCGGTTGTGCGCGGCGACGCGGACGACGCTGCACCTGGTCGAGCCGTTCGGTTTCAAGCTGGATGACGCGCAATTGAAGCGCGCGGGGATGGATTACTGGCAGCACGTGGAATGGCATCGGTGGAAGAATTGGAATGCGTTTGCGCAAAGCGTGCCGGCGGCGGCGCGGCTTTGGTTTGTGGAATCGAACGGGCCGGTGCTGTATTCCGACGCGAAATTTTTGGCGGACGATTATCTGGTGTTTGGCCGCGAGACGGCGGGATTGCCGGGAAAATTATTGGAGGAAAATCGTGAGCGCTGGCTGCGGATTCCGATGTTTAACCCCCAGGCGCGCTCGCTGAATCTTTCGAATTGCGTGGCGCTGGTATTGTTCGAGGCGTTGCGGCAGCGGGGATTTCCCGGTGGAGAATAGCGGTTTGCCCATTGATCAATAGAAGTCTTGAACGACTCTCGTTGTGCAACCCATGCATTGCTCGATAATTTCGCGGAAACCCGGAACGATCGCCGCGCCTCGTTCGGGTATCATTTTTCCGCAATCAACAACGACGCAAAATCGGTAGGTGATTCCGCCTCGCTGTTCAGATTCTTCACCTGTCCAGCCGTCGTGCATGGTGAAGGGCAGGGCGGAATAATTGGTGACTTTCCTGCAGGCGGGGCAAAGATTCGGGAGCCGAGCGGAGTAAAAGAAGTCGCTTGCTGGGCCGTCGAAAGATTTGAGAATTCCGCCACAGGAGCAATGGATTGGTTCGTCGAAGGGATCGATAATCTCGGAGGTGCAGTACACCGTGTCCGCCGGCAAATGAAATTCGATGTCGTAGTAAATACCGTCGGAGTCGGGAGCGGGGGCGAGCGGATATTTTAGTCCGCTCTTCGCCAGATTTGCATTTGGCCAGCACAGCTTGATATCCGAGCGTTCGAGATTCGCGATTTTTCGTTCCAGGGCCGACAAGCTTCCCACGCCTCTTTCGTCCTCAATTTGCCAGTCAAACCCCTCATAGTTGGGCAACCCTTTCAGCCGCGGAGGACACCCGTGCGCGGACGGTTCGTACGAAGGTGATTGTGGATCGCAAATGTAGCCGGCCGCTCGGAGTTGCGTGGCGAGCTCGCAAACTTTTGCGGCGGTCGGCCGAAATCCGCTGCTGTCGGGAAGGATGTAGAAATCAGATTCGACTCCCATAATGTATGCTGTCCGATGTGTCAGCGATTTTAGCGGAAATCCAGTCGAATGCGAGCAGTTCGCGCGAGCTACGCGCAAGAAACCTAACAGCCGATTCGCGGCCCCACACCCACCTCCCGGCGCTGTGCCCAATTGGCTGGGAATTTTTAATGAAATTCTAACACCAATTGCAAGGACGAAGTGTTATGCCACGACGATGTTCACCAGCTTTTTGGGCACGACGATGACTTTCTTGATGGTTTTGCCGTCGAGGAAGGGCTTCACTTTTTCGGAGGCTTTGGCGATGGCTTCGACGGCGGCGTTGTCGGCGTTGGCCGGGACTTTGATGACGTCGCGCAATTTGCCGTTGACCTGGACGGGGATTTCGAGCGTGTCTTCGATGAGCAACGCGGGATCGAATTTCGGCCATTCGGCGTAGGAGAGAGCCAAGGGTCGAGGATCGAGGGTCGAGGGGAGTTTGGCCCAGAGTTCTTCGGTAATGTGCGGGGCGAAGGGGGCGAGCAAAATTAAAAAGTCGCGGAGGACGGCGACCGGTTTGGTTTCCCAGGTCATGGCTTCGTTGACGAAAACCATCATGGCAGAGATGGCGGTGTTGAAGCGCATGCCGTCGAGGTCTTCGGTGACTTTCTTGATGGTGGCGTGAAGGGTTTTCAGTTGCGCCGCAGTGGGCGGCGTGTCTTTGATCGATGGATTGAGGTGGATGATATCGAGCAGTTCTCCGCGTCTCTGCGTCTCCGCGGTGGTTTCAGCCTGCTCGAATTCGGTTTCGCTTTTTTCATCGACGAACGAGCGCCATACGCGGCCGAGGAAACGATAGACGCCTTCGACGCCTTTGGTGCTCCACGGCTTCGAATCCTGAAGCGGGCCCATGAACATTTCGTAGAGACGAAAGGCGTCCGCGCCGTATTCCACAAGGATGTCGTCGGGGTTCACGACGTTGCCGCGGGATTTGGACATCTTCTGGCCGTCTTCGCCGAGGATGAGGCCTTGATTGACGAGTTTGTAAAACGGTTCGGACGCGGTGACGTAGCAGAGATCGAAAAGGACTTTGTGCCATAAACGGGCGTAGAGGAGGTGGAGGACGGCCTGTTCGGTGCCGCCGACGTAGAGATCAACGCCGGGCGATTCGTGGCCGCCGACATTAGTCGGCGCATTTTTAGATGGCGCGGACTCACGTCCGCGGCTACGCATCCAATATTGTTCCGCTTCCTTGCTCACGAACGCGTTGGGGTTTTTGGCGTCGAGATAGCGGAGGTAATACCAGCAACTGCCGGCCCATTGGGGCATGGTGTTGGTTTCGCGCGTGGAGCCGTCGGGCAAATTCACCCAATCCTGCGCGCGGGCGAGCGGCGGTTGGCCGTCGGGCGTGGGTTTGTAGTCCTCGAGCTTCGGAGGCAAAACGGGGAGCGCGCTTTCGGGCAAGGCTTCGTGATAAAGATTTCCAGCGGCATCGCGTTTCCAAATGATGGGGAACGGCTCGCCCCAGTAACGCTGGCGGCTGAAGAGCCAATCGCGGAGCTTGTAGTTGATGGTTTTCTTGCCGAGTCCTTTGGATTCGAGCCAGGCGGTGATTTTCTTTTTGGCTTCGGGAGTTTTGAGGCCGTCGAGAGAAATTTCCGGGTTTGAGGAATTGATTGCGGTGCCTTCGTCGACGAAGCCTTGCCAGTCGGTTTTCGAGTCCGGCGGCTGGACGACTTGCAAGACGGGCAAATCGAATTTTTTCGCGAATTCGAAATCCCGTTCGTCGTGCGCCGGCACGGCCATGATGGCGCCAGTGCCGTAGGTCGCCAAAACGTAATCGGCGATCCAAATAGGGATTTGTTTGCCGGTGACGGGATTGATGGCGTAAGCGCCGGTGAAGACGCCGGTTTTTTCCTTGGCAAGTTCGGTGCGTTCGAGGTCGCTTTTACGGGCAGTGTGTTCGCGATAATTTTGAACGGGAACTAATTGTTCCTCCGTGGTGATTTCGTCCACGAGGCGATGTTCCGGCGCGAGCACCATGTAGGTGGCGCCGAACAACGTGTCAGGGCGCGTGGTGAAGACGCGGATTTTTTCGGCTGAATCGGCGATCTGGAAGTCGACCTCTGCGCCTTCGCTGCGGCCAATCCAGTTTCGCTGCATTTCTTTGAGCGCATCGGTCCAGTCAATCGTGTCGAGATCGGCGAGAAGGCGTTCAGCGTAAGCGGTGATGCGGAACATCCACTGGCGCATCGGACGGCGAATGACCGGAAAGCCACCGACTTCGCTCTTGCCGTCCACAACTTCTTCGTTGGCGAGAACCGTGCCGAGTTCCTGACACCACCAGACGGGGGCTTCGGTGACGTAGGCGAGGCGTCTGCCGGTAATGAATGCCTGGCGCGCTTGCGGGCGGGCATCCTCTTTTAAACTCAAATACCCTTCATGCGTTCCCACAAGGAAAGCATTCGTTTCCCATTCCTTTTTGCGTTTGGGATTTTCAGAAAGCGCGTCTTCAAGCAACTCGATTGGCTGCGCTTTATTTAATTCGGGATCAAAATAGCTGTTATAGAGCTTGAGGAAAATCCACTGGGTCCATTTGAAATAATTTGGATCCGTCGTGTCGACTTCGCGGGTCCAATCGTAGCTGAAGCCGAGGGATTTTATCTGGCGTTTGAAATTGGAAATGTTCGCCTCGGTGGTTTTGCGCGGGTGCTGGCCGGTTTTGATGGCGTATTGCTCGGCGGGCAGGCCGAAGGCATCCCAACCCATGGGATGAAGCACGTGGCGGCCGCGGGCGCGTTGGTAGCGGGAGAGAATGTCCGTGGCGGTGTAACCCTCAGGATGGCCAACGTGGAGGCCGGCGCCGGAGGGGTACGGGAACATGTCGAGGATGTAATATTTCGCCGGAGCTTTGCCAGCGGCGGCCATGGCGTCCGCACCGTGGCGCTGGGCGAAGGGGTGAGTTTCGGGAATTTTATCGCCTGGGTTGAAGGCGCGAAAAGTTTGTTGCGCATCCCAATGCTGCTGCCATTTGGGCTCAATCAAATGAAACGGGTATTGCCTGCGTCCAGACATAAAATGGGTGTCAACATATTGAAACCGGTTCGGTAGAGCAAGAAGGGGGTGGCTATGAAAAGGGAAACATCGATCATCGAACATCGAACGCTGAACATCGAAGGGCTGGCACCGGGACGGTGCCGGAACTCGGGCGAGGACGCCTGTGCTACGTTGAAGGCGGAATATCGAACATCGGACATCCAACATCGAAGTAGGGAGACGAGGACGAGAACGAGGACGAATATCGAACTCGCCGCCGGGACGGCGGCGGTCCCAGGGGGCTGGAAAAGACTTTTCAGGGGAACAGAATATGTTATGCTTTTCGAGCGTGCCGTTTAGACGCAATTATTCATGAGCGTTCTCTCAGCATCGAACAGCCCCTCCAACCCGAGACGCGGGCGCGCCTTCACGTTGGTCGAATTGCTGGTGGTCATTGCCATCGTGGCGATCATCGCCAGCCTTTTGCTGCCGGCTTTGGCGCGGGCCAAGGCGCGGGCGCAGGCCAGTTTTTGCGAGAACAATACCCGGCAATTAATCCTGGCCTGGGTGATGTATTCAGACGATCACAATGGCGTGCTGGCTTATAATCTCGGACGCAGTTCGCGGCTGACCGTTGCGGTGCCATCGGTGGCCATGCCGCAAATGGCGGATAATTGGGTCAACAACGTGGAGGATTGGGAACTGAATTCGGACAATACGAATTCGGGCGCGGTGGTGGAAACGGGGCTGGGACCGTACGCCGGGAAATCCGCGTCGGTGTTTCGTTGTCCCTCGGACAATGTGGTGAGCGATCTGCAGCGGGGCGTGGGCTGGGATGGGCGGGTGCGGAGTTATTCCATGAACGCCATGGTGGGTGACGCCGGATTTTTCTCGCAGACCGGCGTGAATGTGAACAACACGAATTACGTGCAGTTCTTCAAGATTACGACGATTCCCCGGCCATCGGATATTTTTGTTTTCCTCGACGAACACCCAGACAGCATCGATGACGGTTATTTTTTAAATGTGGATTCGGATTCACAGCCGATGTGGACCGATTTGCCGGCGTCCTTTCACAGTGGCGGGGCGTGTTTCTCGTTTGCGGATGGCCATGCGGAAGTTCACCACTGGCGCAACGCGGCCACGATACAACCGGCGCGGGCGTATGGAATAAATCCGCCGTTGCCGATGCCCATCACGGGTGGGTTGGAGGATTTTTCGTGGGTGCTTTCGAAAATGAGCATTGAGCGGAACGCGGAAACGTATCCGGCGAATAATCCGGCGCCGGCGTGGCCGTAGGATGTGCCCTAAAGCACTGCTTTATCCGATACAAATTTGCTGAGGAATTGTTCGTCGCCTTCGGCAGCAAGGATGTAGGTCCTGCCTCCCGCGGTCCAGCTTGCGGTGATGAGACCATTCGCTTTTGTAAAACGCGGCGTGGCTGTTTTGGGTGCGTCCGGAGTCGTTGTGCTGTCGGTGACGAATAACCAGAGGTCCGAGGCAGAACCGGACGCGAGAGGGCGTCCGCTTTGGAAACAGATCATGGAGACGTCTTTGCCGTGCCATGTCGTGGCGACGCATCCTGTGGCTTTGGCGTTCTTTTCCAACGCTGCGGGCAGCACGTAATCCGCGACGGCGTTTTTCCGGGCGAAGTAGGCTCGGATTTGGTCGAGATTGTCCGTATTGGTGTCCATGCCGTACGACCGTTGGGCAAAGCTGCCCATGTAATCGCGGTAGCCGGCGAAGTCGCGCGGTTCGGTGGGGCGCCAATTCCCGCGGATGGTGGAGACGAGCACGACGAGCGCGGCGACCGCGCCCGCGAAAAGAACGGCGCGCTGCCACAGGGGCGTGGTGTGCACGCGGCGTTCGGCGATGATCTGTTCCTTGAGACCCTCCGGGACGGAAATCTGTTTGAACTTCGAACGCAACGCGGTGTAGAGGGCGCAGTGCCCGGAGAACCAACGTTTCAATTCCGCATCGCGTTCGCAGAGTTCCAGTGCTTCCGCGAAGGTGGGATCGGTGGCGTCCGCCGTTCCGGGCCGATAGAGTCTGAGAATTTCCTTTGCCTGGTCGTTAGTCATTTTGCCTTTCGCGATGGCCTTCTCGCTCGCCACGGGTGAGGATGCTTTGCAGTTGAGCAATGCCGCGGGCCATGCGTGATTTCACCGTGCCGATGGGGATATCAAGAATCTCGGCGATTTCCTTGTAGGAACAATCTTCGAGATAAAAAAGCGCGACGGGTGACTGATAAATGTCGTCGACCTGCGAGAGGGCGTTGAGCACCTGGGCGGAGTCAAGTTGGTTGACCGTGGCCGGCGAGAGCACCGGGAGGTCGAGGGCGACTTCCTCCAATTCGTAATGCGGAAAGCGCGTCTGGCGGCGGCGGCTCTCAAGAAAGGCGCGATGGAGGGTGGTGAACAGCCAGGTTTTCACTTTCGTCTTGTCTCGCAGTTGGTGGCCTTTGGTTGCCCACACATAAAACGTCTGTTGTGTCAGGTCGCAGGCGTCAGCCTCGACGCGGGTAAGGCTGAAGGCGAATTGATAGAGAGGCTCGTAGAAACGTGCCACGACGCTATCAAAGTTCAGGCCCGAGCCCATACAGTGTCATCTTTAGTGAGAGTCACCAGTTCGTAAAAGGTTCCTCAACGACGCCGGCATTACGAGTGATACAGAACGACATGGCGAACGTGACAGGAACAAATCCCGCTGGCAATCCTCTTATGATTATGGGACGCGCCATGCATTGCCGGTCACGGCTTCGCCTTGAACGATGTGGCTGTGCGCGGCGCCTGTTTCGGTCTCGCAGCAAACGCCGTTGGAGGCGCATTCCGGTGGATTTTCCGCCCGAGCATTCCTGGATTCTTCCGGTGCGGGTGATTCAAGGCAAGCGGAGGTTCAAAGTGGCGGAGACGGTGTGGGCGCGGAAATCATTGGCCCCGCCGCTGCTCGGTTCGCGATAGTAGTCGAAGCTGTATTGCAAACGGGCTGCCAGATTTTTGCTGAATCTCCTCGTCAAGCCCGCCTGGATGCTGTGTTCCTGATAGCGAATGTCCACCGGCACGGTGCCGGTGGGCGCGAGGAATGCAACTTTGTCCTGACCGAAGTTCGCTTCAGAAAAAACCCAGCCCACGAACAGGTCCGCGGTCTGGCTTAAGACAAAGGTGGTGCTGGCGTCGGCGCTATAGGTGTCGCCGTGATAAGGTCCGACGGTGGGTACGCCGTTGTTGGCGGTGCGCGTGGTGGAGGGCTGACAGGAAAGCGAGCCGGAAAAATAAAGGCGCGGGTGAGGCGTCAAAACCGCGCCGATGGTGTAGGTCTGTGATTCGGTGTGGCCGGTAAGCAGGCTCCCGGCGGGCGAGAAAACGATTCCCGCGATGGTGCCGGCGTTGGCGTCGTCGTGGAACTCGGTGGTTTGAAGATCGCAGGACAGGGTGGTTTTCAGCCAGGTGCAGGGATGCAGGACGAGTTTTGTTTCGAATTCATCCGTGAGCAAATCTCGTGAGCGGAAGAAATCCGGGTATCCGCCGGCTGGCGTGGCGGGTTGATTTGTGGGATAGTGGCTGTCGTTTTCGTAGCGGCGGTAATGCGCGCTGAGAGACATCCATCGCCAGGGCGAAGTGGAAAAGCCGGCGCGAAAATCGGTGAGCTGGCTGGCGAAGTTTACATTTTCGACGTAGTTGCCGCTGGGTTGCAGATCGCTCACGTCCTGACCGATGCTTTCCTGTTCCAGCCGCGTTTCGGCGAAGAGAATGGTAAATGGAATTTTGGTGTAGCGCAGCGCGGCGTTTTCCATGACGGACCGTTCATCGTAATCAGCGCTTAAGGTGGTGGGAACAATGGCGAGCGTGTTGGGCGCGGTGCGAGTGAAGGCGAATTGATTGAGGTCGCCGACGCCAAAGCCATGCTGGTCGGTCCATTCCGCTTGCGCGCCGCCAGAGAGAGTCAAGCCGCCGAAGGGGCCGATGATTCCATTCAGGTTGGCGACGTGAGATTCTCTTTCCAGCGTAATGTTTGGTGCGGAGCCGGCGAAGGTAAGGGTGAAAAATTGAGCGACGTTGGTGAGGCTCGAGTCAGCGCTGAGATGGCTGTAGAAATAACCCGCCGAGCCGTAGAGCCAATCCTTGAATTGCTTTTCGAACAGAATGCTGTTGGCACCCTGGAAGTAGCCATTGTGTTCGCGGACGTCCTGAGACACCGGGCCGCGGACGGAGGTATTGGTGTAGTGAGTGTTGAGGCTGTAGAACTCGCCGCGAAACCGGTCCTGGATGGACACGCCTTTCACTTCAGCGTCCAAATCAAATTTGATGATGTGTGTTCCTTCGTCGATGCTTTTGCTGGCGGGCGCGAGGTTGCGCGCATCCGGGCCGGCACCGGCGAGGCTCCAACTGGTGCTGGCCTCATCGCCGCGGCGGTAATCATATTCGTAACCCAAAACCATTCGTGGCCAATTCGGCAGGGTGAGGCCAAAATCTACCCATGCCCTGCCGATATCGAGATGGAGGTCCCGGTCCAGGCTTAAGGCTTCCGGTGTGGTGGGTTCGGGGCGATAGCCGCCGGTGTCGTCGTAATATTTCCGATATTGCTGCCAGCCGGAATGGATAAAACCGAGGTTGTTTCGATCGAGCGAAAGCTGGATTTTGTAATCATCCCTCAAGACGCGGCTGTCGAGAAAGACGGTGGTTTCGGGATCGATTTGTTCGAAGACGTAGGAATCATCCAGGCCGCCATCGAGTCCTTCCTTTCGTCCGGTCAATTCGCGGAATTTGTGGTTGTCGCCATTTACGACAGTGCCGCCGATGACGGGAGACAGGGAGACGGCGTAGGAATTGGAAAGGACGACGTTGCCCCAGACTGCGCCTTGATCGATCCAGGCGCGCAGGAGACTTACTTGCTGGTCGGTCAGGGAAGTGCCTTTGCCGGGGGGAGGCATTTCCATGTCCTCGACGAGATTTGCGGTAAAGTGAATGAGCGGACTTTTGGCGCTGTTGCCAGGAACAATGTCGACGCCGTTATCGCCACCCTTGAGAGCGGCGGCACGGCTGTCCAACCGGAAATTGCTTTTTGGTTTTACGGGTCCGTGACAGCGGATGCAGGAGGCGTCGAAAATGGGTTTGATGTCGCGCGCGAAATCGATGTGGTTGGTCGCGGGAGGCGCCAATTTTGATTCGTCGACGGTGTCGGCGGCCATGAGGCGGAAAGTGGAAAAGAACATCAAAACGCACGAGCACACCAAGAGCCGCACGCCTCGGCGTTCAAGCGGCGCCGCGGGGATTTTTTGGCGAATGGCGCGAAAGCTTTTCAATAAAAGAAGAAAGGTTGCGTGTTGGAGCCGTGAACGGCGGCGTGGCATCCAGCGGTCCAGCAGGTGCCGTAGCGGAGGAAGGTGGTGTGGTCGACATTGCCGATGAAAATGCCGCCGTTGGCTGCAGGGCCCTGTGTTTGAGCGTGGCATTTGAGGCAGAGATTGACGTCCCGCTGGACGAGCATTTTGGCGTTCACGGAGCCGTGCGGGTTGTGGCAGACGGTGCAGCCTTCGCGCAGCGCGGCGTGTTCGAAGATGAAGGGGCGGGTTTGTTCGCGATGACACTCGGCGCAGTTTTCATTCAGGCGCGCCATGGCCAGTCCGCGGGCTGGTTTCATGATGTCCACGCCGTGGGGATCGTGGCATTGGACGCAGCTCATTTTTCCTTCGATGACCGGGTGATGTTGCGGAAGATGAAATTCGGCGCGGATTTCCTGATGGCATTGGAAGCAGCCTTCCGGATTTTTTCCGGGATTAATAATGAATTTTTCCAATCCTTCGCGTCCGGCCATGGCGATGTGTTTGCTACCGGGGCCGTGGCAGGATTCGCAGCCGTTTTGGCCGGGCATTTGCGCGTTTTCGATGCGGAGCCGCGCGTGAGGGCTGGCGGGAAACACGCGGGAAATGTTCTGATGGCAATCGGCGCAGGCTTTGTCCCCCACGTAAGTGGCGCCTTCGATTTGGAGCGGGACGACGACCTCCCGGTCAGTGGAACAGGAGTTCAACACCAGGATTCCCGTGGCGCAGAGTGCCGCGGCCAAATAATGCCCGGACTTCAGTTTGGGTACGGCCATGGGATGTCGTTTCTGAAAGCAGGTATCTTGCTTCTATGACTGATGAGTTTCGGGTTTGTTCCAAAAATGTGAAAAAATTTCCGCGGTCGGGAACAAAGTTGAAACTCATCCTTCGTAGTCAACATGAAGAACCGAGCAACTATCCCACTGCTGCGATTTTTGTCAGCTGCGGTCGTATTGACCTGTGTTTTGACAATTCTCTGCACTGGCCGCGCAACTCCCACTTTTTGGACCGGGCCAAACACTAATTTTGCACAAACCTCCTTCACGTCTCCGCCGCAGGCGGATGTGTTGGTACGCGGAAAGGCTTCGATTACGAGAAATTTCAGTCATTGGCTTTACAATACGAATGTGGAAGGCGGGGCTACTTTCGGCAGCCCTTCAGATACGGAATGGGCGTTTGGAAGCCTTATCGATGCTACCAATCTTTCCTATCAAAGCTTCGATTCTCTTCGTAATGGCGATTTGTCGGGCGTGCTGGTCGGACACCCGATGGTTTGCCATATCATCAACGAGGATATCTACTTTTCCATCACGTTCTCGGCCTGGCCGCGTGGCGGTGGATTTATTTCGTATTCCCGGTCTACACCGGCTTCGGTGACGCCTCCGCCGCCGACGCCGGCGGTTTCGATCACGAATCCGGCTCCGAATGAGGTCTTTGCGGCGCCGGCGAACGTGAAAATATCGGCGAATGCGTCGGTGAGCAGCGGGACAGTCACGAACGTGGCGTTCCTTGCGAATAACTCTCCGCTGGGTTCGGTTCAGGTGGCGCCGTTCCAGATCACGGCCAATGGCCTGGGTGCGGGCTCGTATAACCTGACGGCCGTGGCGACGGCGGGCGGGATATCTGCGACCTCATCGGTGGTGAACATCAGCGTGGTGACGCCGGTGACAACTTTGTTGTCTGCGGGCTCGGCTTTGTCATCGGCGGAAAACAATCAATTCTCCTTCAGCTACACGGTGACGCCGAATTTGAGTTATGTGGTGGAAGGCTCATCCAATTTGATCCATTGGACGCCGTTGGAAACGAATGTTCCCTCGAGCAGCCCGGTTGTTTTCACGAACCCGATTTCAGGCGGCGAGAAATATTTCCGCGTGGGAAGGCTCCCGAATCCTTGATCGCGGAGCATTCGCAATATTATGAAGTTTTTAAAACGATGGGCGGGAGTTGCGGGAGCGATGGCCGCGTCGACGCTTTTCTGCGCGGGAGCCTCTTTCAGCACGCAGTCGATCGCCGATGCTTTTGTGACGCCGGGGTCGGACGGGACGTTGAGCGTGAGCAATTTTGGCGGTGCGGGCGCGCTTGCGATCGCCGCGAACGGATTGCCGCAGGGCGAGTTTCAAAGCGTGCTGAAGTTTGACTTGAGCGGCGCGGAGAATTCCTTCAATGCGCAGTTCGGAGCCGGACAGTGGACGGTGCAATCGGTGACGCTGCAGTTGACGGCGTCACCGCACAACAATGCGATATTCAATAATGTTGCGGCTGGGCAATTTGGTGTTTCGCTGATGCAGAACAATGCGTGGATGGAGGGAACGGGAACAGGCGGCATACCGACATCCGACGGGATTTCGTATAGCAGCCTGCTGGGCACTTTCATCAACAACGGCGCAGACCAGGCGTTGGGCACTTTCGGTTTTGCGGGGAACACGAGTGGCCAGGATGGTTATACGCTCACCCTATCGTCAGGGTTGCAGAATGACGTTCTTTCCGGAAGCGATTTGAGTCTGCGCCTGTTCGCGGCGGACGACGCGGTGAGTTATTTGTTCAGCTCCCGGTCGGGGGCGAGCGCTGCGCGCCCGACAATTTTGATCGATGCCGAACCGGTGCCGGAGCCGAGCGCCGTCGCGTTATGTGTGGGAGCGCTGGCGGTCCTTTGGCTGGTGCAATGGTTTCGGAATTGGGTCAAGCGGCCGCGATAATTTTTCGTTTGCTACACAGTTCACCCGAGAAGCGAACGCTGTAGGCAAGCGGACACCCGGAGCGTGAGTGGGATTCGCCTCCGGGTGCGTTTTTTTGGCGTTTCTCCAAATTTTCCCCGCCGGGAAGGCTTGGAACCAATCGACGCTTCGTTCCTCTTAACCCTCGGGCGCATGAAAAATTGGCTTTGGGTATGGTTAATGGCATTGGGACTCTCGGTTTTTGCGACGGGAGCCCGGGGTAACCGCGTCTCTCCTCAACTCGTTTACGCTGGCCGGCTTTGCGGATTGCAGCGTCATCTCAATCCATTTGTTTGCCGTATCGCTTACCTGAAAGACTGGTGACGGTCGGCGAGCAGCGCCCGGGGACGTGTGGGATTCGGCCCCGGGCGTTTTGTTTTCGCGGGCGTGACAACCCCCGAAGGCTCGCGGTAGCATCCCGCGTTCATGAATGCACAGGTGACCTTTCTCATCGCGACGCGCAACACGCACAAGGTGGAAGAAATCCGCGCGATTCTTGGAAATCAATATCGCTATCTGACGCTCGCGGATTTCCCGAACGCGCCCAAGGTGGTCGAAGACGCGGGGACGTTCGCGGGGAATGCGAGCAAGAAGGCGGTGGAACTCGCCAAATGGATCATTGGAACGCGGAACGAAAAAGGTGGAAAGGGAAAAGCGGAAAGCAGAAACGAGGAGTTTTTCGTGCTGGCGGACGATTCGGGGTTGGAGGTGGATGCGTTGAACGGCGCCCCAGGCGTGCATTCGGCGCGGTTTGCGGCGCTGGATTCCGGCAGGCCGGACAATTCGAGCGATGCGGAGAACAATGCGAAGTTGTTGGGACTGCTCAAGGATGTGCCGCGGGAGAAACGGACGGGGAGGTTTCGGTGTGTGATCACGCTAACGCCGGTGGAGGTGGAAATCCGAAATCCGAAATCCGAAATCCGAACTTCGCCAGTGTGTTATGCGGATGAATTGGAACTGCAGACGGAAATTTTTGATGGGGCGTGTGAGGGGCGCATTGACCTGGCGCCGCGCGGGAAGGGAGGATTTGGTTATGATCCGTTGTTCATTCCAAATGGAGTTGAGTTGTCGTTCGCCGAGTTGGGTGAGGATGTGAAGAACAAAATCAGTCACCGGTCGAAGGCGCTGGAGAAGTTAAAGAAAAGGCTTACGAAATGAACAGAAGGGAAGATAACAAAGAGGAAAATCTTCTGGGCCTTTGTTCCCTTGGTTGGCTTCTGTTTATTCTTATTTCGGCTTTGGCAATTTGGCGTGGATGAGGCCGTTGCTGGCGATCATGCGGTATTTCCCCTTATCGGTGACTTCGTGCCAGAATTTTCCGCCGGCGCATTCGAGGATCAGGCCGCCGGCGGCGATGTCCCAAAGATTAATGCCGCGTTCGATGTAGGCATCGATGCGGCCCGTGGCGACGTAGGTCAACGCCAGGGCGGCGGAGCCGAACATGCGGATTTTTTGGGAACGGCGGGCGAGCCAAATGAAATAGGGCAGGGCGCGTTCCAGATTCGAACGGTTTTTTGCAAAGCCAATCGAGACGATGCACTCGTTTAGCTTGCGGGTTTTGCTGACATGAATCCTTCGGCCGTTCAAGCGCGCAGGCTGGCCGTGGATGGCGGTCCACATTTCGTCCTGGAAAGGGTCGTAAACGACGCCGAGAATTGTGACGTGTGACTTGCGACGTGTGTCAAGCGGAGTGCTTTGGCGTGGTTTCGTTTCGACCCTCGACCCTCGACCCTCGACCCTTTGTTGCAGTGCAATCGACACGCTCGCGTGCGGAATGCCGTGGGCGAAATTCACGGTGCCATCGATGGGATCCACGACCCAGCGGTATTCGGCATTCTCATCGCCCGCGACGCCTTCTTCGCCGAGCAGGGCGATTTTTGGGAAGGCGGCGTGGAGTTTTCTTTCGATCAATTTCTGGCAGCGCACGTCAAGTTCGAGCTTGATATCGTGCGAGGTGATTTCATTGGCCTTTTTTTCGGCCGTGAGATTTTTGCGCATGATCGCGCCGGCGGCGCGGGCGGCATCAACGGCGGCAGCGAGGGCCTTTGTGGAGGAGATATGTTCCATAACGTCAGCCTTCGAGTGCCTTTAGCGCTTCCAAGACGTGCTCCAATTTGGCTTTGAGATCGATGGCGCGTTGCTGGTGTTCAGCGAGAACTTGAGGTGGGACTTTCTGAACGAAATTGGGGTTCGCGAGTTTTTGTTCGGTCTTCTCGATGTCACTTTGGAGTTTTTCTTTTTCTTTCGAGAGGCGGACTTTTTCGGCGGCGACGTCCACGTGGCCTTCGAGGGGCAGGAAAAGTTCGCCCAGATCCGTGCGCGCGGTCGGCGTGCCTTTGGGTGCCTGATAATTCTCGTTCACTTCCAAGGCCTCGGCGTTCAGCAGCAGCTTGATGACTTCGAGGTCGTTTGGCGGCGTGAAATTCACGGGCTTGTAGATGAACTTCACCTTTTTGCTCGCGGAGATATTTCCCGCGCGGCGCAGGTTGCGGCCTTGCGTCACGAGCTCATATTTCGCGTTGACCATGTCGAGGTAGCAATCGTCGAGGCCGTAGTGGCCTTTGAAATCTTCATCGAGCGGCTTCGGCCAGTGCGCGAACATGATGGTTTTGCCGCCTTGATCGTCCGGCATGTCCTCGGCGTAACCCATCCCATGCCAGAGTTCCTCGGTGATGAACGGGAGGAAGGGATGGAAGAGGCGCAGGGTGTGCGAGAGCACGAAATCGATGACCGCGAGCGTGTTCGCCTTGCGCGCGGCGTCAGTGCCGTGAAGCACAGCTTTGCTGGCCTCCACATACCAATCGCAATATTCGCTCCAGAAAAAGCGATAGAGCGCCTGGACAGCGGTGCTGAAATTATAGGTATTCAGCGCCTCGGTGATTTCAGAAATGGCGGCGTCGAGCTTCAGCAAAATCCATTTGTCGTCGCTGGAGAGGAGTTGCGGATTAATCTCACCCTGCACTTCGCCGCCTTGCATCTGGCGGAAACGGCAGGCGTTCCAGAGCTTGTTGCAAAAGTTACGGCCGAGTTCGACGTCTTTTTCATCGAACAACACGTCCTGGCCGAGCGGCGCGCTGCGCATGGTGCCGAAGCGGAGGGCGTCGGCGCCGTAGCGGGCGATGAGGTCGAGCGGGTCGGGGGAATTGCCGAGCGTCTTCGACATTTTGCGGCCTTGCTTGTCGCGGATGATGCCGGTGAAATAAACATTTCGGAACGGCATGTCGCCCATGAATTCGTAGCCAGCCATGATCATGCGCGCGACCCAGAAGAAAATAATGTCCGGGCCCGTGACGAGGTCCGTCGTGGGGTAAAATTTTTTCAAGGTCTCGGTCTGTTCCGGCCAGCCCATCGTGGCGAAAGGCCACAGCCAGGAGCTAAACCAAGTGTCGAGGACGTCGGGGTCCTGGGTGAAGCCGAAATCATTTTCCAGTTTTTCTGAAACCGCGAATGACTCCGGGCCGACACAGACTTGGATCAGACCCTTCGCGTGTTTTTTATCCTCGAATAAATTCAGCGTGGCTTTGACCGTGCCACCAATCGCCTCCTTCATTTTCAAGCCTTTTTCTAAGGTGAGCTCTCTGACAGTTTTAACGCTGTCCCGGCTATCAAATTGTAAATCACCTTGGACTAGAATCGAGATTTTCGATTCTGGAGTCTGTTGGGGCAAAATGTATTCGTAAGCCCGCTTTGCGTTTTGAAATTCTTCAGGTGAATTAAACGAATAACGCCACACCGGAATCCGATGCCCCCACCAAAGCTGGCGGCTGATGCACCAATCCTGGATGTTCGTGAGCCAGTGATCGTAGACTTTGGCCCAGCGCTGAGGGTGAAAATGCATTTTGCGCTGGTGGGGCGAGGCTGCTGACGAGCCGTCTTGCCCGTTCTCGGCTCGCGAGGATGCTCGCCCCACCGACTCTTCGTCTTGCTCCACGCATTCTTTCGATTCCTTCACCGCCGGGTATTTCAAAAACCATTGCTCGCTCAGGCGCGGCTCGATGGGCACATCGGCGCGCTGGCTGAAACCGACGTTGTGTTCGTAGGGTTTTTCTTCCACGAGCACGCCAAGTTCCTTGAGCCGTTCCACGGCAACTTCGCGGGCTTCGAAACGATCCAGACCGGCGAGACTTTCGCCGGCGAGATCGTTCATGGTGCCATCGGGATTCATGATGTCCACGATGGGTAATTTGTGGCGTTGGCCGATTTCGAAGTCAGCTTTGTCGTGCGCGGGCGTGACTTTGAGCACGCCGGTGCCGAATTCAAAATCCACGTGCTCATCGCCGATGATCGGGATGAGTTTCTTTTCCGCGGGCAAATGGACGGGCAGGGTACGAATGACGTGCTTGCCAATGAGTTTGGCGTAGCGCGGATCTTTCGGGTTCACGGCCACGGCAGTATCGCCGGGAATCGTTTCCGGTCGAGTGGTGGCTATTGTAAGCCATGTATCCGTGGGGCGAATATTGTTTTCCGTAGGACAGGCATCCTGCCTTTCTCCATCTTTTCCTTTTGAAGTTTGAGACAGGCTGGAAGCCTGTCCTACGATCTCAGCGACCTGCACTTTGAAGTAATACATGAAACCTTTCTGCGGTTTCATTTCCACTTCTTCGTCGGAAAGCGCGGTTTGCGAAACAGGGCACCAATTCACCATGCGTTTGCCGCGATAGATGAGGCCTT
>Ga0335085_10005977_pt1 | contig 19366 bp, 15 predicted proteins | sample Lox_Sample_45_FD_206712 | JGI IMG/M metagenome (GOLD analysis project Ga0335085, IMG submission 206712) | Soil microbial communities from Loxahatchee National Wildlife Refuge, Florida, United States - Lox_Sample_4.5 | ecosystem: Environmental > Terrestrial > Soil > Wetlands | place: USA...
GGCGCCGCCGGTCGGCACCGCGCTCGGCCCCCACGGGGTCAACATCATGGACTTCGTGAAGCAGTTCAACGCGAAGACCCAGGGCGCGATGGGGATGATCACGCCGGTCGAAGTCACGATTTACAAGGACCGGACCTTCACGTTCATCACCAAGACGCCTCCCGCGGCCGTCCTCCTCAAGAAGGAAGCCGGCATCGAGAAGGGTTCGGCCCAGTCCAACCGGACCAAGGTGGGGTCGGTGACCCGGGCGCAGGTCCAGAAAATCGCCGAGATCAAGATGCCCGACCTGAACGCCACGAGTCTCGAGTCCGCCATGAAGATGGTCGCGGGCACGGCGCGCTCGATGGGGCTCGAGGTGAGGGACTGATGCGCGTGCACGGGAAGAAGTTCCGGGCCGCGGCGGGCCAGCTCGAGCCGCGCAAGCTCTACCCGGCCAAGGAGGCGGTGGAGAAGGTGAAGACCGCGTCCTTCGCCAAGTTCGACGAATCGGTGGACGTCGCGGTGCGCCTGGGGGTGGACCCCAAGCACGCCGACCAGATCGTCCGCGGCACCGTCTCCCTGCCGCACGGAACCGGGAAGTCCGTCCGGGTGTTGGTGATCGCGCAGGGCGACAAGGCCAAGGAGGCCGAATCGGCCGGCGCCGACGCCGTCGGGGTCGAGTACGTCCAGAAGATCAAGGACGGCTGGCTCGACACCGATGTGATCGTCGCCACCCCGGACGTGATGGGCCAGCTCGGCCCCCTCGGGAAGGTGCTCGGTCCCCGGGGCCTGATGCCCAATCCCAAGGCCGGCACGGTGACGATGGACGTGGCCCGGGCGGTGAAGGAGCTGAAGGCGGGGAAGATCGAGTTCCGCGTGGACAAGGCGGGGATCGTCCACGCCCCGATCGGGAAACGGTCCTTCGGCGCCGACGCCCTGGAGGCGAACCTGCACGCCTTCATGGACGCGATCGTGCGGGCCAAGCCCGCGGCGGCCAAAGGCCACTACGTACGGTCCGTGACGGTGTCGAGCACGATGGGGCCGGGCGTCCATCTCGATCCGGCGGTGTACGCATGAGCGCGACCAAGACGGAGAAACAGGAATCGGTCACCACGTTGACGGCCAAGCTCAAGGGCTCGCCGTCGGTGTACGTCACGGATTTCACCGGGCTGAACGTCGCCCGGATCACCGACCTCCGCCGCCGGCTCCGCAAGGCGGGCGGGGAATACGTCGTGGTGAAGAACACCCTGGCCCGGCGCGCCCTGGGGGAAGCCAAGGTCAGGGGCCTGGACGATCATCTTGCGGGCCCGACGGCGCTGGTCCTCGCCGGGGCCGATCCGGTCGCGGCGGCGAAGGTGCTGACCGACTTCGCCCGGGAGTTCGAGAAGCCGTCGGTTCGGGTGGGGCTGGTGGACGGCAAGGCGGTGTCACCGGAGCAGGTCAAGCGGCTGGCGGCCCTGCCGTCGAAGCACGAGTTGCTGTCCCAGCTGGGCGGCGCGCTCCAGGCGCCGATGGCGGGATTCGTCGGTGCGCTGAACGGATTGCTGATGAACATGGTGGGTGCCCTCGAGGCGCTCAAGGCTAAAACCGCAGGGAGAACTCAATGACGACCCAGACGCAGCTGAGCAAGGACGACATCATCTCGGCGATCGGCAACATGTCGGTGTTCGAGCTCGCCGAGCTGATCGAAGCCTTCAAGGAGAAGTTCGGCGTGACCATCGCCGCCCCGGTGGCGGCGGCTCCCGCGGCGGGCGCCGCGGCCGCGGCGGCGCCGGCGGCCGAAGAGAAGACCGAGTTCACCATCGTGCTGAAGAGCGGCGGGGACAAGAAGATCCAGGTCATCAAGGAAGTCCGCGCCATCACCAGCCTCGGCCTGAAGGAAGCCAAGGATCTGGTCGAGGCCGGCGGGAACGTGAAGGAAGGGATCTCCAAGCAGGAAGCCGAGGAGATCAAGAAGAAGCTCGAAGCGCAGGGCGCGACCGTCGAACTGAAGTAGACGAGGGGTTGGACGCCGCGGGCCACACGGGCCCGCCCGGCGCGCCCTGGTCTTCTTCGGTTGGACGGCATGCACGAACTTCGCACCACCCCTGGAAGCAGCACCCATCGTGACCCCCGGTCCGGACGCCGGATCGGGGGGCGCTGGGCCTTTCGCGTTGGGCCAAGGACACTGACATGACCAACAAGACGTTGCCGGTGCTGTCGTTCGCCAAGCTGGAGGAGGGGATGTCCATGCCCCACCTCCTCGACATCCAGACGCGGGCGTTCCAGTCCCTCCTGCAGCCGGACGGGAAGGGCGACGCGCGCTCGGACGTCGGCTTGGAGCGCGTGTTCAAGGACCTGTTCCCGATCCAGGACGTGAACGGGAACTACTCGCTCGAGTTCGTCCACTACGCGCTGGGCGAGCCGAAGTACTCCGTCGAGGAGTGCATCGAGCGCGACATGACCTACTCGGTGCCCCTCAAGGCCACCCTGCAGCTGGTGGTGATGGAGGAGGTGGGGGAGACCACCAAGACCAAGCGCCCCAAGAACATCATCGAGAAGGAAGTCTATCTCGGCGAGCTGCCCATCCTCACGCCGCTCGGCACCTTCGTCATCAACGGCGCCGAGCGCGTGATCGTGTCGCAGCTGCACCGGTCCCCCGGCGTCGTGTTCGAGGAGAGCACGCACCCCAACGGCCAGCGCCTCTTCTCGGCGCGCATCATCCCCTTCCGGGGCTCGTGGGTGGAGTTCACCGTGGACATCCACGACGTGATCTTCGTCCACATCGACAAGAAGAAAAAGTTCCCGGCCACCGCCCTGCTGCGGGCGTTCGGGTACGGCTCCAACGCGGACATCCTCAAGCTCTTCTACGCCACGAAGGACCTGGACATCACGGGCAAGCTCGAGGGCCGGGCGCAGAAGCGCGAGGTCCTGGGCACGCTCCTGGCCGTGGACGTTCCCGATCCCGAGAACAAGAAGGGCGAGCCCCTGGCCCGCGTGGGCGACGAGCTCACCCTCGACAAGTTCAACGCGTTCCGCCGCGCTGGCATCACGCACGTCACGGTGTTCGCGGGCTACACCGCGCTGGACTTGCGCGACGACGCCCAGCCCACCACCACGCGGGAACGGGACGGGAAGTACATCCTCGCGTTCGACGTGGCCGACCCCGAGACCGGGGAGGTGGTAGCCGAGGCGGGCCGCGAGATCTCGGACACGATGAAGAAGAAGCTGCTGAAGGCCGGGGTCACCAAGGTGGACGTCCTCCTGCCTCCGGGCCGGAGCGAATCGCCCCTCATCAAGAACACGCTGATGAAGGACCCGACCCACTCGGAGGCCGAGGCGCTGGAGCAGATCTACACGCTGCTGCGCCCCGGTGAGGCGCCGAACCTCGAGACCGCCCGCCAGGCGCTCGAACGGCTCTTCTTCCACCCCAAGCGCTACGACCTGGGCCGCGTGGGCCGGTACAAGATCAACCAGCGCCTCAAGGTGGGCGCGGCCAAGGACCAGACCGTCCTCACCGAAGAGGACTTCGTCGCCATCATCCGCTACCTGATCGAGCTGTCCGAGGGCCGCGGCTACACCGACGACATCGACCATCTGGGCAACCGCCGGGTCCGCTCGGTGGGCGAGCTGATCGCCAATCAGTTCTCGGTGGGCCTGTCCCGGATGGCGCGGCTGATCAAGGAGCGGATGAGCATCAACAACGACCCCGAGCGGATCACCCTGGACGACCTGGTGAACGCCCGGACCGTGAGTGCCGTCATCCAGGCGTTCTTCGGGAGCTCCCAGCTGTCGCAGTTCATGGACCAGACCAACCCGCTCGCCGAGCTGACCCACAAGCGGCGCCTCTCGGCCCTGGGTCCGGGGGGCCTGACGCGGGAGCGCGCCGGGTTCGAGGTCCGGGACGTGCACTACAGCCAGTACGGCCGGATGTGCCCCATCGAGACGCCGGAAGGGCCGAACATCGGGCTGATCACCAGCCTGTCGTGCTACGCCCGGGTCAACGACCTGGGCTTCATCGAAACGCCGTACCGGGTGGTGGAGAGCGGCCGGGTCACGGATCAGATCCGCTGGCTGTCCGCGAGCGAGGAGGAGGAGTACGCGGTGGCTCAGGCCAACGCGCGGCTCGGCGAGGACGGGCGCTTCGCGGACGAGCTGGTGCTCTGCCGGAAGCGGGACGACTACCCGCTCCTGGCCCCGGGCCGGATCGACTTCATGGACGTGGCGCCGGAGCAGCTCGTGTCCATCGCCGCGGCCCTGATTCCGTTCCTCGAGCACGACGACGCCAACCGCGCGCTGATGGGCTCGAACATGCAGCGGCAGTCCGTGCCGCTCCTCTTCCCGCAGGCGCCCGTCGTGGGCACCGGTCTGGAGGAGAAGGTGGCGCGGGACTCGGGCGCGGTGGTCATCTCGCGCCGGGCCGGCGTGGTCCAGCGGGTGACGGCGGACGAGATCATCATCGACACCGGTGAAGAGGACCGGAAGGCGGGGGACAACCCGCTCGCCCGGCTCAAGCAGCACGACCGGTATCGCCTGAAGAAGTTCTGGCGGACCAACCAGGACACCGCCATCAACCAGCGGCCCCTCGTGCACGTGGGCCAGAAGGTGAAATCGACCCAGATCATCGCCGACGGGGCCGGGACGGACCACGGCGAGCTGGCCCTGGGCGCGAACGTGAACGTCGCGTTCATGCCCTGGTACGGCCACAACTTCGAAGACGCCATCGTGCTCTCCGAGCGCCTGGTCAAGGACGACGTGTACTCGTCGATCCACATCCAGGAGCTCGAGCTGCACGTCCGGGATACCAAGCGGGGCCGCGAGGAGATCACGCGGGAAATCCCGAACGTCGCGGAAGAGTCGCTGGTGGACCTGGACGAGCGGGGCATCGTGCGGATCGGGGCCCACGTGAAGGCGGGCGACATCCTGGTCGGCAAGATCACGCCGAAGGGCGAGACCGAGCTGTCGCCGGAAGAGAAGCTGCTCACCGCCATCTTCGGGGAGAAGGCGAAGGACGTGAAGGACTCGTCCCTCAAGGTGCCGCCCGGCATGGAGGGCGTGGTCATCGACGTGAAGATCTTCTCCCGCGTCGAGGACCAGGTGGTGGAGAAGGACCGCGGCGAGCGGATCGGGGAGGTCCGCCGGCTCGAAGCCGACGAGAAGGCCCGCATCACCGAGGCGGTGGTGGGGGAGCTGCGCGAGCTGCTCGCGGGACAGGACGTGGGCCTGATGCTGAAGAACGGCACCGTGGAGGAGTTCCTGCCGGCCGGCACCAAGCTCACGCGCGCCCAGCTGGCCGAGGTGGACTTCGGCGAGGTGGACCTGAAGACCCTGCGGGTGAGCAACAAGAGCGTCAACGAGAAGATCCGCGCCGTGCTGGACGCGGCCGGGTCCGAGCGGGGCAAGATCGAGGAGAAGTCGGAGGATCAGATCGACAAGATCCTCCAGCCCGACGAGCTCCCGCCGGGCGTGATTCAGCTGGTCAAGGTGTACCTCGCCGAGAAGCGGAAGATCTCGGTGGGCGACAAGATGGCGGGGCGGCACGGGAACAAGGGCATCATCGCCCGGATCGTGCCCGAAGAGGACATGCCCATCCTGCCCGACGGGCGTCCGGTCGACATCGTGCTCAACCCGCTGGGGGTGCCCTCCCGGATGAACGTGGGCCAGATCCTCGAGACCCACCTCGGGTGGGCCGCGCGGATCCTGGGCTTCGAGGCGAAGACCCCGGTGTTCCAGGGCGCCGACGAGACCGAGATCGGCGTGCTCCTGCGTCTCGCGGGCCTCGCGTGGGCCGCGGACATCCTGCGGCTCGACGTGAAGCCGCCCGAGATGGACACCGACCGGGTGCGGGCCCTCGTGGCCGACCTGGCGAACCTGCCGGCGGCCGACGGCGCGCGTCCGGGGCTGGGACTCGCCGGGCTGGCGCTGATGGCCAACCGCTCGCTCTCGGCGGAGACGCGGGAGCTGGCGCACCAGTTCGGGGACTTCCTGAAGTTCGCGGCCAAGGAGCTGGCCGACCGCGAGCTCGGCCAGCGGCGCGTGGAGCTGGAGCACCATCAGGCGATCCTCGAAGCCGCCGATCTGAGCAAGGCCGGGAAGGCGTCGGTCAAGGGAGGGCAGAAGGAGGTCGAGAAGTTCCTGGAGCACGGCAAGCCGTCCGAGGTACTGGAGACGGTGGGCCTGCCGGCGCTCGCGGCCCTGCTCGGGCCCAAGTCCGAGTCGGACGTGGACGCGGCGGCCGCGGAGCTCCTGCGGGTGGCGGGCTTCTCGCCGGGCGGCAAGTGCCGCCTGCGCGACGGCCGCTCGGGCGAGTTCTTCGCCTCCGAGGTGACCGTCGGCACCATCTACATGATGAAGCTGTCCCACCTGGTGGACGACAAGATTCACGCCCGGTCCATCGGCCCCTACTCGCTGGTGACCCAGCAGCCGCTCGCCGGCAAGGCGCAGTTCGGCGGCCAGCGGTTCGGGGAGATGGAGGTCTGGGCGCTGGAGGCGTACGGCGCGGCCCACACGCTGCAGGAGATCCTGACCGTCAAGTCGGACGACGTGAACGGCCGCAGCCGCGTGTACGAAGCGATCGTGAAGGGGCAGAATCTGCCGAAACCCGGCATCCCCGAGTCCTTCAACGTGTTGGTGAAGGAACTCCAGGCCCTGGGGCTGAAGGTCACCCTGGGCGTCACCGACGATGTCGAAGAGTAAGGGGAGGGAGAGCCGATGATCGATTTCCGCAGCGGACGCGAGCCCAAGGGCTCGAGTTTCGACTATATCCAGATCCGGATCGCCGCACCCGAGGAGATCCGGGGCCCCAAAGACTCGAAGGAGCGCGAGCGCCTCGAGCTGCAGGGTCAGAAAACGTGGTGGTCGTGCGGCGAGGTGACCAAGCCCGAGACCATCAACTACCGCTCGTTCAAGCCCGAACGGGACGGCCTCTTCTGCGAGCGCATTTTCGGTCCCGTGAAGGACTGGGAGTGCCATTGCGGCAAGTACAAGCGGATCCGGTATCGCGGCGTGATCTGCGACCGCTGCGGCGTGGAAGTGACCCTGTCCAAGGTCCGCCGCGAGCGGATGGGACACATCGAGCTGTCGGTGCCGGTGGCGCACATCTGGTTCTTCAAGACCCTGCCGTCGCCCATGGGCAACCTGCTCGACATGACCCTCCGGGATCTGGAGCGGGTGATCTACTACACGAACTACGTGGTGATCGACCCGGGCGAGCAGGAGGTCCAGGAGCGCGAGCTGCTGGACGAGGACCGCTACCTGGAGCTCCGGGCCAAGGCCAAGAGCGAGGGGGACGCCGCCTTCAAGGCCGACATCGGCGCGCCGGCGGTCCGCTCGCTGCTCGAGCGGATCAACGTGGACAAGCTGTCGGACGAGCTGCGTGAGGCGGTGGCGGGGGAGACCAGCCAGCACCGCAAGAAGCAGATGCTCAAGCGGCTCAAGATCGTGGACGCGGTCCGGAACTCGGGGAACGCGGGCGAGACCCGCAACAACCCGGGCTGGATGATCCTCGACGTCGTGCCGGTGCTCCCGCCCGACCTCCGGCCGCTGGTGCCGCTGGACGGCGGGCGCTTCGCCACGTCCGACCTGAACGACCTCTACCGGCGGGTGATCAACCGGAACAACCGGCTGCAGAAGCTCATCCTGCACCGGGCCCCCGAGGTGATCCTCCGGAACGAAAAGCGGATGCTGCAGGAGGCGGTGGACGCGCTGTTCGACAACGGCCGCCGCTCCAAGGCCATCCGCGGCCGCGGCAAGCGTCCCCTCAAGTCCCTCTCGGACATGCTGAAGGGCAAGCAGGGGCGCTTCCGGCAGAACCTGCTGGGCAAGCGCGTGGACTACTCGGGCCGCTCGGTGATCGTGGTGGGCCCCGAGCTCCGTCTCCACCAGTGCGGCCTGCCCAAGGCGATGGCGGTCGAGCTCTTCAAGCCCTTTATCATCCACAAGCTGGTGGAGAAGGGGATCGCCGAGACGGTCAAGCGGGCCAAGAAGATCGTGGAGAAGGAGAGCCCGGAGGTCTACGAGATCCTGGAAGAGATCATCCAGGACCACCCGGTGCTCCTGAACCGCGCTCCCACCCTTCACCGCCTCGGCATCCAGGCGTTCGAGCCGGTGCTGGTGGAAGGGAAGGCGATCCGGATCCACCCGCTGGTCTGCGCGGCGTTCAACGCGGACTTCGACGGCGACCAGATGGCCGTGCACGTGCCGCTCTCGTTCGAGAGCCAGCTCGAGGCGCGGGTGCTGATGATTTCGTCCAACAACGTGCTCAAGCCGTCCGACGGCCGGCCGGTGGCGGAACCCAGCCAGGACATGGTGCTGGGCTGCTACTTCCTCACCAAGGAGCCGGTGGACTTCGAGGCCTCCCTCGCCACCGCCCCGCACGTCGGGAACGCGGCGGAGCTCGAGATGGGGCTGGCCACCAAGCGGCTGAACTTCCACTCCCCGGTGCACTTCCACGTCGACGGCCGCTGGGTGGCGACGACCGCGGGCCGGGTCATCTTCAACAGCATTCTCCCGTCCGCGCTGATCGCGTCGCTGGGGTATCAGAACAAGGTGATGCGAAAGAAGGACCTCTCGGAGCTGGTGTTCGAGAGCTACCGGCAGGCCGGGCTGGCGCCGACGGTGCAGTTCCTCGACTCCCTCAAGGAGTTCGGGTTCCGCTACGCCACCATGGGCGGCGTGTCGATCGGGATCGCGGACCTCGAGATTCCGGGCGAGAAGCTGCCCCTGCTCCACGACGCCGAAGCACGCGTGGAGCGGTTCCAGCGCGCTTACGCGACCGGGCAGATCACGTTCGGCGAGCGGTACAACAAGGTCATCGACGCCTGGACCCACGCGAACAACGACATCGCCGAGGCGATGGTCGCGACCATGCGGAAGTCGAAGGGCGGCTTCAACCCGGTGTTCATGATGTTCGACTCCGGAAGCCGGGGCTCGCGCGACCAGATCCGCCAGCTGGCCGGAATGCGCGGCCTGATGGCCAAGCCCCAGAAGAAGCTGACCGGCGGCATCGGCGAAATCATCGAGAGCCCCATCAAGTCGAACTTCCGTGAGGGGCTGTCGGTGCTCGAGTACTTCATCTCGACCCACGGCGCCCGGAAGGGACTGGCGGACACCGCGCTCAAGACGGCGGACGCCGGTTACCTCACGCGGCGGCTGGTGGACGTGGCGCAGGACGTCACCATCACCGAGGAAGACTGCGGCACCATCCTCGGCCTCGAGATGACGGCCCTGAAGGAGGGCGAAGACATCATCGAGCCCCTGCGCGAGCGCATCGTGGGCTCCGTGCCGGCCGACGACGTCTTCGACCCGCACGAGCTGGACGAGCACGGCGACCAGAAGCTCCTGGTGGCCGCGGGCGGCCTCATCACCGAGGAAATCTCGGAGGCCATCGAGGACGCCGGGATCGAGCTGGTGAAGATCCGGTCGGTGCTCACCTGCGAAGCGCGGCGGGGCGTGTGCCGGATGTGCTACGGCCGCAACCTCGCCACGATGGACATGGTGGACCTGGGGGAGGCGGTGGGCATTTTGGCGGCGCAGTCCATCGGCGAGCCCGGCACCCAGCTGACCCTCCGGACCTTCCACATCGGCGGCACCGCGGCGCGCATCGCGGAGCAGACGGTGCGGAAGACCAAGGTCGAAGGGGTGATCGAGTACGGCGACCGCCTGGCCTTCGTGGTGACACCGGAGAACCTGAAGGTGGTGACCAGCTACGAGGGCGAGCTCGTCCTCAAGGCGGCGGCGCACGCGGACCAGAAGCTCTCCGTGCACTCGCGGTTCCACGTGCCGCTCGGCGCGACCCTGGTGGCGGAAGACGGCGCCAAGGTGGCGAAGGACGGCGTGCTGTTCACGTGGGACCCGTACACCAACCCGATCATGACGGACGTGGCGGGGCTGGTGCGGTTCGTGGACATCGTGGAGGACGAAACGGTCCGCGAGGAGCTGGACGAAATCACCGGCCGGCGCCAGCGGGTCATCATCGAGGACCGCGAGAAGAAGCTCCACCCGCACATCGAGGTGGTGCAGAAGAAGGGCGAGAAGGAGAAACGGCTGCGCGACTTCGTGATTCCCGAGGGTGCCCAGCTGACCATCGAGGACGGCAGCGAAGTGTACGCCGGCCAGACCCTGGCCAAGGTGTCGCGCGAGGCCTACAAGACGCGCGACATCACGGGCGGCCTGCCCCGGGTGGCGGAGCTGTTCGAGGCGCGGCGCCCGAAGGACCCGGCCACCATCTCGGAGGTGGACGGCACGGTCCGCTTCGGCGGGATCAAGCGCGGCAAACGCGAGATCTTCATCCACCCCGAGGAGGGCGAGCCGCAGCTGTACGAGGTGCCCGCCGGGAAGCACTTGCGCGTCCACGAAGGCGACCGCGTGCGCGCCGGCGACCGCCTCACCGAGGGGCCGGTGAATCCGCACGACATTCTGCGGATCAAGGGCCCGCGGGCGGTGCAGGAGTACCTTCTGAACGAAGTCCAGGAGGTCTACCGGCTCCAGGGCGTGAAGATCAACGACAAGCACATCGGCGTGATCGTGCGCCAGATGCTGCAGAAGGTGAAAACAGTGGATCCGGGCGACACGGACTTCCTGGAAGGGGAGAACGTGGACAAGCTGGTGTTCCGGGAGCAGAACGACCGGGTGCAGAAGAAGGGCGGCAAACCGGCGACGTCGGAGCCCTTGCTGCTGGGCATCACCAAGGCCTCCCTCACGACCCAGTCGTTCATCTCGGCGGCGTCGTTCCAGGAGACCACCCGGGTGCTCACCGACGCGGCCATTCGCGGCGCGAAGGACGACCTGCTCGGCTTGAAGGAGAACATCATCATCGGGCACCTGATTCCGGCCGGGTCGGGCATCTACCGGTATCAGGAGGTGGAGATCGAGCCCCCCGAGGGCTTCGAGCCGCCCACCCCGCCGCAGGAGCTGGTACCGGGGACCATCCCGAGCCCCTTCCCGGAGGAAGCGGAAGTCGAGTAACCGAGAGGGGATGGTGGCGGAGAGACGGGGCGCCCGAAGTCGGGCGCCCCGTCCTGTTCCGGGGGGCGGGCGATCCTACCGGGGCGGGACCTTCGGGAACGCGCTTCCGATGAGCGCGCCCAGGATCGTGCCGATCGTGGCGGTGATCAGGCCGCCCAGGAGGGCGTGGGGCGCGCAGTAGCCGAACGTCGTGGGATGCCCGTTGTCCCCCTCCTGGCAGAGTCCGTACCCCAGCGCGATGCCGCCCAGTCCCAGCACGATGCCGCCGAAGAGGGCCCCGTCCCCTGCGTGGTCGTTGCCGAACGCCGGCGCCGTGCCGTACCGGCTTTCGAACGGCACGAGGAGCCGAGGAGGCTCCGGGGTGAGCCGCTGAGCCGCCGCCGGGGTTGCGAACGTGATGAGGAAGAGCAGGGGCCACCGCACCTTCGAATCGTACCCCGGAGGGGACAAACCGCCCAGTGGGATCTCGCGAGTCCGGGACCGGCCGGGGTTGACGCAAGTCCAAGTCCCCCCTTAGCTTTGAAGTCTATTTCGGGACTTTTCTGGAGCTTGTACCGGAGCATATGCCGACCATCAATCAGCTCGTCCGGCACGGTCGCCGGGACGTGGAATCGAAGGAGAAGGCCCCCGCGCTCCGCGGCAATCCGCAGAAGCGCGGCGTCTGCACCCGGGTCTACACCACCACCCCCAAGAAGCCCAATTCGGCGCTTCGGAAGGTGGCGCGCGTGCGGCTGACGAACGGCTTCGAAGTGACGGCCTACATCCCGGGTGAAGGGCACAACCTGCAGGAGCACTCGATCGTGATGATCCGCGGCGGGCGCGTGAAGGACCTGCCCGGCGTGCGCTATCACATCATCCGCGGCACGCTCGATTCGGCCGGCGTCGCCGACCGCAAGCAGTCGCGCTCCAAGTACGGCGCCAAGCGGCCGAAGGAAGGTGGGAAGTGAGCCGTCGCAAGAAGGCGGTCCGCCGGCCGGTGCCGCCGGATCCGCGCTACGATTCGCAGACGGTGTCGAAGTTTCTGAACAACCTGATGGGCCGCGGCAAGAAGTCGATCGCCGAGCGGGTGTTCTACACCGCGATGGACCTGATCGAGCAGCGGACCGGCCAGCCCGGCGTGAACGTGTTCAAGCAGGCGCTGTCGAACGCCAAGCCGGCCCTCGAAGTGAAGTCCCGGCGTGTGGGCGGCGCGACGTACCAGGTCCCGGTGGAAGTGCGGCCGGAGCGCCGGACCGCCCTCGCGATGCGCTGGCTGATCATCTACAGCCGCTCGCGGCGCGAGAAGGACATGTCGGAACGGCTCGCCGCCGAAATGATTCTCGCCTCGAAGGGCGAGGGCGAGACGATCAAGAAGAAGGAAGACACGCACAAGATGGCCGAGGCCAACCGGGCCTTCGCGCATTATCGCTGGTAGGTAGCCGGACCACAGACGAAGCCCATCTCGGGAGCGCTGCTCCCGGATGCGAGCGGAGCGAGACCGGTTCCCGGACGGGGACGCCACGGTCGCCCCGCGTTTTTGCTGACGGAAGAGGGATTTCAGGAACGCTATGCCGCGCACGACGCCGCTCGACAAGATCCGCAATATCGGCATCATGGCCCACATCGATGCCGGGAAAACGACTACGACCGAGCGGATCCTGTATTACACCGGCCGCAACTACAAGCTGGGCGAAGTGCACGACGGCACCGCGACGATGGACTGGATGGAGCAGGAGCAGGAGCGCGGCATCACCATCACGTCCGCCGCCACCACCGCCTTCTGGACCCGGTTCGGCATTCCCTACCGCATCAACATCATCGACACCCCCGGCCACGTGGACTTCACCGTCGAAGTGGAGCGCTCGCTCCGCGTCCTCGACGGCGCGGTCACCGTGCTCGACGCCGTGGGCGGCGTGGAGCCCCAGACCGAGACGGTCTGGCGCCAGGCCGACCGGTACCGGGTGCCCCGGGTGATCTTCGTCAACAAGATGGACCGGGTCGGCGCGGACTTCGACCGCTGCCTGGCGATGGTCCGCGATCGCCTCGGCGCCAAGGCCATTCCGATCCACCTGCCCCTCGGCTCGGGCGAGCTGTTCACCGGCCTGATCGACATCGTCCGCCAGGTCGAAATCGTCTACGACGACGAGACCCTGGGAAAGAAATACGTCGAGGGTCCCATCCCGGCGGCCTTGCAGGACCGCATCGCCGCGATGCGCCACGAGCTCCTGGAAGCGATCGTGGAGCACGACGACGCCATTCTCCACAAGTATCTCGAAGGCCAGGCGCTCACCGAAGACGAGATTCGCGCCGTGCTCCGGAAGGCGACCATCCACGGGGGCGTGGTGCCGGTGCTCTGCGGCGCGGCCTTCAAGAACAAGGGCGTCCAGGCGCTCCTCGACGCGGTGGTGGATTACCTGCCGGCGCCGGTGGACGTCGCGGCCATTCAGGGGCATCTGCCGCATCACGACGAGACCCACGCCGAGCGGAAGGCGTCGGACGAAGAGCCCTTCGCCGCGCTGGCGTTCAAGATCATGACCGACCCGTACGTCGGCCGCCTCACCTTTTTCCGCGTCTATTCGGGCGTCCTCAGCGCCGGTTCCTACGTCTACAACAGCACCAAGGACCGGAAAGAGCGCGTCGGCCGTCTCCTGCAGATGCACGCGAACAAGCGGGAGGAGATCGAAGAGGTGCGGGCCGGCGAGATCGCGGCCGCCATCGGGCTGAAGGACACCCGGACCGGGGACACCCTGGCCGACGAGAACCACCCGATCATCCTCGAGGCGATGAAGTTCCCCGAGCCGGTGATCTCGGTGGCCATCGAGCCCAAGACCAAGGCCGACCAGGACAAGCTCGGCGTGGCCCTGCAGAAGCTCTCCGAGGAGGATCCGACCTTCCGCGTGCACACCGACGCCGAGACCAGCCAGACCATCATCTCCGGGATGGGCGAGCTGCACCTCGAGATCATCGTCGACCGGATGAAGCGGGAGTTCAAGGTCGAAGCCAACGTGGGCCGCCCCCAGGTGGCCTACCGGGAAACGGTGCGCCGGCGGGTGGAGTACGTCGAAGGCAAGTTCATCCGCCAGTCGGGCGGCCGCGGCCAGTACGGTCACGTGGTCATCCACCTCGAGCCCGGCAAGGCCGGCACCGGCTTCGTGTTCGAGGACAACATCGTGGGCGGCGTGATTCCCAAGGAGTACATCAACCCGATCGAAGCCGGCATCAAGGAAGCGCTGGAGAACGGCGTGCTGGCCGGCTACCCGGTGGTGGACGTCAAGGTCGAGCTCGTGGACGGCTCCTACCACGACGTCGACTCGAGCGAAATGGCGTTCAAGATCGCGGGCTCGATGGCCGTGAAGGAGGCCGCGCGGCAGGCGAGCCCCATCCTCCTCGAGCCCATCATGGACGTCGAGGTGGTGACCCCGTCCGATTACATGGGCGAGGTGATCGGCGATCTCTCGTCCCGCCGCGGCAAGATCGGCGGGATGACCCAGCGCGCCGACGCCCAGGTGGTGGCCGCGAGCGTGCCGCTGGCCGAGATGTTCGGGTATTCGACCACGCTGCGGTCGATGAGCCAGGGCCGGGCCATCTACTCGATGCAGTTCAGCCACTATTCCGAAGTGCCGAAGGCGAAGGCGGAAGAAATCGTTTCGAAGGTTAAGGGATAACTCGAGGAGATCATGGCGAAGGCGAAATTCGAGCGGACGAAGCCGCACGTGAACGTCGGGACGATCGGGCACGTGGACCACGGGAAGACGACCCTGACCGCGGCGCTGACGAAGGTGTCGGCGGACAAGGGCCTGGCGACGTATGTGCCCTACGACACGGTGGCGAAGGCGTCGGAGTCCCAGGGACGGCGGGACGCGACGAAGATTCTGACGATCGCGACGTCGCACGTGGAATACGCGACGGACGAGCGGCACTACGCGCACGTGGACTGCCCGGGCCACGCCGACTACGTGAAGAACATGATCACGGGGGCGGCGCAGATGGACGGGGCGATCCTGGTGGTGAGCGCGGTGGACGGCCCGATGCCGCAGACGCGGGAGCACATCCTGCTGGCGCGGCAGGTGAACGTGCCGGCGATCGTGGTGTTCCTCAATAAGTGCGACCTGATCGACGACCCCGAGCTCCTGGATCTGGTGGAGCTCGAGGTGCGGGAGCTCTTGTCCAAGTACGAGTATCCGGGGGACGAGATCCCGGTGATCCGGGGCGCGGCCCTGAAGGCGATCGAGGGCGATCCCCAGTACGTGGAGAAGGTCTGGGAGCTGCTGAAGGCGCTGGACAAGAACATCCCGATTCCGCAGCGCGAGGTGGACAAGCCGTTCCTGATGCCGGTCGAGGACGTGTTTTCGATCACGGGGCGGGGGACGGTGGCGACGGGGCGGATCGAGCGGGGCAAGATCAAGGTGGGGGACGAGGTGGAGATGGTGGGCTTCGGGACCGACAAGAAGACGGTCGTGACCGGGGTGGAGATGTTCCGGAAGCTGTTGGACGAGGGGCAGGCGGGGGACAACGCCGGGCTGCTCCTGCGGGGCATCGAGAAGGCGGACATCGAGCGGGGGATGGTGCTGGCGAAGCCGGGGTCGATCACGCCGCACACGGCGTTCGACGCGGAGGTGTACGTGCTGACGAAGGACGAGGGGGGCCGGCACACGCCGTTTTTCAAGGGGTATCGGCCGCAGTTTTACTTCCGGACGACGGACGTGACGGGGACGGTGGAGCTGCCGGCGGGCGTGGAGATGGTGATGCCGGGGGACAACACGAAGATGGCGATCGAGCTGATCACGCCGATCGCGATGGAAGAGGGCCTGCGGTTCGCGATCCGGGAAGGCGGCCGGACGGTGGGCGCCGGCGTCGTGACGAAAATCAAGAAGTAACGACTGAGGTCATATGCCGCGCGAAAACATCATCATGGAATGCACGACTTGCAAGAACCGGAACTACTTCACCACGAAGAACCGGCGCAAGCACCCGGAGCGCGCGGAATGGAAGAAGTATTGCCCGCGGTGCAACAAGTCGCAGGTCCATAAGGAATCGAAGTAGCCGTGGCGACGACGGACGCCGCGACCTCGCCCTCGGGCGGGACGCCGGGGTTTTTCTCCCGGATCGTCACGTTCCTGCGGGCGGTGCAGGCGGAGACCAAGCGGGTCACGTGGCCCTCGTGGGAGGAGCTGCGCAAGGCCACGCTCGCGATCATCGCGTTCACCCTGTTCCTCGGGGTGACCATCGGCCTGATGGACACGATCCTCCAGTTTCTCCTGGTGACCGTCGTGGCCAAGGTCTTTTGATGCCCGAGCGCCGCTGGTACGCCGTGCAGACCACGGCCGGACACGAGAACAAGGTCCGCTCGCTGATCGAGCGGCGGATCCAGGACGACGTGCGGTCGGACGAAGAGAAGCCCATCCGCCTCGCGATGGTCCCCACCCAGGACGTGGTGGAGATCAAGAACGGCAAGAAGGAAACGGTCCGGCGGAAGATCTATCCCGGGTACGTGCTGGTGGAGATGGCGCTGAACCAGGAGACCAGCCACGTGATCAACGGGATCCAGGGCGTGATCAAGTTCGTGGGCACCGGCAAGGAGCCGATGGCGCTCCGCGCCGACGAAGTGAACCGCCTGCTGGGGATCGCGGAGCCGACGCCCGAAGAGGAGCCGGTCGAGGAGATCCCCTTCCTGGTGGGCCAGGTGGTCGAGATCACCGAGGGGCCGTTCTCGGACTTCTCGGGCACCGTGGAAGAGGTGCTGTCGGACAAGGGCAAGGTCCGGGTGTCGGTGTCGCTGTTCGGGCGTCCGACGTCCGTCGAATTGGATTACTTGCAGCTCAAGGCGCACTGAGCGTCACCCGGCCACCACGCCGGCAAAACGTGGGAGCCCGCGGCAGGCGGCGAGCGACCAGGAGAAACGATGGCCAAACCGATCACCGCAGTGGTGAAACTGCAGGTCCCCGCCGGGCAGGCGAACCCGGCGCCGCCGGTCGGCACCGCGCTCGGCCCCCACGGGGTCAACATCATGGACTTCGTGAAGCAGTTCAACGCGAAGACCCAGGGCGCGATGGGGATGATCACGCCGGTCGAAGTCACGATCTACAAGGACCGGACCTTCACCTTCATCACCAAGACGCCCCCCGCGGCCGTGCTCCTGAAGAAGGAAGCCGGCATCGAGAAGGGCTCCCCCACGTCCAACCGGACCAAGGTGGGGTCGGTGACCCGGGCGCAGGTCCAGAAGATCGCCGAGATCAAGATGCCGGACCTGAACGCCACGAGCCTCGAGTCCGCCATGAAGATGGTGGCGGGCACGGCGCGCTCGATGGGGCTCGAGGTGAAGGACTGATGCGCGCGCACGGGAAGAAGTTCCGCGCCGCGGCGGGCCAGCTCGAGCCGCGCAAGCTCTATCCGGCCAAGGACGCGGTCGAGAAGGTGAAGGCCGCGGCCTTCGCCAAGTTCGACGAGTCCGTGGACGTCGCGGTGCGCCTGGGGGTCGACCCCAAGCACGCCGACCAGATCGTCCGCGGCACCGTCTCCCTGCCGCACGGAACCGGGAAGTCCATCCGGGTGTTGGTGATCGCGCAGGGCGACAAGGCCAAGGAGGCGGAGGCGGCGGGGGCCGACGCGGTGGGCGTCGAGTACGTCCAGAAGATCAAGGACGGGTGGCTCGACACCGACGTGATCGTCGCCACCCCGGACGTGATGGGCCAGCTCGGTCCCCTCGGCAAGGTGCTGGGGCCCCGGGGCCTGATGCCCAACCCCAAGGCCGGCACGGTGACGATGGACGTGGCCCGGGCGGTGCGGGAGCTGAAGGCCGGGAAGATCGAGTTCCGGGTGGACAAGGCGGGGATCGTGCACGCGCCCATCGGGAAACGGTCGTTCGGGGCGCAGGCGCTGGAAGAGAATCTGCACGCCTTCATGGACGCGATCGTGCGGGCCAAGCCCGCCGCGGCCAAGGGCCATTACGTGCGCTCGGTGACGGTGTCGAGCACCATGGGCCCGGGCATCCATCTGGATCCGGCGGTGTACGCATGAGCGCGACCAGGACGGAGAAAGCGGAGTCCGTGACCACCCTGACGGCCAAGCTCAAGGCGGCGCCGTCGATGTACGTCACGGATTTCACCGGGCTGAACGTCGCCCGGATCACGGACCTCCGCCGCCGCCTGCGTCAGGCGGGCGGGGAATACGTCGTGGTGAAGAACACCCTGGCCCGGCGGGCGCTGAACGACGCCCGGGTGGCGGGGCTGGACGCGCATCTGGCGGGCCCGACGGCGCTGGTGTTGACCGGCCCGGACCCGGTGGCGGCGGCCAAGGTGCTGGCCGATTTCGCCCGGGAATTCGAGAAGCCGGCGGTCCGCGTGGGGCTGGTGGACGGCAAGGCGGTGTCGCCGGAGCAGGTGAAGCGGCTGGCGGCCCTGCCGTCGAAGGCGGAGCTCCTGTCGCAGCTGGGCGGCGCGCTGCAGGCGCCGATGGCGGGATTCGTCGGCGCGCTGAACGGATTGCTGATGAACATGGTGGGTGCCCTCGAGGCGCTCAAGGCTAAAACCGCAGGGAGAACTCAATGACGACCCAGACGCAGCTGAGCAAGGACGACATCATCTCGGCGATCGGCAACATGTCGGTGTTCGAGCTCGCCGAGCTGATCGAGGCCTTCAAGGAGAAGTTCGGCGTGACCATCGCCGCCCCCGTGGCGGCGGCGCCGGCGGCCGAGGAGAAGACCGAGTTCACCGTCGTGCTGAAGAGCGGCGGGGACAAGAAGATCCAGGTCATCAAGGAAGTCCGCGCCATCACGAGCCTGGGCCTGAAGGAGGCCAAGGACCTGGTGGAGGCGGGCGGAAACGTGAAGGAAGGCGTGAGCAAGCAGGAAGCCGACGAGATCAAGAAGAAGCTCGAAGCGCAGGGCGCGACCGTCGAACTGAAGTAGACGAGGGGTTGGACGCCGCGGGCCATTGGGGCCCGCCGGCGCGCCCTGGTCTCCTTCGGTTGGACGGCATGCACGGACTTCGCACCTCCCTGGGAAGCAGCACCCATCGTGACCCCCGGTCCGGACACCGGATCGGGGGGCGCTGGGCCTTTTGCGTTGGGCCAAGGACACTGACATGACCAACAAGACGTTGCCGGTGCTGTCGTTCGCCAAGCTCGAGGAGGGGATGTCCATGCCCCACCTCCTCGACATCCAGACGCGCGCCTTCCAGTCCCTGCTCCAGCCGGACGGGAAGGGCGACGCGCGCGCGGACGTCGGCTTGGAGCGCGTGTTCAAGGACCTGTTCCCCATCCAGGACGTGAACGGGAACTACTCGCTCGAGTTCGTCCAGTACGCCCTGGGCGAGCCCAAGTACTCCGTCGAGGAGTGCATCGAGCGCGACATGACCTACTCGGTGCCCCTGAAGGCCACCCTCCAGCTCGTGGTGATGGAGGAAGTGGGGGAGACCACCAAGACCAAGCGCCCCAAGAACATCATCGAGAAGGAAGTCTATCTCGG